>ERZ836358.991-NODE-991-length-31092-cov-29.275317_pt1 | contig 31092 bp, 26 predicted proteins | sample MGYA00519942_ERZ836358 | MGnify/ENA primary metagenome ERZ836358 (study PRJEB31850, sample SAMEA3708798) | human gut metagenome | biome: human gut; feature: human-associated habitat; material: faeces | place: China | collected 2014 ...
GGGAGTAAATGCCGTTTGCCCGGAGATAATTGAAAGTCTCGTTCATCTCCTTTAGGTTGCTGATTTTGCCTTTCTGGGAATAAGCCCCGGCTTTGCGCTGGGTGTAGTAGGCGTTCAGCAGAGAAACAAGGTCTGGGGTCTGCGGCTTGGCAAGCTCTGCTTTTGCTTCGGCAATCCAATCAAACAGGAGAGTGATTTTCTTCTTGATGTCCCGGATAACGGCATTGGTGGCGTTGATCCAGCGGTTGAACTCTCCCTTTTCGGTGCGTATGCCTTTCTTCTCCATTGCCCGGACGGTTGCGCCCTCATGGATGGTGGGAAGTAAATCCACGCCCTGCCGTTCATAGCTTCGGTGGTCGATACGGACAGTAAGACCTTTCTCCGCAAACTTGGCGTTGCACATTTCAGCCCATGTCTGCCGCCAGTGTTCCAGCGTTTCGGGACTGCCCCAGTCGGTAGTGGGAACGGCATTGAAAACAAACTCTCCGTTCTGGTCTCGGATGCGGTTGCCGTCCTCGTCCAGCGCATACACTCGGCGTTGCTTTAGTCCCCATGTGCCGTCCTGCTCGATGGGACGGATAGGACAGAGGAAATGAAAATGGGGGTTGGGTGTGCCGCCGTCCTCATGCTCCTTTTCGTGAAAGGAAACATCAACGGTCATGCCACGGCTCACAAACTGCTCCAACAAAAATTTCCTTGCCAGAGCGATGTTTTCTTCAAGGGAAAACTCATTCTGCAAGGAAATCTCAAAACTGTATGCAAGCTGTGCCGTCTTTCCACGCTCGGCTTTTTCCACGGCGTTCCATAGGGTCTGACGGTCTGCGTATTCTTTCGGTGCATGGGACGGCAGGAGAATGTCGGAGCATATCACGCCGCCCTTTCGGGTGTAGTCGCTGTACTCGCCGTAATACTCGCTATACAGCCTTTCGCCGGAACGGTAGGCGGCAGAAGCGATAGCGGACTGACCTTTACTGCGTTTGGTCTGGGTGACGGTGAAGTGGAATATTGCCATCGGCTTTCTGCTCCTTTCCTCTGCTCGCTTGGTTGATGTGGGTAATCGCCATGTGACGGACGGCTCGCTGGACTTCGGGCAGAGAAAAGATGTACTCCATCAGCTCCGTCATTTCGGTGCGTGTGAGATCTTTGAACTCCGGGGCAAGGCTCTCAATCGTGCCGCCCAGATTGCAAAGACGATGGGTGCGCTTTTGTCTCTCGCCTTTCTCCAGATACTTCTTTCTGTTCTCCAGACGCTCCAGCTTGTGCTGTTCCTGTGCAAGCTGTGTCTCGACCTGTTCCTTTTCGGCTCGGAGCTGTTCAAGGTTTTTCGGTTTTGCCATTTTTCGTGACCTCCTTTTTTGAAAATGGGGATAAAAAAAGACCGTCAACTTTTCGCAGATTGCGACCAGTCAACGGTCAGTTTTTCGGTATTCAGTTGTTGTGTTCAGTTCGGTAAATTGAAGTTGGTCAAAGTTGTTGGCGAAGATATTCCACAACATTTCCATTCGTATCATAGAAACAGATGTTTCCTACATTGAGGGGCAGGACAATGGCGAAAGGCTTGCCACTATCAATATCAATCACCTGAATGCCGTTGCCATCATCTACTTCAAGTCGAACAATATTTTGGGTATTCATTGAGATAAATGCCCTTTCGTTATTTCCCTCAACAACAAACTCTGCAATGTAATCATCAACCTCAACTATATCTCCACCACCACGGAAGAAATATCCAAAAGACAAGCCAGGGCGATTTACATAGACAGAAAAAGTGTGGTCTGTCTTGTCCTGTGGGTAAGAAATAAATGCAGCCATTGTGTCGGAAATGCTTCCATCAACAATCCAATCATCCAAAATTTTTTGAGATTGGCGAATGTCTGCTTCTAAACTGTTTGCGGTTTTACCAATGTCATTGTTTGCATAAAGGAAACCGAAAACCAACACACAAGCCAAAATAACACCCAAGAGGATTATGGGTAATTTCTTTTTCATAGAATCACACTCCTTTATCAAATTAAGATTCTTGATTTTCAAACTTGCTGGCGGCGAACGGTTTGTCAAAACCGTTTGCGGACGGCAAGTCCACAGGGGATAGCCGCTTTAGCGGCGCAAGGGGGTGTAGCCACCTTGACGGAACGAAGTGACGCAACATTCTCGGTCATGCAGTTTTCTTCTGCTGACGGAGAATGAAGCTCCGCAGGACGCACTACTCTCGACAGAGAGTATAGAAGTGCGCCCTTTAGTTCCTAAAGGGGTTTGCTCCGGCTTAATTTCTCGACAAACTGCAATTAGTCATTTCAGTAAGTATTTTCCGAGTCCTATCTGAATCAAATATAGGACAAGGATATGTGCTGGATAAAAAACATAGAAGAAGTATTTTAGCTTCAGTTTACCACGCTTTCCGTTGTATAGCAGAATAAGCAAGCAGGCAAGAAGCGTACATAAAGGCGGTTGATTCCCCGTTGTCCCCATGTAAGCCAAAAGGAACAGCAACACTTGATAGATTCGGTGATTACGGCAAATATAAAATGCTGATATGAATAAGATCCCCTGCATACCGTAGTCACAATGGATTCCTTCCGCAATGCCGGAAAAAAGCACTACACTGAGAACTTGCAGGACTGCTGATTTTATTCTATCCACCGGTAGGTCTGATTTACACGAAAATCTTTCAAGGCATACCAATGTCAATAAGCCTAAAAACAAGGTGAAAAATACATTTTGATACTTCAAGTAAAACGGAAATGTATCTTCCATTCGTGAATACGCACTAAAGAAACCTATGTCAAATGGAACTTCCGAAATAAGGGCAAATGCAAGCATCAACCCAATATAGCGTTTTTTACTTCTTGTGTGTTGGAATCCTTCTGCCAGCAAAAAACAGAATAGCGGAAAAGCAATCGTCCCAATGCTTTGCAAATCAAACCGTATGAAATAATCTATCTCTCGGAATCTCTCCCACGACATTTGCCCGTTATCTGCCATAGCCCCCCAGTAGTTTGATAGCAGCCATTGCAGCACAATTTTACATAGATGGTCAATAAGCATTGTCAGTACAGCAATAACCTTTAGCGAATTTCCTGAGAGAAATTGAATGCGATTTATTTTCCTATCAAGGCTCATAAAGCAACCTCCTACCAACTTCCAATTCTACGATTTTTCGCATTCAAATTATACCATAAAACTCGTGAACAATTCTATCGCAACTTTGGAATATATGAGAAAAGTCCGAACAGTTTTCTGCCCGGACTTCCTCGCTCAATCATAAATCAATTATTTGCGTTACTTTTGGCCTTCCGTTTATTACATCACATACTTTTACAGGGGACCGATCTTTGCCAATAAGATCAACAGTCCTGTTGGATATCTTTTTCATATTCATATTCTGCAGCACTTCCGAATCGGATGCCGAATGACGGTTTTCCACTTTTCGGGCGGGACCTTTCTTGCGTCCGACAGGTAGATTTCGTGATGCAGTCTTGTCTCGCTCCAATCGTTTGTATATCCGTTTTCGGCAAGGTATGCGTCCATCAGAGCGACGGAGGCGGGCTCCTCGTCAAAGGGCCCCAGGTGCATGATCTGTACGCAAAGCCCCTCGTCGACGGTCAGAAATTCCGCAGGGGAGCAGTCCAGCTTTTTCTTTTTTGACGCTGTTTCCACGGCCCAGGCGAAATCCTTTTGCGTCACAAAATCCGGCAGGCGGATCACGGAGATCCAATGGAAGGCGGATTTGTCCGCGTAGTCCACGCCGTCTGTATTTTCCTGCCACCAGAAGCCCTCCAGCGGGGGAACGACGTATTCAAAGAATCCCTCCATCTTGTGATCTGTTTTATAGCTCATTTTCAGGGTATACGCAACGGCATACAGCACCCCGATCGCCTGCTGATAGGCTCCGTCGGCTTCGTTTGGGTCTCCCTGACCTCTGACGGCAATATAATTTGCCTTTGGCACCTGGACGATCTCCGGTTTGCTCTTTGGCATGTAGAATTCTTTGTATTCTTTCTTAAAATCAAAGGCCATAATATCCTCCTGCTATCCGATCGGTTTGCCTTTTGTGTCAAATTGTTCCCTAAAAATTGGACTCGACTTTCTTCCATAAGAATAGCATACTCGCAGCTCTTGCAAAAGTCAATAGTACCGGATTCCTCGAGTACAACTGCCTGCCCGGGGCGGTGCGGTTCTACCGCAACCTGATTCTGGCGCAGAAGTAAGAAAAGCTTCCATACAACAGGATTTCAGAGCAAAAAAGCGGGTCGCCTCGGCGGCCCGCTTTTGCGCGAATAATCTGCAATTCCCGCTATTGCCTGGCAGACTTTACGGCTCTTCGAACTGCGTCAAGGGCATGGTTTGCAGCTCGACGGGCTTGTAGCTGTTCAGAATTTCCATGGCCTCTTCCTCGGAGATCTCGGTGTCGAATTCGGCATAGTGGTCTGTGGAGGAGGTGCGCCACCAGGTGCCATCTTTGCATTGTTTCAGGCGGACAATGCTCTGCTCCTTGGGGTTGGAGAAAACCGGGTCACCGTCATTGGCAAAGCGGAAGATGTGATACCAGCGTTCTCCCAAAGCGTTTGGCTGAGAATCGTAATCTACCAGAACGTTGCCATCGCATAGATACATACTGTAAACTTTTCCTTCATTTGTAAGGCCGTCCTTCATACCGACGACGCTGGTGATGAGATCGTCACTGAAAATCAGCAGCTCCTCAGTTCCGTTTCCGTCCAGGTCGTAGAAGGCGTAGCTACTTACGGGCGGCGTGTAGTCCTCCGAGCGGTTCATCTCGTCGCCGCGAATCAAATCCTGCACATATTCTGCGTAGGTAGGACGCCGGCCAATGTTGGGGTCGCCCATGCGGCTGCGCATTTCCTCCTGGGAGGCCTGCTCCCGGGCATCGGCGGCTGCGGCATCCGGGGCGTTGGGGTGGATGGTAAAGTCAAAGCATTCCGCAATTTGTTCCAAAGGCGCGTCTCCATCAATGCCCAGGGTGAGGAACTGATTTTCCCGGTCAACAAGAATCATACCGCTGCTGCTGGACTTTAGTAGAAGCACATTTACGCCGTCTGCGGTGGTATAATTCTGCTGGGATACGGAAGACGGCTCCAGATAGCCGAAGACATCGTAAAACACGTCCTTTTTGACGCAGTGGTACGTAAAGGGATACTCCGCGCCGGAAAGGGTCAGCGTTCCGTAGATGGTGAAGGAGCCGCCGGGAAAGAAGCGTCCTGCGGGAATGGAAAGGGCTGCGTCCGCATTGGGCTTTAGCAGGCTGTCAACGCCGAGAAGGGCAAGGAACGGCGTGCAGTCAATTTGCTCATGCCAGGGCTTCCCAATGATTTTTAGCCCATATTTTTCACAGATGGCATTCAGCTTGTCCACCATTTCCTGATTCTGGACGCTGTAGGCCCAGTATTCTGGGTCACTTTCCCAGTAGTCTCCGCCGGAAGGGGTGTAGCCCTGGGTATAGCTAAGCCACTCCTGGGCCGCCAGATAAGTGGGGGAACCCTGAATTCCTTGAAGGGAAATCACGTCCAGCGCTGTGCTTTCTGAGGGACTGTCAGACGGGAGCGCCTGGGAAACGGTTTCTTCTCCGATCTTCATATCCTGCAAACGCAGAACATACAGAACACCGCAGCCCACCAACAGCAGCATCAGCGCAACGGCAGCGGCAATCAACCAAACATGCTTCGCGGACCGATGCGTGGGACGGGGAGCCTTTTGTATTGAAACTGGGGCACTTTGCTCAGATTCCGCAATCAGCTTTCGATCGATGTAGCTGAGCGCTATCAACATTTTCTGACCGTTCATACCTGAATTCCCTCCTGTTCCAGATAGGTGCACAGCTTTGCCCGGGTGCGGCTGAGCTGCATTTTGACTTTGCTTTCCGTGAGACAATAGCGAGCGGCGATTTCGGCAATGGTATCCGCGTGATAGTACCGCCGCAGAAAAATGCGCCGGGTTTCCTGGGGAAGACCATTCAGAAAGGCGCTCAGCGCCCGGGCGATTTCCTTTGCCTCCATTTCCTGCTCCCGGCGGGTATCCGGAATGCAAAGCTCCAGCTCCTCAGACAGGGTGACGATTTCCGCGTTCCGTTTTGCCGCTTTTTTCCAATCCACCCTGTGAAAGGAAAGGTGGCGGCAGATGGAGGAGAGGAAGGCATAGAAATAGGTGGGGCGCTGGGGCGGGATGATCTCCCATGTTTTCAGATAGGTGTCATTCACGCTTTCCTCCGCGTCTTCCAGATTCCCCAGAATCCGGTTTGCCAGAGCCCGGAGCCGTCTGCCGTAGGCCGCATCGGTTTCGGCAATGGCCGCTTCATTTCTGGCCCAGAAGAGACGAACGATTTTTTGGTCATCCAAGAAAGATCACATCCTTTCAATTTGCTTCTCACCCTGGTAGTACGAGAAATTTTGCGTCGGGTCACCAATTTCTTGAAAAAAGTTTGTTCTACAAAAGCGAAAAATGCAGTGCCAAGGCTCCCCTGCAAGGGGAGCTGTCAGCGCAGCTGACTGAGGGGTTCCGGCTTGGCGAAAGCCAAGCCTCGCCGAAGGCGAACTACTGGGCTTTGTGCATATCCGGGGCGGCACTGCCGCTTTCAGCGGAGGCTTTTCACAAGAAAAGCCGGAACCCCTCAGTCTCGCTTACGCGAGCCAGCTCCCCTTGCAGGGGAGCCCTGGGGCGGACAATCCTTATTTGCGGCGCTCCAATTGACGATTTACCTCATGAAATGTATTATAATATATTTTGATTCTTCCTGCACCAAAATGTGACCTCCCGTTCCTGTTTCCTGTCTACAAGGGTGAAGGGCCCAAACGGAAAGGATGTGCGTTATGACAGATACAGAGATTATTGAACTTTTTTGGAGCCGCAGCGAGGATGCCATTGGCTATACCGATGCGGCCTACGGCAGGCGGCTGAACGGCCTTGCCAGACGGATCTTGAACAACCAGGCGGATTCGGAAGAGGTGGTGAACGACACCTATCTCAAAACCTGGAATACGATCCCCAAGGCACGGCCCCGGTTTTTCTATGCCTACTTGGCGGCTATTTGCCGGAATCTGGCGCTGAATTTGCTGGACTGGCAGCAGGCCTCCAAGCGGAAGGCGGAGATCATCCCCATTACAGAGGAGCTGGAGCTGTGCATTCCGGATTCCAGCCAGGAGAATGCCATTCGAGGGCGGGAGATCGGGAAGGCGCTGGACGGCTTCCTGGGGGAGCTGCCCAAGGACAGCCGGCTGATTTTCCTGCGACGGTACTGGTACGCCGATACGGTGGCGGATATAGCCAAACGGTACGGCATGACGGAAAGCAAGGTAAAAATGCAGTTGCTCCGCACGAGAGCAAAGCTGAAGGACTATTTGGAGCGGGAGGGAATCGCCATATGAAGGGCAGAAAAACGATGATCGGACTGACGTTTATCAATCCCCAATATATTCAGGAAGCGGAATTTGAAACCGTTTCCGGGAATTCCGAGAGCGGAAAACCGAAGACGGGACACCTGAAGATCCTGCTGATCGCCGCCATGGTTTCCACCATGCTGCTGCTCACAGGGGCGGGGCTGTACACCCGGTGGTCCAACACCGCCCAGGCAAGATACCAGCCCTCGGAGCAGATCAAGGACCAGGCGGAAAAGAGCGGCCTGTCCACCGTGGTTTCGGAGACGCAGACGGCGGAGAATACCGGGGAGGTGCTGTCCGTCACGGATCAGGGGATCACCATCAGCCTGGTGCAGACCATTGTGGATAATTACCGGGCGGAGCTTACCTTCCGGATTCAGGGCTTCGAGCTGCCCGAGGGACGGTATCCCGCGGTGTGGCCGGTGGTCACCCTGGATGGGTCCGACGAGGACTTTTTCAGCTCCTGCAGCGGCAGCTTCTTTGACGGAACGACCCGAAATGCCCAGGGAAAACGGGTTTATACAGACGGAACGCCGGTACAGAAGGATGCGGACGGCAGTGTCATTCTCCGCTATGCGGATAGTGACGGAAGCCTGGAGTATACCGAGTATATCTCCTTCCAGAAAACCGACGGCAGATATTTCGGCAAGGAAATTCAGGTGACGTTCCCGGATATTGGCCTTGATTCTACCCAGATGGCCGTCCCGTATGATCCTGTGGTGCAGGGCAACTGGACCCTCAAATGGATGCTGACGGGAACGGGGGACAATATTTCCATCGCCCCCAACGCCGAAATCGGAGACACCGGGGTCATCCTGCTGGACGCGGAGATCGGGCAGAAGACAATCCGCACCCGCTATCAGGTTCCGGCGCTCTGGGATGGCTGGGATGAGCTGGTGACGCTGCCCCAGGCCATCTATGGCGTTCGTATGAAAGACGGCGCGCAATATCTCTGTGTGCCGGGCACCAGCGGCTTTGAGGACCAGGAAAAGATGATTTACTTCGTGGAATCCAATATGTTTGATGCCATTCTCGACCCCAGCCAGGTGGAGTCTCTGCTGTTCTTCAAGGACTGGCAGCGAGATGCGGAGGGCAAGCCCACAGTTGAGGAATTTTACGAGATCCCTGTGAAATAAAAGCCAGAAAAACTCCCGCTCCGGAAAAATGCCGGGGCGGGAGATCATGCTTTCTGGTTATCTTCTGCGCTTGACCAGATGCAGCAGCTGCTGCACGGTCTGCACAAAGGGCTTCCGGTTTACCACCAGCAGGAGCAGCAGCGCAACAATCTGCCCGATGGGCTGGATGGGGCTGTTTACAAAGCACAGCAGGATCTGGATGCCAAGCAGCGCGGCGCTGAAAACCAGACGGGTGAAGCGCAGGGGGAAGGGAATGAGCTTTCTGGCGCTGACAGCGCGGATGGAGAAGCAGAGCACATAGCTGGCCAGCGTTGCAATGGCAGCGCCCTGAATGCCGATGCGGGGAATGAGCAGCAGGTTCAGGAGGATGTTGGCCAGAGCCCCCCACAGGGTGGTCCGGAAGGAGAGACGGCTCTTTTCCGTGACCACATACACGCTTCCCATGAAGGAGGCAAAGGCGGAGAAGACCATGGCAATGCTGAGCACCGGCACATATTTCCAGGCTTCAAAGTAGCGGGCGGCAGAGAGCAGCCGAATCTCTACCCGGCACAGGACGATGAGGACGCTGCCCGCCATGACCATGGCGGAGAGAAAAGCGCTCCAGACCTGACCGTAAAACCGGATATGTACCTCCCGGTCGCCGGTGGCTTCCTCAATGGCGGAGAACTGCCAGGCCTCCAGGAAAATGGTGGAAAGCAGGGTCAGAACCGTGGGAATTTTGCAGGCCACGGCGTACAGACCGTTGGCCTCTGTGCCCAGAAAATAGGCGATCATGTACCGGTCCGACACGCTGGTGATCCACCAGAAGATGGTGGTGGGAATCAGGGGGATGCTGTAGCGCAGCATGGATTTCCACAGGGGCTTTTCCAGATCGGGCGTACAGACCGTCCAGAGCTTCTCGTGCAGCACCAGATACAGTGTGCACAGCCCATCCGCAGCCACGACGGACATCACATAGCCCAGAACTCCCAGCTTGAAGAACAGCAGGAAGAGAATATTGAAGAAGATGACCAGGGCAGTATTGAGGATGCCCTGCAGGGCGAACAGACCGGTTTTTCCCTCGGCCCGGACATACTGGGCGCACAGGCTGTGCAGGTTAGAGGCCAGGGTATAGGCGCAGATCAGCACCGCATATTCCTTGAGAGAGCTGCTGTAGGATAGCAGCGGACAGGCCAGCAGCAGCACTGCCGAACCGAGGAGAATGGTGATCAGCCCGCCGGTAAAGACGGTTTTTCGCTGAGAGACCCGGTCCAGGGCGAAGCGGAAGACGCCATTGGTAATGCCCAGGGAGGCGATGGGGATCAGCAGATTGGCCGTCTGCATGATCAGGTCTGCCGTGCCGTAGTCCGAGGGACTCAGCACACCGGTATAGAACCGGACCATCAAAAAGGTCAGCAGCTTGGAGCCAAAGGTGCCAAGACCCAGCAGAAAGGTATTATTGAGAAGTGTTTTGTATTTTTGGTTGTGCATATCTGTTTTCCAGCCTTAATTTTCTTCTAAGTGTAAAGATATCCCAACTCCTAATTATAGACAGAACGTTACAGAATGTCAAACAGAAGATGGGGGCACGAGAAAATGACATTTTTCTGAATTTCACTCTTGACAAACTGGAAAATGCGTTGTATAATACCCAAGCATTCGGCGGAAATGCTGCTATAGCTCAGCCGGTAGAGCGCATCCTTGGTAAGGATGAGGTCGCCAGTTCAAATCTGGCTAGCAGCTCCAATAAAACGTCCGGCCAATCGGCTGGGCGTTTTTTAAATATTTTGCCGGAAGAACTGGCGACCGAATCCCAAGCGCGAAGCGCTTTTTAAATAAGAGGTCGGAAGGGTTCCCGAAAAGCGCAGCTTTTTGGGAAGCCGGTAGCCAGTTCAAATCTGGGGAGCTTCTCCAATAAAACGTCCGGCCAATCGGCTGGGCGTTTTTGTTTGCGCAGCCACCACCGCAGCGGCGGGGGAGATTAGAAAATACATAAAACGAAAAGGAGAATGACCATGGCACAGACCGGTACATACACCATTTCCCCCAGGGCCTCTCAACGGCTGGATCTGGCGAAGCTGTGGTTTTCCTTCATGGTGGTGTTTATTCACGCCAATCAGGAGGGGGTCAACCTGGTTGGGGGGAATATTGTGTTCGAGACCCCTGCCTGGCTGGCGCTGATCAAACGTCTGGGCTCGGATATCATTCCCCGGTGCGCCGTGCCCGGCTTCTTCCTGATCGCCGGAGCGCTGCTGTTCCGGAAGCCTTTTTCTTGGAAGGAAAATATGCGCAAGAAGTGCCGGTCCCTGGCGGTGCCCTATCTGCTGCTGAATACACTGTGGATTCTTTTCTATCTGGTCTGCCAGTCTCTGCCGGTGGTCTCCGGCTTCTTCACCCAGAACCCCATTGCGGCCTGGGGATGGCTGGACTGGCTGGATGCTTATACCGGCTTTCGCGCAGGTGGGCCTATGGTGTACCACCTGTGGTTTTTGCGGGATCTGTTCCTTATGAATCTCATTGCCCCGGTCATTGGCTGGGTGACAAAAAAGGCGCCTACGGCTTCTGCAGCTCTGGTGCTGGCTCTGTATTTGCTGCGGGCGAAGACCCGTTACTTTGGGATCTCCATTGAGACCATCTGCTTCTTTACCCTGGGGGCCTGCCTGGTCCGGTGGGATGTGCATCTGGACAGCGTGAAGAAGAAATGGCCACTGGCAATTGCCTATGCGCTGCTGGTGATCGCCTCGGTGGTGACTGACACACTGGTTGTGAAAAAGCTGTGTATTTTGGCGGGCGTGGTTTTCTGGCCGGTGTGCACCACGGATTTTGCTCCCGGCCGGTTTTTAAAATGGCTGATGCCCTTCTCGCTGGACATTTACCTGTTCCATCAAATGACCATGACCGTCTTCTTTAAACTGGTCAACAAACTGGTGTATCCGACCCCTGCTGCCCAGCTGGTGGAGTATTTGGGGATGCCCTTTGTGATGTTTGCGTTCTGCACCGGTTTGGCGGTGCTGCTCAGAAGATTTCTGCCGAAGACCTACAGCCTCCTCACCGGAAACCGGGGAAGGGTAAGAATTCCGCAGACATAAAAAACAGGCCGCCCTGCGCTCCCGGAAAATCGGGAACGCAGGGCGGCTTTTGCGGCTTATGTCAGATGCAGCAGCTTTTTGGCAGCCTTGCCCAGGCGATGGACGGTGCTGCTCAGGGGGGAATCTCCGTGGGCGAAGGTCCGCAGACCGTGGAGGAGCCATTCCTGCCACAGCTGACGGCAGCGGCTGCCGAAACGGAGGTGGCCATAGCGCTGGTAGTCATGCATATCCCGCTTGGCGCTGCCAACAAAGTGGATGTTGTACATTTGCTGTGTACCGCCGGAGACGGGGTAGAAGATCGGCAGGCCGCCGTCCTTTGGAATGGTGAATTTTTTCATGCGGGTGCGCCTGTCCACCAGAAATTCATTGTCGCTGTAGTTGACGGCGAACCAGACGGTATTGTTGAAGGACTTCCCATCCTCCGGGACGGACATATTGTAAAAGCGCATTTTGGGCCGGTCCTGAACCCAGAGATAGATCAGGCTCATTTCCGTTACGCCGCCGGGAATATTGTGGGCAACGTGGTAGTCGTATTTTACCCGCAGACGGTCCAGGTGATTTTCGTAGCTGTCCTGCAAAAAGGTAAGAAAATCGTCCAGAGCGTCCAGCGTCCAGTAGGAGATGCCGCAGTTGGCAAACCAGCGCAGACCCTGGGTATCCTCCTTGGAAAAGTGCTGATTTTCGTCGATGCAGCAGGCAAAGTCACATTCCCGGAATCTGGGGAAATCCGTTAAATCCTGGTAGAGCAGAATGTCGCTGTCCAACAGAACCGCTTCGTGGAGGCCGTTTCGGCGCAGATATGTTTCCATCAGGAACAGGCGCCGGAAGAAGATAAGGGAATTGGGGTAGTAGGGGGCCAGATCCACATAGACCCTTTCAAATTCCGCCAGACGGGAATCCTCCAGGGCCTTGGCATCGGCAAAGGCAACGCCCTCCGGAAGCAGGGGCTTCCAGTTGGTACTGCCGAGAAGAACCACGCCAGGATTGTACTTTACGGTTTGATTCAGGCAGTCCAATAAGTATTCATTGCCGGACGTGTCAGCGCATTCGTGATGTACGATGATCGGCAGAGACATAAAATCACATCCTATTTGTATTTGATTTGCCGCATTCCCTTTTGAGAGATTTGCAGATTAGACAGAAATAGCGGCATTTGACTGTATTTCTGCTTCACATTTTCTTCTGCTCCTGCTATGCTGGACCTTACCCACAAAAAGGAACAGGAGGAGACCATTTGAATATTTATGGGTATGCACGGGTCAGCAGTCGGGACCAAAATGAGAAACGGCAGATGATCGCACTGCGGGAGATAGGCGTTTCGGATAGAAATATCTATCTGGACAAGCAGTCGGGAAAGAACTTCGATCGCCCCGAGTACAAAAAGCTTCTGAGAAGATTGAAGCGGGACGACCTGCTATGCGTGAAAAGCATTGACCGCCTTGGCAGAAATTATGAGGAAATCCTGCATCAATGGCGGTCTTTGACAAAGCAGAGGGGAATCGACATCCTTGTGATCGATATGCCGTTGCTTGACACACGCAGGGGAAAGGACCTGATGGGTGCATTTTTAAGCGATATTGTCCTTCAGGTGCTTTCGTTTGTGGCCGAGAATGAGCGTTCCGATATCCGGCAGCGCCAGGCAGAGGGGATCGCGGCGGCAAAAGCCAGAGGCGTGCGTTTTGGAAGACCTCCACAGCCGCTGCCGCCTAATTTCCAGGATGTATACAGAAGGTGGAAACGTGGAGAAATAACCGCAACGGCAGCTGCGAAGCAATGCAATATGCCCCTTTCCACTTTCCGGAACAAAGCCCGAACGTTCGAAACGGATGCAATCGAAGAAAGATGAACGGCCAAAAGGTGTACCTTTATGCCGACGAAAGCCCCTGCAATTTATACCTCATTATATCATTCCCTGTTTCAAAAGTCTATCCTTCTCCGACTGCTTTTTTCCGCGAATATGCCTGTTTTCGGTGTTTTGAACTTTTGCCAACTTTTGCCAAAAGGTACACCTTCCTGTGAATACCCTGAAACGATCGAAAAAAGCAGACCGCCCCGCTTTGCTGGACAGGCCAGAAAGGCGGAGCGGTCTTTTCGCTCTTGTAAATAGCCGCAGTTTGCGGTAAAATAAAAATCACTAAAACAGAAACGGAGAAAAGCTGTGGAAAAAAATGATGATTCCCGCCTGGGCAACACCTTGCGGAATTTTAAATTTGGTGCTGCTGCGCAGCTGGTGGTAACGCTGTTGGGATTTGTGTCCCGCACAGTGTTCATCCGGGTGCTGGGAATGGAGTATTCCGGTGTCAACGGTCTGTATACCAGCATCCTGGATGTGTTGTCTCTGACGGAGCTGGGGCTTGCGGATGTGGTGATATATTCTCTGTACAAGCCTCTTGCTGAGGGAGATACGGACCGGCTGGCGGCGCTTATGGGCTACTATAAGGTGATTTATCGGTATATTGCCTTGGCAGTCGGTGTCATTGGCCTGTGCCTGGTGCCCTTTTTGAGAGTGCTGGTAAAGTCACAAATTGACCGGTTCCATCTGGTCCTGTATTATCTGATGTTTCTTGCCAATTCCGTATGCTCCTATCTATTGGTGTACAAGGCCAGCATCATCCAGGCGGACCAGAAGCGCTACCTGATCTCCAAGTACAATATGCTGTTCAAGCTCCTGGCAACTTTGCTCCAGATCGTGCTCCTGCTGGTGCTGCGGAATTTTACCGTGTATCTCTCCATCCAAATTGGCATGACGGTGGTGAACAACCTTTATGTTTCCCGGAAGGCTGACCGGCTCTATCCCTGCCTGCGGGAGAAGCGGGAGCTGCCCAAAGAGGAGAAAAAGGCCATCTTTCGGGACGTTCGCCATATGTTTTCCTATAAGGCGGGGGGACAGCTGCTGACCGGCACCGATAACCTCTATATTTCCTCCATGATCAGTACGGCGACTGTAGGTATTTATGATAATTACACCATGATACAGACCATGGTGGTGTCTGCCTTTACCAACACGCTGAATCAGGCGGTCCTGGGCTCCATCGGCAATCTGAACGCCACCGGTACACAGGAACAGAAAAAGCGGATCTTCGATGTCTATAGCCTGGTGTTCAGCTGGATAACAACATTTTGTGCATTGTCCCTGTTGGCACTGTATAATCCCTTCATCCGCATCTGGGCGGGGGAGGACTGGCTGCTGCCTATGTCTACGGTGGCGGTAATATGCCTGAACTATTTTCTACCCAACGTCTTGACCCCTGTGTGGAGCTACCGCAATACAACGGGGCTGTTCCGGGAGACGCGGAATATCCTGCTGTATGCGGCGGGAATAAACCTGGTGCTGTCCTATTTCATGGGGCTGCGCTGGGGACTGACGGGAATTCTCGCGGCTACTGCTGTGTCGCGGGTGCTGACATCGTTCTGGTATGAGCCGTATCTGCTGCATAAGCGGATCTTTGGCTGTTCCAGCATTCCTTTTTTCCTGCGGCAGGGAGCGTATCTTGGCGTTGTAGTGCTGTCCTTTGCAGCCATCACCCTGGTCAGCAGCCTTTGCGGCTTGGGCGTGTGGGGGGATTTCTTCCTGCGGGGCGTTCTGTGCCTGGTGATCCCAAATGGGCTGCTTCTGGCCCTCAACTTCCGGACGGAGGCCTTTGGCTACCTGAAGGGAAAACTGCTGAAAAAGCTCGGAGGCTGATATGCGTTCGCAAAAGCTGTTGGAAACCTATGCCGGGGACATCCTCCATTCCAAGGGCATGGACATGGAGAAGCGCTTTTTCCAGCACGGCACGGTGACGGTCTTTGACCACAGCGTGGCGGTTGCGCTGATGTGCCTGCAATTGGCGGCGCTGCTGCGGCTGCGGACGGACACCCGCTCCCTGGTCCGGGGAGCGCTGCTCCACGACTATTTCCTCTACGACTGGCACATCAAGGAAAAGGGCCGGCCGCTCCACGGCACCCACCATGCCCGCCGGGCCATGAAAAATGCGGAGCGGGACTTCGGCCTGAACAAGATCGAGCGGAATATGATATTGGCGCATATGTTCCCGCTGAATCTGACCCTGCCCAGGTACCGGGAGAGCGTGCTGCTGTGCACGGCGGACAAGCTCTGCGCCCTGCGAGAGACCGCCCGAGGGGTGCTGCAAAGAAAAAAATAGGGCCGCCCTTTCGAGTCCCGCCACAGATATCAAAAAACAGGACACCCCTAAAGGTTCAGTATCAAGGGGTGCCCTGTTTTTTTGGTGCACCAAGGCAATCCAAATCTGAACCGTTTTTGTTGCTGATAGCTTCCGGCAATTCCGCAAGGGTGATGGTTTTCGTGCCCTCCTTGTAGTTGAAGGTGATCGCCATTTTATCATCGTACAGGAAAATCGCGTTGATGAAGGTGTCAATGAGCATCTAGCGGTGGCTTTTCTGCCGCACGTCCAGCTTGCGGAAGCGGTGGAGCCAGAAGGTCATAAACTCTGCGCTGACCTTGGGCTTCGCCAGCTTTTCGCAGGCAAGCCTGTTCTCAAGCTCGTCGCGGCGGTTTTCCAGTTCCTTCTGCGATCCTTTTGGCGGCGCATCAAAAGCAGCTCTTTGTCCGAACAAGCGCTTGAAAATTTCCGCATTGTCTGGTAAAATGACTGTGTATAAGGATTCACATCAAAAAGGAATCGAGGCAATCAATCAGAACAAAGAAGGAGGCTTTTGCACATGAAGAAAAAGAGAATCGTATCAACGCTCCTTGCGCTGCTGCTTTTCGCCAGCCTGCCCGTGTCGGCGCTGGCAGCGGAGTGGGACATTGGCAACGGCGACATCACCGTAAACGCCGGGAGCGGCGGGCAGACGGTCACCCAGGGGTCGCAGGTCGATGTTCCGGACAGCGCCCCCGTCATTACGGGAACCTCTAAGGAAAACAACGTCACCATCAACGCGGATAGCGGTCAGACCGCAAGCGTCACCCTCTCCGGTGTGAACATCGACGTGCGCGATAAGGGCAAGGCCGCCGTTTCCACCACCGGCGAGGGCAATGTCAGCATCGAGCTGAACGGCGGAAGCACGCTCAGGAGTGGCTATGAGCATGCCGGCCTTGAAAAGAACAACGGCGGCAGCCTGACCATTGCGGACGAGGACAAGAACGGCAAGCTGACCGCCTGGGGCGGCCAACAAGGTGCGGGCATCGGCGGCGGAAGCGGAAAGGACGGCAGCAACATCTTCATCACCGGCGGCGGGGTCAACGCCATCGGCGGCCTCGCCGCCGCAGGCATCGGCGGCGGCCTCGGCGGCAACGGCAGCAACATCACCATTTCCGGCGGCAAGGTCGGGGCCACCAACGGCCTCAACGGCGCAGGCATCGGCGGCGGACAGCACGGCAGCGGCAGCCACATCACTATCTCCGGCGGCGAGGTCAACGCCAGCGGCGGCAAAAACGGCGCAGGCATCGGCGGCGGCCACACAGGAGATGGCAGCGACATCATCATCTCCGGCGGCGAGGTCAGTGCCAGCGGCGGCGTAAACGGCGCAGGCATCGGCGGCGGTCTGCGGAGTAAAGGAAACGACATCACCGTTTCCGGCGACACGAAGCTGAAGGTGCGGGGCGGCGTTGAAGACGATATTGACGGAGCGGGCGCAGGCATCGGCGACGGCGGCAGCAACGCGGACGGAAGCCGGATACCCGGCGCAGAGGTGGAGCCGGATATTTGCGCGCTGAACCCCGGCGGAAAAATCGAATATTACGCGCCCAGCAGTTCCATGTCGGGAACTCCCAACAAAACGGTCACCAACCCCACCGGAGACTTTGTATGGGACAGCGGCACGGTGACGACGCCCGCCACCTGCACGGGAAAGGGGGTCAGGACTTACACCTGCACCAGCTCCTCCCATACAAAAACCGAGGATATCCCCGCCCTGAACCACAGCTTTGCAGGGCAGGAGTATGTTTCCGACAACAACGCCACCTGCGAACAGGACGGCACCAAGACGGCAAAGTGCGTGCGCTACGGCACGGGCGGCTGCACGGAAACGGACACGGTAACGGACACGGGCAGCAAGCTCGGGCATCTATTTGAGGACTATGTTTCCAACAACGATGCGACCTGCGAGCAGGACGGAACAAAGACGGCAAGGTGCGTGCGCTACGGCACGGGCGGCTGTATGGCAACAGACACGGTAACGGACACGGACAGCAAGCTCGGGCATCTCTTTGAGGACTATGTTTCCAACAACGATGCGACCTATGCGCACGACGGCACCAAGACGGCAAAGTGCGTGCGGTATGACCAGTGCGGGGAGACCCACACCATGCCGGATGAGGGAAGCCGGTTAATAGCTCCTCCCCTCTACCGCGTGACCGATAAGGACGGCAGGGACATTGCCTACACGGCCGAGCAAAAGGGCGGCGTGCTGACCGTCACGGTCGATGCTGACTTCGCCATCCTCACGGGCAAGCTCAGCAGCATCGACACTCTCAAGCGTCAGGGCATTGAAAAGATCGTGTTTGTCACGAACAAGGCAGCCTCGACCTTCCAGGCCGCCGATCTTCTGGAAAAGGGAGCAAGCAGCGACGAGTACAGCCTCACCCATGACGGCACGACCGTCACCTTTGTCGTGAGCGAGAAGAAAACCGACGTAAGCGGCATTCTCATCCAGCCGTAAACGGAATCTCACAATCCATATGGGCGGGCAGGCACAGTCTGTGCTTGCCCGCCTTGTCTGCCGAAAAGCGACAGGGAAAGAAAAGAAATAATCCGAACCCATCTCCAACAAGGAAGATTTGGTTCGGATTATATTGGTTTGGTGCCGGTGGTGGGACTCGAACCCACACGATGTTGCCACCAAAGGATTTTGAGTCCTCCTCGTCTACCATTCCAACACACCGGCAGAAACGAGTCCGGGAAAACCCGGATAGCTTTTATAGAATAACATATCCGGCGGAAAAATGCAAGAGAAATGTTTTGCAAAAGAACGGGAGAAATTGCTTGACATCTATGTACTTCCGGGGCATAATAGAGATGGTTACATAATACATTTACTGTCTGTGTTATGGCAGAGATGGGGGCGGAAGGATGAAAACCAGAAAACGGCTTGGCGTCCTGCTTGGGCTGGGGGGCCTGGTGCTGGCAGCGGCTGCGGTGATCGGCGGGCTGCTGATCGCGCGAAACTATGTGTTCCTGGACGGAAGACCCTACAGTGTTCAATCGGAAACACTGGACCTTTCCGGTATGCAGAACCCGGAGCTGGAGAAGCTCACCCGGTTCCCACAGCTGAAAAGTGTAGATCTGCGCGATACCCATATTACACTGGAGGAGCATAGCCATCTGGCGGCGGCGCTGCCGGAATGCAGCATATCCTGGCAGGTGCCCTTTCATGGGGAATACCTGGAGCTGGATACCCAGTCTGTTTCCATAACAACGGTCCTTCCGGAGGATGCGGAGGCGCTGGCCCAGCTGCCGGCCCTGAAAACGGTGGACTGCACCGGGTGCGAGGATCTGGAGATGCTGGCCCGGCTGAGAAAGGGCCTGCCGGAATGTGAGGTCCTCTATACCCTTTGCCTGGACGGCCAGACCCTTGACCAGGATACGAAGGAGCTCCGGCTGGAGCATGTGGACCTTCCGGCGCTGCGCCGGGCCTTGCCCTGCCTGCCCGGGGTGGAGCGGCTTACGGCAGTGGACTGGACGCCGGAGCCGGAGAGCGTGGATTCTCTGCGGAAGGAATTTCCCGGGATCGGGCTGTTTTTTGAGTGGGACGACCGGCTGCTGCCCCTGGATGAGGAGACAACGGCGCTGGACCTGAATAGCTGGCCCCTGACGGCTGCGGCTGCGGAAGGGCTCCTGGGCTGCTTTCCAAAGCTGGAGCAGGCAAAAATGCTCGATACCGGCTTGACGGATGAAGAGCTGTTTGCCCTGTGCGATGCCTTCCCCAATTGTGAGTTCCTGTGGGAGGCCTCCTTCGGCCCCGTCCGGGCGCTGACGGATGTGGAGGAGATAGACATCTCCGATTATCCCGTGGAAGATCCTGCATGGGTCGAGTCCCTGCTGCCCTATTTTCCCAGGCTGCAAAAGGTGGTCATGTGCCGCTGCGGGCTGGACAATGAGACCATGGACGCGCTGAACCGTCGGCATGAGGATGTGAATTTCGTGTGGGAAGTCAGCGTCGGGGTGGTAAAGGTCCGAACGGACACCGATTATTTTGCGCCGGTGGTCACGGGCAAGCACGTCTACGAGGGAGAGATGGACAATCTGAAATACTGCCCGGATATCATTGCGGTGGACGTGGGCCATATGGGCCTGAAGACCTGCGATTGGGCAAGATACATGCCCAAGCTGCAATATCTGATCATTGCGGACAGCGGCATTTCGGACATTTCCGCCCTGGCGGAGTGCAAGGAGCTCATCTTCCTGGAGATGTTCCTGACCCCTGTAAAGGACTACAGCCCGCTGCTGAGCTGCAAAAAGCTGGAGGACCTGAATATGTGCTATACCTATGGCGACCCGGAGCCCATCAGCAAAATGACCTGGCTGAAGCGGCTGTGGTGGACGAAAATCCCATACACCTATCGGGATATGGCGCAGTACCTGCCGGATACTCAGGTGGTGCTGGACTCCGGCTCCTCCACCGGCTATGGCTGGCGGGACGGCGCTCACTACAAGGAGCAGCGGGATATTCTGGGAATGTCCTATCTGGTGGGCTGAGAAGGTGCGAAACGGGCTTCCACTTTTTTCCTGCAATTAAGAAAACGTTAATAGTTTTCGGGACTTCCGTGCTTGACAGTCTGCGAAAGAACGGGTATAATAGGTTACAGAAAGTTACATTTTAGCAAAGATTTGGTTTTATGCATACCGGTCTTGCCGAAATCGGGAGGTATATCCATGAAAAAAAGCGTCTACATAGCCATTGTCTCCGTTCTGGCAGTGGCGTTGCTGGGCAGCGCCATCTATCTGTTCAGCTACTTCTGGCAGGGAAAGAAATCCGAGGATGCCTACGACAAGCTGCGCAACGACGTGACGGCTTCCACCGGAGAGGCCCCCACCACCACCGCGCCCGAGACGACGAATCCCGGTGAGACTACGGAATTCATCCCAGACCCCAATGAGACCGCGCCGGAGGAGACCTTCCCCCTGAACGTGGACTATCAGGGCTTCTATGACAAGAACAAAAACGATGATTTTGTGGGCTGGCTGCGCATTGAGGGCACCAAGCTGGATTACCCGGTGATGCAGTCCTCCGCGGACAATGCCAACTACTACCTCTACAGGGACTACAATGGCGCCAACAGCAGCCGCGGCAGCATCTATGCCCGGGAGGAGTGCGACATCTTCACCCCCAGCGACAATATCACCATGTACGGCCACAATATGAAGGACGGCTCCATGTTTGCTGCCCTGAATGCCTATGTCAACAAGTCCGCATTCGACAATAACCCGCTGATCTTCTTCGATACCTTCAATCACAAGACCGGAGAGGTTGGCTACCATGTGTACAAGATCTTCGCCGTCTTCAAGACCACGGCCAACCTGGGCGAGGGCTTTACCTACCAGAAGTTTGAGAATGCGGCCAATCAGGAGGAGTTCGACAAGTTCGTCTCCACCTGCAAGAGCATGAGCTTCTACGATACCGGCGTGACCCCGCAGTATGGCGACAAGATGATCTGCCTGTCCACCTGCGAATACACCCTGGACAATGGCCGCCTGGTTGTTGCGGCAGTGCGCATCAGCTGATTTTTTCAGAGCAGCACCGCGCAATTCGTCTGCGGCAGTCAACGGATCTTTCCACCGGCTGTGCGGTTCTGAGAGCGGGAGATACACAGAGTATTCCTCCGCGTTCGGAACCGTCCTCCGATGAAAAATCTCTCGTTGGCTGCGCTTGCCGGATTGCGTGGTGCTGCCCTATTTCCCATCGGGATAGAATAGTCCATTTCCTTTGTCATAGACTATTCACACTTCGTCTCTTTACTTTATAGCAAAAAAATGCTATAATCTCCCCCAAAGGAGTTGATTTCTTGCACCGTTTTTTGGAAGAGCTGAAGGACTTTAGCAAAAAGGCCGACTGGGTGCTGCTGACGCTGTGCCTGGTCACCTCGGGCTTCGGCCTGATCGTCATGGCCAGCGCCACCAGCGCGGAGAAGTTCGGAAGCAACACAAAATATATCATCATTCAGCTGCTGGCAATCGCCTTGGGCGTTCTGATGTTTGCCATCGTGTCCTCTATCGATGCGGATACCATCTCGGAGAACAGAATGCTTCTGACGGCCTTTAACATCTTCATCCTGCTGCTGCTGATCCCCTTCGGCACGGATAACAACACGGGCAACAAGAGCTGGCTGAAATTTCCGGGCATCCCCATCGCCATCCAGCCCGCTGAGATCTGTAAGATCACCTATATTCTGATCATGGCCTCGGTCATGTCGTCCCATCAGAACGATATTTCCAAGATTCCCTCGGTTATGCACATGGTGGTGCACCTGGGCATTCTGGTGGGACTGAACATGGTTTTGTCCGGTGATGCGGGCGTGTCTCTGATCTTCGTCTTCATCTTCATCGGCATGGCCTTTGCCGGCGGCGTGAGCCTGGTGTGGTTTGCCATCGCAATAGCGGGAATTGCAGCGATCAGTCCCCTGGCCTGGAAGTTGATGGGCACCTACCAGCAGGAACGAATACGTGTCCTGATTGACCCGAATTTCGACAAGCAGGGCCTGGGCGCACGGTACCACAGTAAGATCAACATGATGTCCCTGACCGGCGGCGGCCTGACGGGCCAGGGCCTGTTCAACGGCAACCGAACCCAGGGCGGTATGCTTTTCGCCCAGCATACGGACTATATTTTCTCCTCCGTGGGTGAGGAGCTGGGCTTCTTTGGCTGCTGCGCCATTATGATCCTGGAGCTGCTGATCATTGCCCGCTGCATCCAGGTGGGTATGCGCAGCCCGGAATATATGCGGCGGCTTATCTGCTTCGGCGCTGCCTCTGCACTGATGTTCCAGCTGATGATCAATGTGGGCATGTGCATCGGCGTTATGCCGGTTATCGGCCTGACCCTGCCGCTGATCAGCTACGGCGGCTCCTCCACCGTTACCATCTATGCCATGCTGGGCCTGGTCTCCGGCGTGTATGCCCGACCGAAACCATTGAGCCACGAACGCTATATCCAGCCCTTCCGCTCCTACGGATTGGCAAAGCGCTGAATCTTTCCGAGAGCTCCCCCAAGTGGGGAGCTCTTTTTGCGTTTGTGGGGCAAGAGCGTCTCTTTTGAAACCTTTTATGAACATTTCACACCAAGGATTGCAGGAAAAGAAACAATATGGTAATATGAAGGAAACATTTTGGAAAGGAAAACGGCTATGACCACAACCATATTGATCGTTGCGCTGGTGCTGATTCTCTGTGTGGCTGCGGAAAAATGCTCGGACCGGCTGGGACTGCCCGCACTGATTCTGTTCATGTTCATCGGAATGCTCTGCGGCAGTGACGGAATCCTGAAAATTCAATTTGCGGACTTCTCCCAGGCGGAGACCATTTGCTCCGTGTGCCTGGTGTTTATCATGTTTTACAGCGGCTTCAACACCAAGTGGAGCGCTGCCAAAAGCGTGGCAGGGAAGGCTGTGGTCATGTCCACCCTGGGCGTGGCGGCTACGGCGGGGCTGACCACCGTGGGGCTGCACTATCTGCTCCACTTCTCCTGGCAGGAGGGCTTTCTGGTGGGGGCGGTGCTGTCCTGTACGGATGCCGCCAGCGTGTTCGCCATCCTGCGAAAGCACAAGCTGAACCTGAAGGAGGGCACGGCGTCTCTGCTGGAGGTGGAGAGCGGCAGCAATGACCCCATGGCTTATATGCTGACGGTCATTGCCGTGGGCCTGCTGGGCTTCGGGGAGCAGGGGAGCTTTGCCCTCCAGCTGGTGCTGCAATTGGTGGTGGGACTGGCCGTGGGCTGCGCGGCGGCATGGGTCAGCCGGAAGATGCTGGAGCGCTGGATCTCCGACGGCCTGGAAACGGTGTTTCTCATCGCCATGGTCCTGCTGTGCTACGGCGTTTCCAGTCTGCTGGGTGGCAACGCGTATTTAAGCCTGTACTTATTCGGTATCCTGCTGGGCAACCGGCCCATCCGCCAGAAGCGGACGCTGATCTCCTTCTTTGACGGCGTTACAAGACTTGCTCAGATTGCGGTGTTTTTCGTTATTGGCCTTTTGAGCTTCCCAAAGCAGATGCCTGCCAATCTGCCCATGGCGCTGGCGGTGTGCGGCATTGTGACCTTCCTGTCCCGGCCGATTGCCACCTATGCGCTGCTGCGGCCGACGAAATGCAGTCTGCGGCAGATTGCGCTGGTCTCCTGGGCGGGGCTCCGGGGCGCGTCCAGCACGGTGTTTGCCATTATGGCGGTGGCGGCAGGGGTGACGATGCACAGAGACTTGTTCCATGTGGTCTTTACGGTGACGCTGCTGTCCGCCGCGGTCCAGGGCGGCCTGCTGCCCTGGGTGGCGAAGCGTCTGGATATGGTGGACGACAGCCAGGATGTGCGCAAGACCTTCAATGACTACCAGGAGGAGAGCGTCATGCACCTGGCCCGGGTGGAGATCATTCCGGGGCACCCCTGGGCGGATCACCGAATCCGGGAGATCCAGCTGCCGACGGGATCTCTTGCGGTGCTGCTGCGCCGGGGGGACGAGAGCATCGTCACCCGGGGGGATACCGTGCTGCTGCCGGGAGACAGCCTGATCCTGAGTATGCCGCCCTATATTCCCACGGGAGAGGAGATGCTGGAGGAGACCGAGGTCCTGCCCGGAAATGAATGGGTCGGCAAAACCCTCCGGGAGCTGAATCTGCCGGAGGACAGGATCGTGGTGACGGTGCTGCGGCAGGGCAAGGCCATCATCCCGGACGGCAGCACGACCATCCGGCCGGGGGATACCCTGGTGCAGTACCGCAACCGGAGTGCAGCCCGATAGATAAGATTTTTGCACAGGCCCTGTGGACAGCTTCAGAAGACCCAAAAAAAGAAAATGGATATTTCCGGAAATTCACAGAAAAATCCATTGTAATTTTTGACTTATTGAAGTATAATGTTTCGGAGACGACTCTTCGAAAAAATAAGGGCCGTCAAAAGATTCTGTAAAACAAAGAAAGAGGTGTTTGCCATGGAGAAACCGGTTCAGATAACCATGCTTGGCAAATTCACGATATATGGCGACGGCTTGGCCAGACCACGGCTGGTCAGCCTGACGGGGCGGTCCAGACGGCTCTGGATTCTGGTGGTATACCTGATTCTGAATCGGGAGCGGGGTGTGCCTGCCCAGGAGCTCATCGACTGGCTCTGGCCCGAGGCCACGGGAATCAACCCGGTCAGCACGCTGCAAAACAACATCAGCCGCGCCAGAAATGCCCTGGAGGAGCTGGGGCTGGAGGATGGAAAGCGGCTCATTGCCAATACCTCCGGTACCTATTTCTGGGCACCGGACCGGGAAACCGAGCTGGACTGCGAGCACTTTGCCAGCCTTGCAGAGGAAGCGCTGAGCTGTGAGGACCGGGGCCAGGCCATTGCGCTGGGGCAGGATGCGGCGGAGGCATACACTGCCGACTTTCTGCCGGACTGCCAGGACGAGCCCTGGTTCCGGGAGCAGGCGGAGAAATACCGCACCCTGTACCGTCGGCTCTGTACCACGGTGACGCGCTGGCTGATCGAGGACGGGCGGTATGCCGAGGCGGACAGCCTGTGCGCGGATGCCGCCGAACGAGCCCCCCTGGACCAGGTGCTTGTGACTTTGTGGATGCAGGCGCTCCGGCTGAACGGTATGCCGGAAAGGGCACTGGCCCGCTGCGAGGAGCTGTGCGCTGCGCTGAGCGCTGCAGGACAGTCCCCTGCAGCAGAGCTGGAAATGGAGAAGGTCGCTGCACAGCAGGCAATTCGGGGCCTGCCGTCGGATAGTACCCGCCTGCTGCATTCGCTGATCAAGGAGGAAGATGACCGGAGGGCCATGCTCTGCGACAGCGGGGTCTTCCAGGAGTTCGTCCGCCGTCAGCTGCGGGAGCTCCGCCGGGGCGGGGAAGCGCAGCTGCTGTCCTTCCGCATGGCCGCCGATGCCGGCCATGCCAAGGTCCGCGGCGACAGCATGGCCCATATGGAGAATATCCTGCTGACCTCCTTGCGCGGGGCTGACCCTGTGACCAGAGGCGGCGTGGACCTGTTCCTGGTGCTGCTGCCGGGAGCCAGCCGGGAAAACGGAAAGACCGTGGCCGAGCGCGTCCTGCACCGCTATGAGCAGGAGCTGCCCGTCGGCTGTGAAAAATTTGTGTATCAGGTCATGGACCTGAACGGCGAGGAAGCCAAGTAAGCGTTCCATATAAAAAGCATCTCCGGGAGGCGCGCGGCCTTCCGGAGATTTTTTCGCAGGATACGGAATGCCCGGTCCCCTGTTTGCAAGGGACCGGGCGGATTTTTTAGGCGTTGGACTTACTTTGCCGCAATGGCGTCGGCTGCCAGCTTGCCGGAGGTGATGGCCCAGGCGTTATTTGCGCCGGAGGGGGAGTCATCGCCCATGACCTGGCCACAGTTCTCACCGGCGGCGTAGAGACCGGCAATGGGGCTGCCGTTGGTGCTCAGAACCTGCATGCTGGAGTTGACCACCAGGCCGCCCATGGTGGTGGCGAAGCGGGGCTTCTGCTCGATGATGTAGTAGGGGCCGTCGCCAATTGGCATGGTGAGATAGGCCTCGGCTCTGCCGAAGTCCTCGTCCACACCGGCGGCAACGAAGCCGTTGTACCGCTCCACGGTGGCCTTCAGCGCATCGGCATCAATACCGGCTGCGGCGGCTGCCTCCTCCAGAGTCTCGCCGTGGGCGAAGACGGGGGTAGTGGTGCCGTTGGCTTCCAGATACTTCTCAATGTCGCTTTCGGAGATACCGGCTTCGCTGAGCTTGGACTTCCAGACTTCGAAGGTTTCGCTGTCCAGCAGCAGGAAGAGCTCGCCGCCGGTCTGCTGGAGCTCGGTTTCCAGAATGGTGCGGTTGCTGGCCTTTTCGTTGACCACGCGGCTGCCTTCCTGATTTACCAGAATGGCGCTCATGGTCCAGCCTGCAATGTTGCCCGCAATGGTGGACTTGGCAAGGCCGGTGTCCACCTCAATGCCGTTGGGGTAGCGCTTGCCGTACTCCATGTTGGCGGTCTGGGCGCCCACGGCCTGGGCCATCTGGATGCCCTCGCCGGTGGAGGTGGCGGGGCCGTAGTACAGGGCGGACTTCATTTCGTCCGTCAGCATTTCCTTGTTGTTGCCGTAGCCGCCGGTGGCCAGGATCACATTGGCGGCGGAGACGGTGTAGTCGGTATTGCCGTCGGTGGACACGGCCTTGACGCCGACCACGGCGCCGTTGTCATCGGTGATCAGGGACTCCACCTTGGTGCTCAGGTAGACCTCTGCGCCGCTGTCGGCCACGGCCTTGCGCATGGTCTCGGCAAAGCCTGCGCCGCCGCCGGTGTAGGCCAGCTCCCGGTTATGGGTGTATTCGCCCAGCTGGTGCAGGCCCTCTGCAAAGCCCACGCCGCAGTGCTCCACCAGCCAGTCGGTGGCAGAGCCCACGTTTTCAGCAAACAGAGTCAGGATCTCTTCGTTGTTCTTGTCTGCGCCGTTGGCCTGGAAATCGGCCACCATGGATTCCACGCTGTCGTCGGTGACGCCGTTTTCGGCCTGGAGCTTGGAGCCCATAATGACCTGGTTGCCGCCGGAGACGGAGATCGCGCCGCCCAGGAAGGAGGCCTTTTCAAAGAGAATGACGTGCTTGCCCTGCTCGGCCAGACGGACCGCAGCAGTCATACCGGCACCGCCGCCGCCCACGACTACCACATCGGCGGTCAGCTCCTTGGAGCTGTGCTCTCCGGCGGCAATGGCCACGTTTTTCAGGGCTTCCACATCGCCGCCGGCCTTGGCAATGGCATCGGCCACAGCGGCTACAATGCCCTCGCTGGACACGGTAGCGCCGGAGACGGAGTCCACGCCCAGGCTCTGGGTAGCCACAATGGCGGCAGGAATGTCTGCGATGGCCCCGTCACTGATGCCGGGGGTCTCATCGTGGTGGACGATCTGAATGGCTTGGATGGTGTTTTCATTGACGGTGACCGCTACGGTGATGTCGCCGTTTCTGCCCGCGCCGACGCCGGTATAGGTGCCGGGGGTATAGCTGCCTGTGCCGACAATGGGGACGGGCTTATTTATGGCCTTGGTCAGTGCATACACACCGGCAAAAACAGCCAGGATCGCCAGATAGATCCCCAGGAAGGCCCAGGTGTTTAAGGGACGCTTGGTTTTCTTCATGGTTTCTTCTCCTTTTTTGAAATGAAAGTATATTACCATGTTTATTGACAGATTTCAACAGAGAAAATGGAGTTTTCACAAGAAATGACGCAGAAAATTCTGGAAATCGGTCCGTGCGCCCGGCAGTCCTGTGACTTGCATTTGTGCTTCAGATATGGTAAAATATCCGAAAATACGTTTCATTGGAGGCAATGGCATGATTCTCATCTCCTGTGTGGAAAATGCCCTGGGTCTGCGGTTCAACCACCGGCGGTGCAGCCGGGACCGGGCGGTGTGCGGGCGAATTCTGGAGCGGTGCGGAAACGAGCTCTGGCTGGCACAGAGCAGCGTAGGGCTCTTCCAGGCCTTCCCGGAGGCGGTGCTGCACCCGATTTCCGATCCGTCCCAGGCTCCGGAGGGAGCTTATTGCTTCTGGGAAGGGCCTGCCGGGGATGTGGAGCCTGAGAGGCTGCTGCTCTATTTCTGGAACCGGGATTACCCGTCGGATGAGAAGTTTGCCTTCCCGGGCGGGGAGGAAGCCTGGCATTTGGCGGAAGAAACGGAGCTGGAGGGCTTTTCCCATCCGGACATTACAGAACGGCAATATGAAAGAGGAGAATAGCCATGGCGAAAACCGCAAAGAGAAAACATACCCTGCCCCAGATCCTGCTGCTGGCGGTGCTGCTGATCGCAACGGCCCTTTACCGGTATTACTACGGCGGCGAGCAGATCATTTCCCTGGAGGACATTCCGGAATACTCCGGCGAGGCCTATGTGGCCATCAACGGCAATCAGCCCTTCTTTACGGAGGCGGACGACACGACCGTATCCTATGAGACCTATTCGCCACTGGACGGCCTGGGCCGCTGCGGCGTGGCTGAGGCCAACGTGGGGCAAGACCTGATGCCCACGGAAGCCCGGGGAAACATCAGCTCTGTGAAGCCCACGGGCTGGCATTCCTCCAAATACGACTTCGTGGACGGCAAAAGCCTCTACAACCGCTGCCACCTCATCGGCTACCAGCTGACGGCGGAGAACGCCAACAAGCAGAATCTCATTACCGGCACTCGATACCTGAATGTCATCGGTATGCTGCCCTTTGAAAACATGGTGGCGGACTACGTTCACGAAACAAACAACCATGTGCTCTACCGGGTGACGCCAATTTTTGACGGGTCTGATCTGGTGGCCCGGGGGGTGCTGATGGAGGCCTGGTCCGTAGAGGACGGGGGCGACGGAGTCTGCTTCAATGTCTATTGCTACAATGTCCAGCCTGGTGTGGAAATTGATTACGCCACCGGGGACAACTGGGCGGCGTGAGGCAAAGCCATGCGGGAAGTGAATTTGACACAGGGGCCGATCATGGGCCGCCTGGTGCGTTTCAGCCTGCCTATGATCGCGGGTAATATGCTCCAGCAGGTCTACAATCTGGTGGATACCCTGGTGGTGGGCCGGGGCATTGGAGCCAACGCCCTGGCGGCTGTGGGCTCTGCCTATACGCTGATGACCTTTCTGACCTCCATCCTGATCGGACTGTGCATGGGCAGCGGCGCGTTTTTCTCCGAGGACTATGGCGCAGGAGACACAGCGCAGCTGCGGCAGGATATGCTTTTGTCATTCTGGTTCATTTTCGGAGTCTCCCTGCTGATCTATGGGGTGATCTACCCGGGCATGAATCCCATTTTGCGCCTGCTGCAAACGCCGGAAGAGCTGATGGCGCTTATGCAGGAGTACGTGCGCGCGGTGTTTGCGGGGATTTTCTTTGTGTTCCTGTATAATTTCTTTGCCTATCTTCTGCGGTCCATGGGCAATTCGGTGGTGCCGCTGGTGTTTCTGGCGGTGTCGGCGGTGTTGAATATCGTTCTGGATATCTGGTTCGTCATGGGCCTTTCCCTGGGAGTGGCCGGTGCGGCCTGGGCCACGGTGATTTCCCAGGCGGTTTCCGGCCTGGGGATCGCTGCCTACAGCTTTTGGAGGCTTCCCTGGCTGTGCCAGGGGCGCGGAGGCTGGGACTGGGGCCGTTTTGCGCACATTGTCAAGAATGATGTGGCTACGGGCATTCAGCAGTCCGTTATGAATTTCGGCATCCTCATGATCCAGGGCCTGGTGAACAGCTTCGGCACGGTTATCATGGCGGCTTTCGCTGCGGCGGTGAAGATCGATACCCTGGCCTATATGCCCGCCCAGGAATTCGGAAATGCCTATTCTCTCTTCGTCTCCCAGAACTTTGGCGCGGGGGAGCGGGAGCGCATCCGCAAGGGCACCAAAATGTCCTTTGCCCTGTCCGCCGCCTTCTGCGCCCTGGTGTCCTGCGGCATTTTCCTGCTGGCCCCGCAGCTGATGGGCTGCTTTGTAGACCCCGGCGAGAGGGAGGTCATCGCCCAGGGAGTCCGGTATCTGCACATTGAGGGGGCGGCCTATGTGGGCATCGGGGTGCTGTTCCTCTGGTACGGTTATTTCCGGGGCATTCGCAGACCGGAGATCTCTCTGGTGCTGACGGTGATCTCCCTGGGCACCCGGGTAGTGCTTGCCTATGCCCTGGCGCCCAGAACGGCCCTGGGGGTCAATGCCATCTGGCTGGCGATCCCCATTGGCTGGGTCTTGGCGGATGGGGCAGGCCTCTGGTTTTATGCAAGACGAAGACATAAGGAAGGATGAAGAAATATGGAAGAACAGGATATTTTGAAGCTTGCCCGGGAGGCCGGATTTGAGGCGGCGCTGCTGCCGGCAAGCCAGGTGCCTACGGATGCAAAGTTTCGCCCCTTCTGCGAGGAAAACCGCTGCGGGCAATACAATGCAAATTACTCCTGCCCGCCTACCTGCGGAACTCCGGAGCAGATGGGGGCAAGGATCTACGCGGGAAAGACAGCTCTGGTGCTGAAAACCGACTGGCCCATTGAAAGCTACGCGGACACGGCGGCCATCAAGGACGCGAAGCTCTCCCACAACCGGGCCATGCTCCGCCTGAACGAGACCCTTCATGGCCTCTGCGCAGGGGGAAGCTGCTGCTGCCTGTGTTCTCCCTGCCGGATGAAGGCAGGGAAGGAGTGCCTGTACCCCGAGCTGCGGTTCAGCTGCATGTCCGCCTACTGCGTAGACGTGGCAGAGTTGGCCAAGCGCTGCGGCATGGGTTTCCGGTGGGATACGAAGCTTTTGTCGGTGTATAGCATGATCGTGCTGTAAAATTCAAAAAGCAGAGGCGCGGGCCAATGCCGCTTAGTTAACAGCTAGGCGGCATTATTCTATTCAAGGGAGTTA
>ERZ836358.998-NODE-998-length-30850-cov-3.564962_pt1 | contig 30850 bp, 29 predicted proteins | sample MGYA00519942_ERZ836358 | MGnify/ENA primary metagenome ERZ836358 (study PRJEB31850, sample SAMEA3708798) | human gut metagenome | biome: human gut; feature: human-associated habitat; material: faeces | place: China | collected 2014 ...
CTGCAACAGCTCTTGGGACATAGAAAGATAGATACAACCTTGCAGTATGCAATGGTTAAACAGAGCAATGTTAAATTGGCTCATAGAAAGTATATAGGTTAGGAGAAAAATATGATTTATCTTGTTGAGGACGATAAGAGTATAAGAGAGCTTCTTGTATACACTCTTAATAATTCGGGACTTCCGTCAAACGGGTTTGAAAAACCGAGTGATTTTTACAGAGAGCTCAAAGCAGATGATGCAGATCTCATTATCCTTGATATAATGCTTCCCGAATGTGACGGGCTTACAATGCTTAAAAATTTGAGAGCCGACGAAAAAACGAAGCACATCCCGGTGATGATGCTGACCGCCAAGGGCTCGGAATACGATAAGGTCGTGGGGCTTGATATGGGCGCGGATGATTATATGACAAAGCCTTTCGGAATGATGGAGCTGATAGCGAGAGTCAAAGCTCTTTTGCGCCGCACAAAGGAGCCGGGTAAGCATGACAACGGCAATACCCTTAATATCGGCTGTCTCAGTGTTATTCCATCTAAGTATTCCGTCAAAGTAGGCGGCGAAAAGGTGGTGCTGACGCTGAAGGAATTTGACCTTTTGTGTTTGCTTTTGCAAAATAAGGGTACTGTTTTCACGCGGGATAAGCTTCTGAATAAAATTTGGGGATATGACTTCGACGGCGAGAGCAGAACCGTGGATGTGCACGTCAGAACCCTTCGCCAAAAACTCGGTGAAGCGGGGAAATACATAGAGACCGTCCGAGGTATTGGCTATAAAATAGGGGACTGAACCGAATGAAAAAACGAATTTCTCGCTCTGTGCTTTTTGTGTCGCTTGCGGTAAATATTTGCTGTGCTACGCTGTCGCTTGCCGTTCTTTATAACCGCTTTAAGGCTGACGTCGGCTCCGCCGGCGCGGGGGAGCTGCCCTCGGATTTTCTTTTGGCGGTGCTTGTTTCCGCGGTAATATCCTTTGCCGCTGCGCTTTTTACGGCACGAGTAGTGTCAAAGCGAACCTTAAAAGAACTCAACGACATAAATTTGGACGACCCAAACGACAGTAATTTCGGCTCGGAGCTGTCTTTGCTGTTCTATAAAATCCGCAGTCAGAATTCGCAGATTCAGTCGCAGCTTCGAGAGCTTGAACGCAGTCAGCAGGAATTTAAAATGATAACCGAAAATATGTCTGAGGGTCTTATAATAATCGACCTTAAGCACAGCATACTTTCATTTAACCGCAGTGCAAAGCAGATATTCGGTGTTGAAAATATTAAAAAGCATGAAAATGTTTTTACAATAAATCAAAGCGAGCGGTTTGAGGCTGCGGTAAATGCCGCACTTTCGGGCAGACACGGTGAATTGACCATGAAAATGCACGACAGAATTTACAGCGTTTTTGCAAATCCGGTAGTCAACGGCGAAAAAATAGTCGGCGCGGTAATAGTTGTTCTCGACGTCACAGAGCGCGAAAAGGGCGAACAGTTGCGTCGCGAATTTACGGCAAATGTCTCGCATGAGTTAAAAACTCCGTTGACATCGATCTCGGGGTTTGCCGAGATAATAATGAACGGCATAGCAAAGCCCGAGGATGTAAGACATTTTGCGGAGAACATATATAACGAGAGCGCAAGACTTATAACGCTTGTAGGCGACATCATTAAAATTTCACAGCTTGATGAGGGACTTGTCGGAGCGGAAAAAACCGATGTTGATTTGCTTGAGATAGCCCGAAAAACGGCAAATTCCCTGCAAAGCGTCGCGTCAAAAAATGATATTACGATAAGCGTTGCCGGCGAATCGTCGTGCGTCAAAGGAGTTTATGATATAATTGACGAGATGGTTTATAATCTATGTGACAATGCTGTCAAATACAATCGCCCGGGTGGCAGCGTAGATATTACCGTAGAGAATAAAACGATTACGGTTGCCGATACGGGAATAGGTATTCCTCTGTCTTCTCAGCCGAGGGTGTTTGAGCGCTTCTACCGTGTGGATAAAAGCCATTCCAAGGAGATAGGCGGCACAGGGCTGGGGCTTTCGATAGTAAAGCACGCCGCAATATATCACGGCGCAAAAATCGACCTTGAAAGCGTCGAAAATGTCGGAACAAAAATTAAAATCAGCTTTTAGACAAAAAAGCAGCTGTAAAACCCGAGGTTTTACAGCTGCTTTAATATGCGGATTTAATCAGTCTTCGTTTTCTTCCTTGACCTTATCTATGATTTCCTGAGGAATAGCCTCACCGTGCTTTACAACAAGTATGCAAAGTATTGAGAGTATAAATGCTATCGGGCAGTAATAGAACAGTGACAGATATGTGCCTGTAAACATACGAACTATGCCGTAGATTATGGGCGTAGCTATCTGTGCCGAGAATGTAGCGGTGTAGTAGTAGCCGGTGTATGTGCCTACTTTGTCAATGCCGCCGATTTCAAGTACAAGGGGAAGCGTGTTAACGGTTATAAACATATTTGCCGCGCCGCCTACTATAAGAGCTACCCAAATAAGAGCACCGCTCAAAGCGTCGATGCCGAGTATATGTGTGATGAGGTAAGCCGCAAACGCGAGAACAAATATAAAAAGACCTCCGAGTATGGTCTTTTTTCTGCCGATTTTCTTGCCGAGCCAGCCTGCCGGAAGAGCGGCGAGAGCGGAAGCGGCGGCAAAAGCGGTGGTCATTATGGTTGCCTGCGCCGTTGTCTTATGAAGAATTTCAGCCGCAAAAAGAGCAAAGAAAGTGGATATTGCGTTTGTTCCGCAGAAGAGGAAGAACAGACCCATAAGCATAAATACAAGGCTTCGTCTTTTGCCGGGGTTTAATTTCTCCGCCTTCATTCTTTCTTTTTCTGCCTTTTTAGCCTCTTTTTCGGCTTTGCGTTTTGCCTCTTCGTCGGCAGCCTCTGCCATATCGGCTTTAAGCTTTAAACGGCTGTCGGGCTCTTTTACGAAGAAGAGTATGACAAGCATACCTATTATCATAACTGCTGCGCCGAGCAGGAAAACATAGGGGAAGGTATCATATTCGTCAAATTCCGGAGATTTGGACGAAATGCCCATAGCCGCGCAGTAAATTGCGGTGACTATAGTTCCGGCAAAAAGTCCGAGAGCACTGCCGATACCGCCCATAAGGTTAATGACGGCGTTGCCTTCGCTTCGCAGTTCGTTCGGGGTCAAATCAGGCATAAGGGCAACCACCGGTGCTCTCCACAGCGACATTACAAAAACAAACAAAATTATGAAAAGCATTGTGAAGCCGAGTGAATTGAATTTTACGGCAATAATGGGAATTATCGCGAATAACAATGCGGAGATCGGCGCGCCGTAAACAACAAACGGGCGGCGTTTGCCTAATCGTGAATGAGTGTTGTCCGAGAGCTTGCCGAAGGTCGGTTGAAAAATTACTCCGAAGATGTTGTCAAAGGTCATTATTATACCTATGAACAACGGTACAAGGGTAATACCGCCTGCGGCTGTGCCCACGTCTTCGCCGTTAGCTTCCGCAAAGGACGCGAGAGCGGGAAACGCCTCGTTAAGCTTTGCGCTCCACGAAGTAATAACGGCACTTTCGTTAAGGAGCCTGTTAAGTATCTTTGTTATGTATGGGTCATATATAGCCCACGCTATGGATGAGGCCATAAAGCCGAATCCGGTGAGTATTGTGTGCCAATAGTTAAGCTTGCCGTTGCTTTTGGCACAGAAATATTTGCTTTCCATTTCATTCTCCCTTTCAAACTTGATAGCGTTTTTCCGAATACGGTATAACACTATCTGTAATAATAACAAATTATTGCTGTGATTGCAATATTTGATTGTAGAAAATACACATATAACATAAATTTTATATTTATCAAAAGCGTTTTCCGTAAAATCAAAACCGATATTATTGCTTTTTTAATATTTATTGTCGTTTGATTGTTAATAAGTATTGTATTGAGGCGGTTTTTATGATAAAACTATATGTGCCGACAACATTTTACAAAAGGGGAAAAAGAGCTTGGAAATAAAACCGATAGCGCATATAAGAACCGATTTCGGTGAAAAATTCGGCATACCGCGTCAAAGCGGACTTTGCTCTCTTCTTGAGGGGAAAATAGTGTTCGAGCCGGAATTTTCAAAGCGTGAGAGCGTAAGAGGACTCGAAGAGTTCTCTCATATTTGGCTTATATGGCAGTTTTCCGAAAACCCTCCGACGTCGTCGCTTACGGTTCGTCCGCCGCGTCTCGGCGGCAACAAAAGAGTAGGCGTTTTCGCATCTCGTTCCCCGTTTCGTCCGAACGGCCTTGGGCTTTCGTGTGTAAGGCTCAAAAGCATTGAGTATTCTTCCTCAGGTGAGCCTGTGATAAATGTTTTCGGAGCCGATTTATGTGACAAAACGCCGATATTTGACATCAAGCCGTATGTTCCGCTCTCCGATTGTGTGCCGGATGCTTCGGAGGGCTATACAAAAAAGACAAAGGAACATATTTTATCGGTTCACATTCCCGAGGAGAAAGCCCTGCTGCTTCCGAAAAATAAGCTTGCGGCGTTAAAAGAGATACTGCAATTAGACCCGCGACCCGGATACGACGATTCGCCTGAAAAGCTGTACGGCTTGAACTTTGCGGGATACAATATAAAATTTTCTGTTAAAAACGACGTACTGTGCGTTTCGGATATAGAAAAAATCAAGAGGTAGAAAGATTTATGGCAAATCCCATAGGGCATTTAAAAACCATCAACAAGCACCGCCACGCGGTAATCAAAAACTGTTTCAGAGCCGGAATACCGCTTCAGGGGCTTCGGCATGACCTCTCAAAGTATGCTCCGGTGGAGTTTTTAAACGGGGCTAAGTACTACGATGGCTCGCGCAGTCCGAACGAGCTTGAACGTAACGATAAGGGCTATTCGGAGGCATGGCTTCACCACAAGGGCAGAAACAAGCACCATTTTGAATATTGGACCGATTACAATCTCGCAAGAAAATGCGTAATGCCCATAAAAATGCCGCTTAAATATGTAATAGAAATGTTTTGCGACCGCGTTGCCGCAAGCAAAACATATATGAAAGACAAATATACCGACGCGTATCCGCTCGAGTATTTTGAGAGGGGCAAGAGTACGAGAAGCATTGACCCCGAAACCTCGGATTTGCTTGAAAAGCTGCTTATTATGCTGCGTGACGAGGGCGAGGAAAAAACCTTTCGCTATATAAGAAAAGAACTAAAAAAGCACAAGGACTACTGAAACAGTCCCTGTGCTTTTTTGATAAAGTCGAGCGCGTTATGCGCTTTTTGCTGATTTGCGGTTCAAAAAGAACATTGCGACCGCCATGGCTATTATGATAACGTAGCCGATAATACTTAAAACATCCGGTACCTGACCGAAAACGAAAAGTCCGAGTAGGGAAGAAAAAACTATCTGCGAATAATCATAAACCGAAATATCGCGCGCCGGAGCATAAATATAAGCCGCCGTTATGGTATATTGACCGCCTGTTGCGGAAAGACCGGCAAGGATCAGATAACCAAGCTGTAAGGCTGTCATCGGTTTGTATTCGGCTATCATAAACGGCAGAAATACCAAGGTGGAAAATGCCGAGAAGAAAAACACTATAAACGAGCCCTCAACCTTTTCCTGACCGAGCTTGTGAACCATTGTGTATGCAATACCGGCCCCGAATCCGCCGAGCAGACCGATAAGAGAGGGGGCAAGCTCCGCATTTCGAAACGTCGGCTTTATAACAAAAAGGCAGCCGATGAATGCAGCCAATACTATTATCGCCTTTTTCGGACTTATCTTTTCCTTCAATATTATGAGGCTTCCGAGGATCGCAAAAAACGGCGACATCTTATTAAGTATCGACGCATCTGCGAGGACGAGCTTTCCTATCGCATAAAAATTACATACTATGCCTACCGTTCCGAAAAAAGCGCGCAGAAAAAGATATTTTACGGCACTTTTCGGGACAGTTATTTTTTTATGCTCTTTTAAAAGAACGGCCACGGAGAAAACGAACGCGACAATATTTCTGAAAAAGCTCTTTTGCATTGCCGGCAGGTCTCCCGAAAGGCGCACAAACATTCCCATCAGTGCAAAGCAAAACGCCGAGACTGTTATCAGGATAATTCCCTTATTTGTATTATTTAACTTTAATCTTTCCATAACTTATAGGGTATCACTTCTGAATTTTTAATCAAGATGTATTTATTACAAATTTCTTGCTTTTTCGCTCCTGTTATTTTACAATGAAATTAATCTGAAACAGGGAGGAATAAAAAATGTCAAAAATCAATTACAACGGACCCGATGTCTTTAAACCGCTCAGTCCCTGGGCTTATTTCGGTCTGTCAATTCTGTTTTCGCTCCCGGTGGTGGGATTTATTTTCCTTATCATCTTCAGCGTAAGCGACGCCAATATCAATCGCAGGAACTTCGCGCGTTCGTATTGGTGTATCTATGTTATAATAGCCGTTGCGGCGGTTGTTGCGGTAGCCTCCGGCGTTACACTCGGGTCTCTCGAAAATATGATGGCGGCGGTTCGTCCGATAGCCTGACGAACTGTGCCGTATTCGGTACAGCAATAAAAATCGACAATAAAAGCGACTGCTTTTGCAGTCGCTTTTTATATGTTATTGAATTTTTAAAAACGAAGGTCAGTCTATATCGGCAGTAAAGTCAACATACCATTGGTGACCTATTTTAACGAGTGTTATTATTTCGGGGTGCTCTGCGAATTCAACGTTTTTCTGTGCTATTGCGTCTTTGTCGCCGACGCCGGAGAGCACTTTCACCGTTTTGACTTCAGCTACCGCGGAGATATCGTTTGCGGAAATTCCGAAATGCTCATAGGCGGCCTTTTGACTGCTTGTAAGCGATGATGTGTAAGCCTTGACTTCGTCATTATCGTATTCACGTACGAGAGACGTGTCGGCAGTTATGGTATAACCCGCGCTGTATTTTTCATCATCGTCAGAGAGAACAGCCTTGTTTTCCCCGAGATAATAATCTGCATATTCTTTACCCTTGCCGTAAAGCACCTCACAGTTATAAGCGTATTCATCCATATATGTGCCGAGGTTTCCTTCAAGTGCAGAGAACATATCGTCGGTTGTAAACGCCTTGTTGCCGTATATTTCCTCGTAGCAGGGAACATATGCCACAAAATATTCCGAAAACAGCTTGTCATAATTTTCAAATCCGTAGAGATCAACAAGGTCTGTAAATACGGGGTACATTCTGTCGAGAAGAAGTGTAAGCTTTTCGCCCTCTTCCTCGGCAGTCATTGCGGGAGCCGTGGCATTTTCGTCGATGTATTTGTCCATATAGTTCTCGGAGATGAAATTGCCGAACTTGGTGTTCTTTATAAGCACGGTATATTTAAGAGCGTCATAACCGTCGTTTTCGGCGGTGTTCTCGACATACTGTTCGGCGACATTCTCGGGAGAGAACATTATGTAATTGTTTTTATAATACGCGGTGACGAGAACCGAGAATAAAACGATTATTGCGATTACCGAAACTATTGCATACGTTACGTCAAATTTCTTTGTGGGACTCTCGGGCTGCTTTTCGTATTCGACCTGAGGCTTTTTCTTTTTTTCTTTAACAGCCATTTTTATGCCTCCTCTCCCGCAGCTTTTAACGCAGCGGCTTTTTCACGGCGTTCCTGAAGCTCTTTTGCTATCATATCACGCTTTTTACCGTTGAGGTCATAGAAGAATATCGGAATCATCTGCCCCAAAACGAATATTGCCGGTATTATCGTGTATATCATAAGGAATCTGTTAAGGGTCGTCTGTGACTGAGTGGCATAAGCTATATTTGCGTTTGTAGAGGTAACATAACCCGCCCATACAACAAGCGCGGGACCGAAAGACTTTGTGAGGGCGGCGGCAACCTTTGAGAAGAAGCCGAAGCCTGCGTAGCAAAGCCCCTCTTGACGCTTGCCGGTTTTCCATTCGATTTCGTCAACGCAGTCGGCAATCATTACGTTGGGCGTAAGATTGGTGTTGCCGTGCTGAAGTCCGACAAAGAAGTTAATGATAAGGAACGGTATTGTGAGCTCCTTGGGAACAAAGCCTATTACCTTTGATACCAAAAACAGTACCGTGAGCGAGAGTGCGCCGTAAAGGCAGCATACTATGTAAACCTTTTTGGTATCAAGCATTTTAAGGAGCTTTTTAACTATAAGCATGCCTACCGCCGTGCCTATGCCCATAGGCAACAAAAGTGCTATTTTGAGGTCCTTTGAGCCGAGCAGGTAAACTGCTATGTAGAGGCTTACGGTGCTGTATACGCCTCTGCCGAAGCCGGTGAATTTCGTAAGCGAAACCATAAGGAGGTTTTTATTTGTGAATACGAATTTAAGGCTCTCTTTAAGGCTGACTTTTTCCTCGGTATAAGGGACTCTCTCGCGGTTGTTGGGGAAGAATATCATCGTAAAGAGAACGCAGCCGAGCGCGCAGACCGCCGTTGAAATCACAAGGTCAAGACCCTGACCCTCTGCCGTTTTATACTGCTGCTTACCCATTATGGCCTTCATGGCAAAGCCCACTGCAGGGAGAACTGCCATACCGCCGGACTGACCGATAGCTTTAAATATACTTGCTATTGAGATTGCGTCGCCGCGCTCCTCGGGGTTCGGTGTACAGCACGCACCGAAGCACCCGGCGGGACTTTCTACGGCGCACGCCGCCGCCGTGTAAAGAGAATATATTATAAACATCCAGGCAACCGCAAGCTTGTAATTGCCGGTTTTCGGAGCAATAAATACGAGCATTGCAACTATTGCCATCGGGATAACGCCGAAGCCTATCCAAGGACGGATTTTGCCCCATTTGGTTCTCGTCCTGTCAACGAGATAGCCGATGACAAGCTCGCAAACCGCACCTACTATTCCGGCAAAACCGAATACATAGGCGAGCATTTTGGTTATGGAGGCGGGGTCTATACCGCTTCCCTTAAATGCGAAATCATTGAAGAACGTATAGGTGTAATCGGGCATCCAGCCGGTGAGAAGACTGACGCCGAAAAGACCTATGCCGAAAGTCCATATTTCGGACTTCCTCATGTACCTTTTCATAAAAGACCTCCTTAATAAACAGAAAGGGTGCCGAAGTGTCAGCACCCTTCAAAGACATAATAAAAATTATATCCCAAAAAATATTATAATTCAACTGATATATTTTACAAAAACAGCAGTGAAAATTTTACAATTTAATGCGTTAAAGAACAGCAAGCTCTTTTTCGTCTCTTTTCGGAACCGGACGACCTGTGTTTTCGTAGAAGGTTGAATTTGCGGGAATTACAAAATTCAAAGCGGACGGCATTATTTCAAACGTGCTTTCCTTGACGTACTCGCATTCTCCGTCAACGTTTACTGCGGCAAGCTCTTTGCTTTCTATATGCATTTTTTTACCGCGCAAAAATGTGGTAAAATCCCAATCGAGATGCTCACCGCGCTTATATGCGTTTATGAGCCCCGCAAGCTTCAATCTGCCAACGGTTTTGCGAACTATTATAAAATCGAGCAGGCCGTCGTCGGGAATGGCTTTCGGTGCACCCATATATCCTCCGCCGTACCAGCGCGAATTCCCGCAGAGCGCAAACAGCATTGTGCCCTCTATTACCCTGTCGTCGTCAACAGTTACCTTAAATTCGCTGTTAAGGCGCTTGCCAAGGCAGTAGAGGAGCGACGCGGTATATGCGGCTTCGCCCGTTATGAGCGGAATTTTTTTGAAATAAGCCTGCTTTGCACAGACCTCCGCGTCAATTCCCATTGAGCACTGATTAACTGCAACCTTATCGCCGCATTTGATGAGGTCAAGCTTATGTACGCTGCCGTTTACCTGCGAATCAAGGCTTGTGAGGTCTTCTCTTTTTCCGAAAAGCCTTGCAAAATCATTACCCGAGCCTAAGGGCAGACACGCGACCTCGGCGTTCGGGTACTTGTATGCTCCGTTTACGACCTCATACAACGTGCCGTCGCCTCCGCAGGAATAAAACCTTACCGGTTCGCCTCGCTTTGCGATTTCCTCAACATATTTCATTCCGTCTCCGCTGAATTTAGTGACGTAAAGCTGAGCGTCAAGCTTATGTGTTTTACAGTAGCTGTTAATGACCGGGATTATTTTTTTCGCGGCTTTCCCTTTACCGGCAGTAGGGTTAATTATAAAAATATGCTTCATAATAACTCTCCCATTATAATACAACTTAAAAAAGTAAGATGCAGATTTTATTTAAAGTAAAAATACAACTGACATTTAATCATGCCGTTATATAGCTTACGCCTTTTATCCGCTTTTCTGCCGAAGGACTCTTCAAAAGTCTCCGACGGGCTTATTATGCTGTACGACCAACCGTGCTTTCTCGGAAATACCCTTCCCATTGACCGTATTAAATCGTCTACCTCCTTTTGTGACAGCATTCTTTCACCATAAGGCGGGTTTGTGATAACCGTGCCCTTTTCGGATTTCGGCGCAAAATCTCTTATGTCCGCGCGTGCAAACTCAATTTTGTCGGCAACTCCGGCGCGAATCGCATTCTCCTTTGCCGTTTCAAGGGTTTGCCTGTTTATATCAAAGCCGTATGCTTTAAAGTCGCTTTCGGTAATTATTTCACTCTCTGCTTTTTCACGCTCGCTCTCCCAAATTTCATACGGGATAAACGGGAACCGCTCGGAGGCAAAATGACGTTTAAGCCCCGGAGCTATATTGTGCACAAGCATTGCGCCCTCTATAAGAATTGTTCCGGAACCGCACATCGGGTCGTAGAGAGTGTGGTACGGGCGCAGATGCGACAGAGCGCACATTGCTGCCGCAAGAGTCTCCTTGATAGGTGCTTCGTTTGCAACCGGGCGATAGCCGCGCTTGTGCAGGCCCATGCCGGTAGTGTCTATCATCAGGTGAACCTTGTTTTTCATTATCGAAAAATCTATCTGGAATTTTACGCCTGTTTCCTCAAACCATTGTACGTTATATTTTGTTTTAAGTCTTTCGACGATTGCTTTCTTGATTATCGACTGACAGTCGCTGATGCTGAAAAGGTCGGAATTTACGCTGTGGCCCTTGACGGGGAATTCGTCAAATTCTCCTATGAAATTTTCCCACGGGAGTGCCTTTGTGCCCTCAAACAGCTCCTCAAAAGAATGCGCCTCAAAGGAGCCTACGACTATCATTATACGCTCGGAAAATCTTGAACGGATATTTGCGCGCGCTGCCAAATATTCGTCTCCCGAAAAGAACACTCTTCCGTTTTCGGCGGCGACGTTTTCCGCCCCCATTTTTTTAAGCTCGTCCGAAACAAGGCTTTCAAGCCCGAATATGCACGGAGCGGTAAAATTCATCTTCATAATTAGTCCTTTTAATATCAATGTTAGACTTTAGTATAATTGTTTAGCCTAAAAAAATCAATACCCACATATTGCGCTTAGGTTGTCAAGACTTGGCGAATTGCGTCTTTTTGCTGATTTTACGGGATATTGATCAAACAAAAAAAGGCAGGGAAAAACCTGCCTTTTTAGGTAAATGTTTAAGCTTACTGCTCAACCTCGTAAACACTGACCTTTTTGCGGTCTTTGCCGAGTCTCTCAAACTTAACGGTACCGTCAACCTTAGCAAAAAGGGTGTCGTCGGAGCCTTTGCCGACGTTTGTACCGGGATGGATGTGAGTTCCGCGCTGTTTAACAAGAATGTTGCCTGCGAGAACGAACTGACCGTCCGCACGCTTAACGCCGAGTCTCTTGGATTCAGAATCACGGCCGTTCTTTGTGGAACCCATACCTTTTTTATGAGCGAACAACTGGATGTTTATTTTAAGCATTATTCAGCACCTCTTTCAATTTTGATGTAATTCGGATAAAGCTCGGAAAGCGCTTTTAAATGCAGCTCAAAGCCTTTTAAAAGGTCATTTGCCGCCGCAGCCTCGTCTTTTGAGAGGCGAATTCCGAGAAAGCCGTCCTTTTCGATTATTTCGGGATTTAACAGCATTATTTCGGTCAGCGTATTGACAGTCATATAAGAAGCCGACGAAACCGCCGAGCAAATTATATCCTTGCCTATTTCGGCACTGCCCGAATGACCGGATACGGAAAAACCCGTAATAATGTCACCCGAATAAACGAATTTTGCGGTTATCATTTTACTTACGCTTTGATGTCGGCTATTTCAACCTTGGTGTACGGCTGACGATGACCCATCTTGCGTTTCTCGTTCTTTTTGGGCTTGTAGGTGAAAACAACGACCTTTTTGCTCTTGCCGTTCTTAAGCACCTTAGCGCTTACCGAAGCACCGTCAACATAGGGTGCACCGACTTTGAGACCGTCGTCGCCGCCGACTGCGATTACTTTATCAAAAGTAATATCGGCATTTTCGTCTGCTGCAAGCTTTTCGATGAATATAACGTCGCCTTTTTCGACTTTATACTGCTTGCCGCCTGTTTCGATTATTGCGTACATTTTTTTACCTGCCTTAATATAGACTCGCTATCGGAGGCGGAAACTTCGCTTAGTAGTATGCGGACATACTGCCCCCTAATATGCGGCTATGATATTCTAACAGAACGGTATGGCTTTGTCAAGACTTTATTGGATTCTTTTCCGCTTGCCGGACGGTGTTGAAAAGTATGCGGCATTATGCTACAATACTATTTATAATATAATGTGAGGGAGCTTTTAAAATGCCCGAGAAGAAAAAGTCAATCAGCAGCAATAAAAGCGGCGTTAAAAGCGGCAATTGCCCTCTTTACAAAAAATGCGGCGGATGCCAGCTCCAAAATTTAACATATGAGCAGCAGTTACGATACAAGCAGGTAAAGTGCATAAGGCTGCTCGGAAAATTCTGCCGCGTCGGCGAGATTATTGGTATGGAAAACCCCTATCACTATCGAAACAAGGTTCAGGCGGCTTTCGCTCTTGACAGACACAGCAATATAATATCGGGAGTCTATCAGTCATCGTCGCACAAAATAGTTCCCGTCACCGTTTGTATGACTGAGGACGAAAAAGCAGATGAGATAATAGGCACGATTCGCCGGCTTTTGAAAAACTTTAAGCTTCGCCCTTATAATGAGGATACGGGCAGGGGGTTTTTGCGCCATGTGCTTGTAAAGCGCGGCTTTAAAAGCGGCCAAATAATGGTGGTGCTCGTCACCGGAACAAGGGATTTCCCGAAGAAAAAGGACTTTGTTGCGACACTTTTGAAAATATATCCCGAAATTACCACCGTAGTGCAAAATGTAAACAATCAAAAAACAAGTATGGTTCTCGGCAACAGGAGCGAGGTGCTTTTCGGCGACGGATATATAACGGAGCAGCTCGGCGATTTTTCGTTTAGAATATCCCCGAAGGCTTTTTATCAGATAAATCCCATACAGACCGAGGTGCTGTATAATACGACACTTGAATTTGCCGGGCTTACCGGTAATGAAACCGTTATTGACGCATATTGCGGTACCGGAACGATAGGCATTTTCGCTTCGCCGAAGGCTAAAAAAGTGGTGGGTGTGGAGCTTAATCCCGACGCCGTAAAGGACGCACGCGTAAACGCAAAGCTTAATTCCGCCGAAAATACGGAGTTTTACAATGCGGACGCCGGCGAGTTCTTGGCGGACGCCGCCGCTTCAAACGAGAAATACGATGTTGTTATAATGGATCCTCCGCGCAGCGGAAGCACGGTAAAGTTCTTGAAATCGGTTGTAAAGCTCGCACCGAAAACCGTTGTGTATGTGTCCTGCAACCCCGAAACTCTTGCAAGAGATTTGATGTTTCTTGTCAGAAACGGCTATAAGGTCAAAAAAATACAGCCAGTCGATATGTTTCCGCATACAAATCATGTTGAGTGCGTATGCGCTTTGAGCAGACGGTAAATATTTGAAACTGAAACTGTATCTGAATGATTTTTGAGACTCGACGTATAGTCGAGCCTCGTTTTTTGCGCTTTTCGGCGGTAAAAAACACTATTTGCCGTTGTGTTCGAAAATTTTGTTGCATTTATTGCCGAAAAGGCATATACTTCGACATACTGCGCTCATTTCGGGCGAAACGCTCGGAACCGGGTGTACGTTCAGAAAGCTCTATACCGAGGAGGACGGGAGCTGTAAGGGCGAGGCATTTCTTCGCTGTATCAACGATGAGGATTTGGCAAAGGACTTGGACGCGCTGAAGGAAATAGCCGCCAAATACGATGTGGAGATAGTCGTCAGAGACTCCGACAATGAGTATTATAAGCCCACTTCTCTTGAAAGCGACGGCTATAAGTATGTCAGGAAAATCGTGCAGAGCGTATTTGACTACGCTGCGGCAGTTCCGTTTATTCTTCCTGCCGGAACGGATGCGAGAAGATTTACCGGACTTTCCGACTCGGTAATCAGATTTGCTCCCATTGACATTGACGGTCAGCAATATGCGTCGGTTCACAGCGAAAACGAGAACATAAATGTTGATAAAATTCCTTTGGCAGTAAAATTCTATAAGGAGCTTTTGAGAAATTACAAATAATATTCTTAAACACACCCCGATTCGGTCGGCAAACGCTCGACTGAACCGGGGCGCTTTGATTTTAACCGGAAACAGTGGGATTGAATTTACAGACAAAACGGGGTATAATGTAAAAAACGGGCAACGGTTAATAAGTCAGGAGGACTCTGTTATGAGAATAATAGATATTTCCAACGATATTTTGTCGGCAGAGGTTTACGAGGGCGATCCGGTGCCTGAGCTTATTAGTCTGGCTTCCCTGAAAAACGGGGACAGATACAATCTCAACGCCATCAATATGGGGCTTCACAACGGAACTCATATGGACGCGCCGCTGCATTTTATCGACGGTGCCGACGGAATCGACAAGGTAAAGCCCGACGCTTTTATAGGACCGTGCACAGTGCTTGAGGTTTCGCCGGGAATCATAACCGGCTCAGTGGTTGAGGAGTATTTTCCGCGCAGGGCGGAGCGTATACTTCTGAAATCGGGAGGCAGGGCATTTATACATCGCAGTGCCGCCGACGCCATGGCATATTTCGGGTATAAGCTTGTCGGTACCGACGGGCTTGACGTCGAGCCGCCGCAGAGCGAAAGCTATGAAACTCATAAGGCGCTTCTTGGGCAAAATATAGCTGTCCTTGAGGGACTTGACTTATCGGATGTTGCAAACGGAGAATACTTTTTGATTGCGCCGCCGTTAAAAATAGAGTCGGCAGAGGCGTCACCCGTAAGAGCTATGCTTATAACCGACTATGTGTTTTGGAGCGGAAAGCCCGAAGCTTAAATTCCGGGAAAGGTCTTAATCATTTGAAAAAAGTTATAATTATAGGAGCCGGACCTGCCGGCATAACGGCGGCTCTCGAGCTTCTTCGCAGAGGCAAAAACGAATATGATGTAACGGTGCTCGAGGAGAGCGACTCGATAGGCGGAATTTCGCGCACGGTGAATCTTGACGGCAACCGTATGGATATAGGCGGTCACAGGTTCTTTTCAAAAGAGCAGCGCGTAAATGAGTGGTGGCAGAGTATTTTGCCGCTTCAGGGTGCTCCGTCAAAGGACGATAAGCTCCTAAAGCGCGAGGCGCATCTCGTAAAAGGCGGTGCCGACCCCGAAAAGACCGATAAGGTAATGCTCTATCGCCGCAGGGTGTCGCGCATATACTATCTTAATAAATTTTTCGATTATCCCGTGACGATGAAAATGGGAACGCTTATAAATCTCGGGTTTTTAAGAACGCTCGAGGCAGGCTTCAGCTACCTTTTTGCGATGATGTTCAAAAAGCCCGAAACCTCTCTTGAAAATTTCTATATAAACCGTTTCGGCAAACAGCTGTATTCGATGTTTTTTGAGGACTATACCGAAAAGCTTTGGGGCAGACATCCGAGAGACATTTCGGCGGATTGGGGCTCGCAGCGTGTAAAGGGGCTCTCGATAAAAGAGGTTTTGTCATCTGTTTTGCACAAGGGTAAGAGCGACGAAACATCGCTTATTGAGGAATTTAAATATCCGAAGCTCGGGCCGGGAGAACTGTGGGAGGCTGCAGCCGGTGAATTTACCGAAAGAGGCGGTAAAATATTGAAGAATGTCTCCGTGAAAAGGATAAATGCTTCGGGTAACAGGGTTTTGAGCGTAATCGCCGATACGGAAAACGGCGAAAAGGAATTTACGGGTGATATATTCTTTTCGTCTATGCCCGTAAAGGACTTGGTAGGCGGAATATCCGGAATCGAAATCCCCGAAACGGTGAAAAGTGCGGCGGAGAATCTCCCGTACCGTGATTTTGTAACAGTCGGACTTCTCGTCGACCGTATGCTTCTTAAAAATAAGACGGATATTAAGACGGTAAACGACATTGTACCGGACTGCTGGATATACGTTCAGGATAAAAACGTAAAGCTCGGCAGAATACAGATATTCAACAATTGGTCACCCTATATGGTGAAGGAGCCGGAAAACACCGTATCTTTGGGGCTCGAATACTTCTGTGACGAGGGCGACGATTTTTGGAATATGCCAGAGGAAGAGTGTATAGCGCTCGCGTCCGATGAGCTTGTCAGAATCGGTGTTATAGACTGCGGAGCGGTTTTAAGCGCGCACCGCGAGAGAGTTAAAAAGGCATATCCCGCGTATTTTGATTCCTATAAGGATTTGCCGGAGATTATAGAATTTCTCAATACTCTTGATAATCTTTACTGCGTCGGCAGAAACGGTCAGCACCGCTATAACAATATGGACCATTCCATGATGACGTCACTTTTGGCTGTGGATAATATACTTTCCGGCAAAAACGACAAGAGCGCGATTTGGAACGTAAATACCGAAGAGGAATATCATGAGAAAGGTGATAGGGATGAATAAACAAAAAAGAGCGTCCTGCTGCGAGCAATGCTCATATTACGACTATGACGAATATTCCGAAGAATATATCTGCTCTGCCAATATGGACGAGGATGAATTTATGCGCTTTATAAGCGGACCTGGCTCATACTGCCCGTATTTTGACCCGTATGACGAATATAAAATAGTAAGCAGACAAAACTGATGTTTCACTCTTGCAAATCGAAAAAAATGTGTTATACTATTTAAGAAAAATTAATTCCGAAAACGCTGTGACAAAGACAGTAGGTATATATGATGCCGTAAAAGAGAGCTTGCGCCGTCGGCTGAGAGCGCATACTGCGGTTTATGTGCCGAAATTTCACTTTCGAGCGGTGCGGCTGAAAAATGCAGTAGGTCGCAACGGATTCGCCCCCGTTACGGGCGAGGGGAGTATAGGCTCTCTTGAAATCGGGTGGTTAAACGGTGTATAAATCTCCGTCCCTTTTTCGGGACGGGGATTTTTTTTCGGAATTTACAGCTGAATTTAAGCGTTGTACACGTGCTTTGCTATGTACGCGCTATCCAGAAAGGATGATTGCATTGAAAGAAAAGCTTATGGAAATTCGTGAGCGTGCCGAAAAAGAGCTTTCAGAGCTTCGTGATGCTACCGAGCTTGAAAACTTCAGAGTTCAGGTGCTCGGCAAAAAGGGTGAGCTTACGGGAATTTTAAAGCAGATGGGTTCGCTTTCCGCCGAGGAAAGACCGAAGATGGGTCAGCTCGCAAACGAGGTGCGCGCGAGCATCGAAGCAATGCTCAAGGAAAAAACCGCCGAGCTCAGAAGCAAGGAGCAGGAGGCTAAGCTGAAAAAAGAAACGATAGATGTTACGCTTCCCGGCAAAAAACATGAAATAGGTCATAAGCATCCGCTCTCAATAGTTCTTGACGAGGTTAAGGATATATTTGTCGGTATGGGCTTCCAGATAGCGACGGGCCCCGAGGTTGAGTGGGATTACTACAATTTTGAGGCTCTCAATCTTCCGCCCGATCATCCGGCGAGAGATACGCAGGATACTTTCTATATCACGGAAAAAATGCTCCTTCGTACACAGACTTCTCCCGTGCAGATTCGTGTAATGGAAAAGCAAGAGCCGCCTATAAGAATTATTGCACCCGGCAGAGTTTACCGCTCTGATGCGGTTGACGCAACACATTCGCCGTTCTTCCATCAAATCGAGGGATTGGTTGTGGATAAAGGAATTACAATGGGCGATCTCAAAGGTAGTCTTATGCAGTTTGCAAAGAGACTCTACGGCGAGGATACCGAGATAAGACTTCGTCCGCACCACTTCCCGTTTACCGAGCCGTCCTGCGAAATGGACGTTACATGCTTTAAGTGCGGCGGCAAGGGCTGCCCCATGTGTAAGGGCGAGGGCTGGGTAGAAATACTCGGCGGCGGTATGGTTCACCCGAAGGTGCTTAAAAACGGCGGAGTAGACCCGGAGGTTTATTCCGGCTATGCTTTCGGCGTAGGGCTTGAAAGACTTACAATGTTCCGCTTTAATATCGACGATATGCGTCTGCTCTTTGAGAACGACGCTCGTTTCTTAAATCAGTTTTAAGGGGAGGGTTATATAATGAATTTATCTAAAAGATGGCTTCACGACTATGTGAATTTAGATGTGTCGGATCAGCAGTTTGCCGATGATATGACTCTTTCCGGCTCCAAGGTTGAGTCCTTTGAGACCGAGGGTGCCGACATCAAAAACGTAATTGTAGGTAAGGTTGTATCACTCGTAAAGCATCCCGATTCCGACCACCTTTGGATTTGCCAAATCGACGTCGGAGCAAAGGATAATATACAGATAGTTACCGGCGCTCAGAATTTAAAGGCAAACGATGTTGTTCCCGTAGCAATGGATGATAGCTTCGTCAGCGGCGGGCATCATATTAAAAAGGGCAAGCTCCGCGGAGTTGAGTCAAACGGTATGCTCTGCTCACTCGGCGAGCTCGGACTTACGATTCATGATTTTCCGTATGCGATTGAGGACGGTATTTTCGTTCTCGGCGATGATTGCGACAAAACTCTCGGCAAGGATATACACGAGGCAATAGGACTTGACGACGTTATCACCGAATTTGAAATAACGTCAAACAGAGCCGACTGCCTTTCGATAACCGGTCTTGCAAGAGAAGCCGCGGCAACCTTTGACTCAAAGCTTGTTATTCCGGAGCCTGCGGTCAATAAGACTCACGGCGACGTAAATGACTTTTTGTCGGTTGAAATAAAGGAGCCGTCGCTCTGTTACAGATATGCAGGCGCGGTAGTTGAAAATGTCCGCGTTAAGCCGTCGCCGCGTTGGATGCGCGAGAGACTTCGCGCATGCGGAGTAAGACCCATAAACAATATAGTTGACATTACAAACTTTGTAATGCTCGAATACGGTCAGCCGATGCACGCTTTTGACCTTCGCTATCTTGACGGTCACAAGGTAATTGTAAGAAAAGCACTTGACGGTGAAAAAATTACAACTCTCGATGGCGTAGAGAGAGCTTTAAAACCCGAAATGCTTGTTATAGCCGACGAAAATAAGCCGGTTGCCGTGGCAGGTGTAATGGGCGGCGAGTATTCGGGAATTATGGATGACACAACCACCATAGTTTTTGAGTCCGCAATGTTCAACGGCGTTTCCGTAAGAAGAACCGCAAAGGCGCTCGGAATGAGAACCGAGGCTTCGGCAAGATACGAAAAAGAGCTTGACGCCACGGGCTGCCTTCGCTCGCTCAAGAGAGCACTGCAACTTGTTGAAGAGCTTGACGCCGGTGATATAGTCGGCGGTGTTGTTGACTGTGACCACAGCGATAAAACACCCGTTACTCTTCCGTTTGAGCCCGAATGGGTAAACAACTTCATAGGAATTGACGTATCGGCCGAGGAGCAGAAAAAGATTCTCGAAAAAATAGATTTCAAGGTTGAAAACGGCGTAATTACCGCCCCCTCATTCAGAAACGATATTGAGCATCAGGCGGATATATCCGAGGAAATCGCAAGATTTTACGGCTATGATAAAATTCCGGACAGAGCACTTTCGGGTGTTGCCGACGGAAGATATACCGACAGGCAGAAGCTTGAAAAGCTCGTCACCGATGTTATGCTTTCGGAGGGGCTTTCCGAGGTCTGCACATATACGTTTATAAGCCCCAAGCAGTACGACAAGCTCCGCTTGCCTGCCGATTCTCCGAGAAGAAACAGCGTAAAAATAATGAATCCCCTCGGCGAGGATACAAGCATTATGAGAACAACAGCCGTTCCGTCAATGCTTGATGTGCTCTCCAGAAACTACAACAACCGCAATCCCAAGGCAGCTATGTTTGAAATCGCCGTATCCTTTAAGCCGCGCGGCACAGAGGAGCTTCCCGAGGAGCCGAAGAACATTGTTATGGGTCTTTACGGCGAGGAGTACGACTACTTCACATTAAAGGGCGTTATAGAGGAGCTTCTCTGCAAAACAGGAATTACCGATTACGATATTGAACGCGTAACGGATGATCCGATACTTCACCCCGGCAGAGCGGCACGTATTACTGTCGGCGGCAAGACTCTCGCTCTGCTCGGAGAGGTTCATCCCGAAACGGCAAAGAATTTCTCCATAGGCACACGCTGCTATGTTGCAGAGGTTTCCATGGACGTTCTCTTTGAAAACAGAGGCGCGGAAAAGGTCTATACTCCGCTTCCGAAATTCCCGGCCGTAACACGCGATCTTGCATTTGTATGTGATAAGTCAGTACCTGTTGTCAGCCTTGAAAAAGAAATTCAGTCTGCGGTGGGTAAAACCCTTGAAAACATAACTCTCTTCGACGTTTACGAGGGCAATCAGATAGAGAGCGGCAAGAAGAGCGTGGCATTCAGCCTGAAGCTTCGCTCAAAGGATAAGACTTTGACCGATGACGATGCCGATTCGGCAATGAAAAAAGCGATTAAGGCTATTGAAAAGCTCGGCGCAACTCTCAGAAGCTGAGAAAAACAGCCGATAAAATAAAAGCAACCCTACTCATACCTCTGGTATGAGTAGGGTTGTTTTTTACTGATTTCAATTAAAAGAAAAAGAATTTTTTCTTTTTTCCACCTGCTATATTGTGCTTATCATCTATGCGTACCGTGGTTTTTAAGCTGTTCTCAAGCTCTAAAACAACAATTTCGTTTTCGTCCTTCAATATTGTTCCGGGTATGTAGAGCGATTCCTGCGGACCTATGTCCCAATAGCGACCGAGGCAGAAGCCGTTTATGAATATGTAACCCTTTTTAAGCCCTGCTGTGTGAACAAAGCAGTCTCCGCGACTTGTCGTTTTAAATGTGCCGCGCATAAATGTCGGTGTGTCAAGTCCCTTTGTGTCCGTATACCGAAGCTTGTCGATGTTATCGAGCGGAAGGGTGTATATATCCCAATGAGAGAGAACCTGATAATTTATTCTTATCTGGTCTACGCCCTTTCTGTCAAGAAGGCGCGGACCGTAATTTACCCTGCCCATGGCCTCTACCAAAATATCAATGTCGTTTTCGCCGGACAAGCCGTGGAGGTCAATGCATTGCTTTTTGTCGTTTCTGTAAATAACGCCCTTGTATTCCTTGTTTACAAATACATACGCTCTGTCGGCGAGGCCGTCAAGATAGAGTTTGCCGCCGTATTTTCCGACGAGATGATGATGATAGCAGATAAAGCCGAAGTTCTGACCGAAATGTTCCATGCTTTCGGGGCTTACGCTCTCGTGCTTTTCGCCGAGTGCCTCAATGTTATCGATAAATGCGGCGTATTTTGTGAGCTTGATGTCTCCCACGGTCTGGCGGAGCGGTTCCTGCGGAAGCTCTGTTTCGGGGAGCGACTGAGCACTCAAAAGCTCCTTGCGGACGGCATAATATTTATCCGTATAGCCGCCCCACTCATTCAAGAGTGCGTCGTCGTCGTAGCTTGTTATAGTCGGCTGATAGCATTTATCGTAATTTGCTCCTGCGGTAAAGCCGAAGTTTGTGCCGCCGTGGAACATATAGAAATTAAAGCTTGCGCCGCTTCTGAGCATATTTTTCAGCTCGGATACGACCGGAGCGGCAGCTCTGTGATGGTGTTTTTCTCCGAAGTGGTCAAACCATCCGTTCCAAAATTCGCCGCACATGCTCGGTGCCTTGAAGCCCTGATATTCCTTGAGTTTCCTGAATGAAGCGGAGGCTCTTGAGCCGAAGTTTGCAACCTTGAGTATGTCGGGCAGTGTTCCGCCGCTGAGCATATCGTCTTGCGGACCGTCAGATGTAAAGAACAGTTCCTTTACACCGCAATCTCTCATAAGCTCGGCTATGAATTTGAGATATTCCTTATCATTGCCGTAGCTGCCGTATTCGTTCTCCACCTGCATGGCTATTATGTTTCCGCCGTTTTCGTGGCAGAGCGGTAAAAGCCGCGGCAAAAGCTCGTGATAATAATTTGAAACCGCGTCAAGATATGGCTTGTACATACAGCGAACACGCATATTTCTGTCTTTTAACAGCCATGCCGGAAGTCCGCCGAAGTCCCATTCCGCGCATATATAAGGACCCGGTCTTACAATGGCGTAAAGACCGACCTTTTTAGCCGTTTCAATGAACTTTACTATATCGAGTATTCCGTCAAAATCAAATTCGCCGGGCTTTTTCTCGTGCAAATTCCAACAGGTGTACGTTTCCACCGTGTTAAAGCCGGCTGCCTTTAATTTTATAAGCCTGTCCTCCCAATATTCGGGAACGGTTCTGAAATAGTGTATTGCGCCTGAATAAATTTTCAGCTTTTCGCCGTCCAGATAAAAATCTTTTCCCTTATAAGTCAGCATAATATCCTCCGTTTTCTATGTAAAGCAAAATCAATTTACATAGTTATATTGTGAAATTTCGCACCGATGAGCTCCGACAGATCTTTCGGGGACAGCTCAACCTGAGTGCCGATTTTACCGCCGCTCACGACTATTTTGTCAAGTGTCTCTGCGGCCGAATCTATTACGGTTTTAAACTGCTTTTTCATTCCTATCGGGCTGCAGCCTCCGCGTATATATCCGGTTATTTTGTTAATATCCTTAACGTGTATCATCTCAACCGATTTCTCGCTTACCGATGACGCGGCCTCTTTTAGATTGAGTTCCTCCGCGACGGGGATTACAAAAACATAATGCTCTTTTGATTTACCCTCTGTTACAAGCGTTTTGTAAACAAGTGCCGGATCCTGACCTAATTTCTTTGCGACGCCGACTCCGTCAAACGGCTCGTTGTCGTTGTGCTCATAGTAATGAGCCGTATAAGGTATTTTGGCCTTGTCAAGTATTCTCATTACATTTGTTTTTTGTTCCTTTGCCAAAGCTATGACTTCCTTTTGATGTTTTGTCGGCACAAGTCCGTGTGCTGCATTTGTCTATATATTGTACTAAAAAAACGGGACGATGTAAACATCGCCCCGAAAAAAGTTTGAATTTGTTTATTTATAAAGGTATACTCTCGCTTCATACGGACGCAAAGCGCATATGTCTTTTTTTGCCGGAGCGTCGTGGTAGTTTGAAATAAGTACTTCGCCTTTTGTAAGGTCAAAACCCTTCGGTGCGCGGAATGTTACAGTGTGGTCGGCAAATGAGCACACTATAAGAGCCTTTTGACCGTTAAAGTTGCGCTCATAGCAGTATATTTCGTTGCTTTCGTGGTAATGCTCCTCATAATCGCCGTAAATAATTATCGGATTTTCCTTTCTCACCTTTAAAAGCTTTCTGTAATAGTTGAGAATGGAATCAGGGTCCTTCTCCTGCTGTGCCACGTTTATTTCGGTGTAATTGGGATTTACGCCGAACCACGGCTCTGCCGTAGAGAATCCGCCGTATTCGCTCGAATCCCACTGAACGGGTGTGCGTGCGTTTTCACGGCTTGTTTTATTTGCGATTTCAAGATATTTTTTGTCGGAGAATCCAAACTTCTTGAACAGCCTTTGGTTGTTAAAAGTAACAACGTCCTTGAATTTGTCGATGCTGTCAAGATGGTTGTTGAGCATGCCTATTTCCTGACCCTGATAGATAAACGGCGTACCGCTCTGCATATAGCACATAGTGGCGAGCATTTTACCGCTTTCGTTGCGGAATTTTTCATTGCCGTAACGGCTTATTATTCTCGGATGGTCGTGATTTTCAAGGTAAAGAGCGTTCCAGGCTCTGCCGTAGAGCTTTTTCTGCCAGCGTGTAAATGCCGACTTCATCTTTTTGAGATTGAACGGCGTCGAAATTGTATCGGTCATAAAGCAGTCTGCCTGCATATGGTCAAAGCTTATCATCATATCAAGCTCTTTGTCCTGACCCTCCGTAAAGCTGAGTGCGTCGTCAGCTCCGGTCATCGGAGATTCGCCGACAACAAAGCAGTCATAATGGTTGAGTACGTCATGGCGGAATTCCTTTAAGTACTCGTGAATATGCGGACCCTTGTTGTAATGCTCAACGCCGGTTGCTATGGGCAGAGGAAAACCGTTGGGCAGTCCCTCTTTTTTTGATATGAATGTGATTACGTCCTCTCGGAAGCCGTCTACGCCCATATCGAGCCAGAAGCGCATAATGCTCTTGACCTCTTCTCTTACCTTCGGATTATCCATATTGAGGTCCGGCTGTTTTTTTGCAAACACGTGAAGATAATATTCGTCAAGGCCTTTGTCATATTCCCAAGCGCCGCCCTCAAAGGTAGAGAGCCAGTTGTTAGGCGGACGCTTGCCGTTCTTGCCCTTGCCCTTGCGCCAGAAATAGTAATCGTGATAGGGGTTGTCAACGCTCTTTTTGCTCTCCTTGAACCAATAGTGCTCATCCGAGGTGTGGTTGACCACCAAATCCATAAGAACCTTAAGCCCTCTCTTATGAGCCTCGTCAAGAACCTTTTTAAACAAATCAAGGTCGCCGTAGTCAGGCGAGATGTTTTTATAGTCGGAAATGTCGTATCCGTAGTCTGCGTTCGGAGACGGATATATGGGTGAGAACCAAATACCGTCAACTCCGAGACTCTTTATATAGTCGAGCTTATCAAGAACGCCGTAAAGATCTCCTATGCCGTCGCCGTTTCCGTCCTTGAACGAACGGCACCATATCTGGTAAAAGGCGTCTTCCTTGTACCAAGTATTATCCAATTTAAATACACCTCTCTGAATACAAATTTAATATTAGGATTATATCACATATATATATCAAAAACAATTATGTATTTTTTGTTAACAATGACGAGATAAAATGTACTAATTTATTGATAAAAGTGCATTTTTGTTTGCACAAATTGACGTTGAATTTTTTGTGTTTAGTGGTATAATACACAGATGTAAATAAGTTGTAAATAACGGTCTTTGATGACAAAAGGAGGCTTTTTTGTGGAAAATACATTGAGACGTATCGTAGACGCAGACAGAGCGTCAAGGCTCAGCGTCGAAAAGGCAAGAGAGCGCCGTGAAAATCTCTCCGAGGAGCTGTCCCGCCGCAAAAAGGAAATAGACGCCGCCCATAAAAAGAATGCCGAGGACGCCGTAAAAAAAGCGCGTGAAAAGGCGGAGCTTAAGGTGAATCGTGCGTCGCTTGAGCTTGACGGTCAGACCAAACAAAAGTCAGACGCACTCAAAAAGATTTATGATGAAAACCACAATATGTGGGTTGAAAACATCGTTAAAGCCGTTATATGCTGAAAAGAAACAAATTAACGAAAGGAGCGGCAGAAAATGAACTTTTCCGATCTGTCACAGAATGCCGTTCTCGCTAAGGCGAGAGCTATGTATGCCGGCACGCTGACAAATGAAAATTATGTTGATCTTGCAAACTGCCGCACCATCAACGAGGCTGCCAACTATTTAAAGGGCAGGACTTCATACAGCGAAGCGTTTGTTTCGGTACCTAATGTTAAAATACATCGCGCCCGTCTTGAGGCTGTTTTAAAGCGCTATATGCTTTCGCGTATAGCGTCGCTTTGTTCTTTTGAAAAGGCAATAGGTCAAAACCTCTATGAGATATTACTCCTCAGAAACGACGTTGACTGCATAATAACCTGCGCCGATTATCTTGACAGCGACAATATAGGCGAATATCTTCTGTTTGTTCCGGATTTCTTTAAGGAACATTCGGAGCTCACCATGTTGCCCTTAGAAAGAGCACGTAATTTTGACGAGCTGCTGTCGGGGCTTCACGGTACAAGATATGAGAACATAATCAAAAAGGCAATGAACGGCAAAACCGAATTTTCCGTTCAGCTTCTTGAAAATGTGCTTTATAATTATTTGTATACCGAAGCTTCGTCGATAATATGCGAAAAATATAAAAAAGGCAAAAAGCGCGATGAGCTGCTCGACTTCTTCCGTATGAGATCCGATATGAAGACCATCGAGAGTATTTACAGGCTCAAAAAATATTACGGCAGCGGCTCCGATATACATACAGGAAGCTTCTTTAATTCCGGAATCACCTCCTTTAGCGAAAAGGAGCTTGCGAGCCTTTTGGCGGCGTCGTCTCCGGACGAGGTTTTGGATTTACTTAAAAAGACGCGATACGGAAAATATCTTCCTGCGGGCGATATGGTGATTGAACGCAAGACTGCAATAATGCAGCTTCGCATAAACGAAAAGCAGCTTCGATATTCCACTCATCCCGAAACGGTATTTTTGAGTTATGTAGGGATAATGGAAAACGAAATGCAAAATGTAACCCATATCATAGAGGGCATCAGGTACTCGCTTCCGCCCGAGGAAATAATGAAATATCTGATAAAGTCGGATGATAAGTGATGAAAAAAGAGAAATTTAAAAAAGTCCGTGTGCTTTGCAGAGAAGACAGCCTTCGCGATGTTTTGGCGGTGCTGCTGTCGGGTAATTTCAAAAGCGAGGTGCCGGCAGCCAAAAACGAGGCCGCGCTTGATTTCAGGCGCGTCGAGGGCGACGACCCTTATGAAAAACCCATAAAACGGCTCTCTTCGGTGGCTAAATATGCCGGTTGGAAATATACTTTGCCGGAAAAGAAACAGGATTTGCCGCAGGACTTTGACTCTAAAACCGAAGAGATATACAATAAATACAAGAAGTTTAAACGCGATAAGCAGCTGCTCATTGAGCAAAAAGAGGAGTGCGAGGAGGGCAAAAAACGAATTCGCCTGTTCAGCGGCCTCCCTGTAGATATTCAAGCTCTTACCGAGTGCGAATTCGTCAAGGCGCGCTTCGGTCATATGCCGAAGGATTGTCTTAAAAGGCTTCTTGAAATCCATAAGGATGACCCGTACATAGAGTTTTTTAAATCGTATGAGAGCGAGACGGATTGCTGGGGCATTTATCTTGTGCCGCGTTCGGATTTTGAGCGAGTAGATTCGGTTTTTGCGTCGATGCTGTTTGAACCGATAAATATTCCGTCGGCATCCGGCGAAGCCGAAAAGGTTGAGGAGCAGATAGATAAAAACATCGAAATTCTCAACCGACAGATACTTGAAGCCGAGGCACTTGAGGAATATTATTTTAAGCTGCATTTCGAGCTTTGTAATTCGCTTTATCACACGCTTGTGAACGAGTCCGAAAAATTTGAAATATTAAAGAGCGGGCTTTTATCCTGTGCGGTTTGCTTCCGCTTTCGACAAAGGACGAGACGGAGCAAAGGCTCAAAGAGATAGACGGTGCATTTTATACAGAATCGGAAACAGTCAAGATTAAGGTATCCTGACTGACCTTATAAAAACCGAAAGGAGACGGTAGGGGCTATGGCTATCGAAAAGATGAAGCTTGTCAAAATAAGCGGCAGCCTTACAAAGCTTTATGACTTGAGTGCAAGGCTTTGCGAGAGCGAGTGTTTTCATCCGGATTCCGCGGCGAAATACATATCTTCGTCAATGGGATTCGTACCGTTTGTTGATGACAATCCGTATGCCGGTGAGCTGTCGGAGCTTCGTGATATAGCGAAAGCTGCAAAATTTGATCTCGAATTTAAAAGCATAGAAGAAAGCGATTCGGACGTTGACGAAAAGGACGCGTCTTATCTTAAGGACGTTGAAAAAAAGGTTATAGGACTTTATGAGCAGCGAAGCTCGTTGCTCGACCAAAAGGCGGTATGCGAGGGCGGTATTGAAAAATATTCGCACTTTAAGGGCCTTGGTATTGACCTTGACCAGGTCTCGCAATGCGAATTCGTCAAAATACGCTTCGGTCATATGCCGAAGGAGAGCTACGAAAAACTGAAGACGGTGTTCAAAGATAATCCGTACGTTATGTTTTATCCTTGCTCCGAGGATAAAACGGATTATTGGGGCGCATATTTTGCACCGAGTGACAAGGTGAACGAGATTGACGGTATATTTGCTTTCCTCTTGTTTGAACCGTTTGAGGTTCCCGGAGCGGCAGGCACCGTTGAGGAAGTAATCGAGCAGATTAAAAAGAGCATTGAGATAATCAAGTCTCAGATAAAAGAGACGGACGATAAAATCCGAGAGCTTTGGCAGACCGAGCACGACCATTGCAACAAGATTTATTCAAATCTTGTATATCAGAATTCGCTTTATGAGCTCCGCTCTTACGCGCTGCACAACGACAAGTACTTTATGTTTACCGGGTTTATACCGGAGGGCAGCGAAAAGAAGTTCAAAAATGAGCTTAAAAATGTCGGTGAGATTTCTGTCGAGATAAGCAATCCGCCGCATGACGGCAAGACTGTGGTTCCGGTTAAACTCAAAAAGACGCCGAAGCTGTTTAAGGCTTTTGTTGACCCATACAGATTTTATGTCGATATGTACGGCACCCCGTCGTACGACGATATAGATATTACCGGGTTCGTGGCTATAACATATACCATACTTTTCGGTATGATGTTCGGCGATCTCGGCCAGGGCTTCGTTTTAATGCTCATAGGAATATTTATGTGGGCGAAGAAAAAAATAAAGCTCGGCAAAATACTTATTCCGTGCGGAATTTCATCTATGTTCTTCGGATTTATGTTCGGCAGCGTGTTCGGATATGAGGATATGCTCGATCCCGTTTACCACGCTCTCGGCTGGAAGGGCAAGCCGATGACTGTAATGGAAAGCGTAAATACGGTTCTTTTAATAGCTATCGGTATAGGCATAGGGCTTATGGTAGTCGCAATGCTGCTTAATATTTACGCATGCATAAAGCGTAAACAGTTCGGTGAAGCGCTGTTTAGTCAAAACGGACTTACGGGACTTTTGATGTATCTGTCCGGTGTAAATCTCGCTTCCGGCTTTATGGGCGGTCCGTCTCCCGTACCGAATAAGGTATGCGCCGTAACGCTTGCGGTAACGGCGGTTCTGCTTATGATAAAGGATATCCCGATAGGTCTTATCGAAAGGAAGCCTGATTGGAAGCCGGAGAGCATCGGGGACTTCATACTTCAAAATGTGTTTGAGCTTCTCGAATATGTGCTTTCGTATTTGAGCAACACGGTATCCTTCCTTCGTGTCGGCGCATTCGTACTTGTCCATGCAGGTATGATGATGGTTGTATTCTCACTCGCCGGTGCACACGAGAACATCTTTGTTATCATCCTCGGCAATATTCTTGTCATTGCGCTTGAAGGTCTTTTGACCGGCATACAGGCACTTCGTCTTGAATATTACGAGATGTTCAGCCGCTTCTATGAGGGCGGAGGAACGGCTTTCAAGCCGATAAAATTAAACGCGCAAAATTAAAAGTTGGAGGAATAAAATTATGTCAACTCTTTTCTATGTACTTCTCATCCTTGCACCCGCAGCAATACTTGCAACGGCGTATGCAATAATCAAAAAAAGAAATCAGGGCAGAAGCATTAAGCGCTCCGTTGCGGTAAATCTCGCAACCTTCGCTGTACTTACTGTTCTTATTGCCGCTCTTTCGGTAAGCGTTTTCGCTGCAGACGATAATACCGCTTCGGCTGCCGACGCCTCTGCTGCAACCACAGCAACCGAGACTGTTGATAATTCAAAGGGTATGGGACTTTTGGCTGCAGGCCTTGTAACAGGTCTCGCAGGTATCGGCGGCGGTATTGCCGTTGCCGCAGGCGCACCCGCAGCAATAGCCGCTACCGCAGAGGACCCCAAGTCATTCGGTAAGTCAATTATATTCGTTGCACTCGGCGAGTCCATAGCACTTTACGGTGTTGTTATTTCAATTCTTATTCTCCAGAAGGTCTAAAACGATTTGTGGCGGCACCGTGCTTTCAAAGGCCGCCTTATGACCGAAAAAAGACAGACTGTGAGCTGTTTTGGTTGCCGAAGGGCACATTGGGGGCTCCCCAAAAAGATTACGGATACAAAGGGTAATTGTTATGAAATTCTTCTTGATAAGCGATAATACCGACGCTATGATCGGTATGCGTCTTGCCGGAATTGAAGCAAAGCGGGTGACTTCGCGCGATGAAGCCGAAAAGGTTTTCAAAAAGGCTTTGTCTGCGGAAGACATCGGCATACTGCTTATAACCGCAGGAGTTGCCGAGCTTTGCCCCGAAACGGTAAAAAAATTAAAGCAGGGCAACAGGCCGCTGCTTGTCACAATTCCCGACGGCGACGGAAACGGCAGAAATCGTGATTCCATTACCGAATATATCCGCGACGCCATCGGTATAAAGATTTAAAGAACAGTGAGGTGAGATCATGGAAGAAATCAACAGCAAAAAGACAGAGGCGTTCTTAACTGCCATAAAGACTCTTGCAGACGAAGAGTGCAAAAGTATAGACGAAGAAACGGACCGCTTGCGTGTTGAGCGTTTGCGCGCTCTTCAAAAAGAGGCCGAGGATCGTTATAAGTCATATACCGAATACGAAACCGCTCGTATAAAGGCGGACTGTAACAGCGCCGTCTCCGAATGTGAAGAAAGGTCAAGAAAAGAGCTTACCGATCTTCGCGCAGAGCTTTGCAAAAAGGTGTTTGACGCGGCAGGTGAAAAAATTAGCGAGTATACAAAAACCGATTCTTACCGCGAAAAGCTTGTTTCATCGGCAAAAGAGATTGCCGAGGCTTTTGACGGCGGTGATGTTGAGCTGTTTTTACGCAAAGAGGATCTCGTGTTTTCCGACGATCTCAAGGCGATATTTAAAAACGGTTG
>ERZ836358.1024-NODE-1024-length-30365-cov-26.763609_pt1 | contig 30365 bp, 27 predicted proteins | sample MGYA00519942_ERZ836358 | MGnify/ENA primary metagenome ERZ836358 (study PRJEB31850, sample SAMEA3708798) | human gut metagenome | biome: human gut; feature: human-associated habitat; material: faeces | place: China | collected 2014 ...
GCGAATACAAAATTGGAGGGCTACAGCCGTTTCCAGGAAACAGAATTGTATCCTGTGGGGATTGGGGCGGAGCCTCAACAAGCAGAAAACTCCCACTTCCATAATGATGGAAATGGGAGCTTTCGTGCATATGTAAAACATATGCATTGCTTGCTACTATTGTACCAAACGCTGATTACCTGGATGATTTCAGCGTTGGCTCTGGAATCCGATTCCATGCGCTCCCGCGGCAGCCTCCTCCGGGGCCGGACAGCTTTCTCCATCTACCGCTTCGACAACCGGGACCGGGCCTTTGTGATTGCATTGTTCACCTGCATCACCCTGACCGCAATGGGGGTAATTTTGGGAGCCAGCAAGATGTGGTACAATCCCAGGATTATCTGGCGGCCTCTGAACGGGATTGGTGTGGTGACGGCTATTGGATACTTGACGTTTTGCTTAATGCCGCTTGTGCTGGAACTCTGGACGGAATACCGATTTAATAGGGCAAGGAAGATTGCTAGAATATAGAAGAAGCTTTTCACTATTGTATCGGACTGGTGACAATAGCTACTCTTAACAATACTCTCACGATGACCATTGCAAATTAAAAGACTCGTAAATTTCTTTTACGAGGAATTCTCATTCAACAATATTCCCGTTTCTAGAACGAAAGAATTGGAGGACTGCAGCCATATCATAATGGTTACAGCCCTCCGAGTCTATTTCTTTAAGCTTATCTTGTACTTAGTATCCGTAATCAATATACACTTCGCATTTTATTTTACCCACGTCAAATTGTTTTACTAAAGATTCTGGAATAATTATTCTAGATACTCCTTGCTCAACAATTTTGGTAAAAACCTCTTCCCGGAACATGAAACTGTATACAAACATATTAGTAAAATCATTTTCGATGGTTGAATTTGTATACTTTGTCGCACGATATGCATGAAGTGTACGCAAAACTTTTTCTAGTGGCATTTGGCTCAGAATAGAAATCGCATACTTGTTTTTCAAGGGGAATGCTTGAATGCTAAATGGGTCACGAATACTAGCATGTGTAATAATTAATGTACATTCCGGTGGAATCAAGATTTCAGATACACCCCTGTGACGATAGGAAATAATTGATCCGTTCCGGATAGCAAACCACTCGCAATACGGTTGCATAATCAGAAATAAATAGATGATACACAGTACAATCATATAGGCACAGCGCAAAAAACCATAGCCTTGAATAATCCCTGCAACTGCCAAAAAGGACAAACAACCTGCCTCTGACAATGCCAGTATATAGTTTCTTGCGTCAAATTTCCCATAACGCCTGTGTTTCATGAGCTTCACTCCCAGATATAAACGAAAGCATCATCTACTGCTCCCCAGAACGCCTTAAAGGCCTCACCAAATCCAACTGTTAACGATGGCATTAACCCATTACTGCCATTTGTGACGGCTCCACTAATAGTATTCTTTGCATAATCAATGCCACCAACAGCAATCCCCCAAAATGCGGTCAAAGAGCTCGTTATCCCTGCCTTAAACGTCGAAGAAACAGCATTTCGAGCAATTTCCTTCGTTGAAGCACTTGAGGAATATGGGTCAAGATTGTTCAGCCCCATTGTAATTGTAGTACCTATACCAGAACCAGCAGCACCTCCAGCAATTGTACCAAATGGCGTTTTGCTAGCAGCTGCTTGTGTAGCACCCGCACTTGCACCACCAACATACCCATTAAAGTAGCTGTTGCCCTGCGATGCATTAGCTATTGCACCATTTAGTCCACTCAAGGCTGCCCCTAAGAAGATTGAAGCTCCATATACTGCTGCTGCAGACCCAGTTCCTCCGGTAAATGCAGTAACAGCAGCTACAGTAGCCGCCACTGCCGCAACAGTAATAACAACACTTGCAACGGTGGCAACTCTTTCAAACCACTTTGGCCAGTTACCTTCGTTATCCGCATATGCCATCGGATTATTAAAGCAGTAGGTGAAAAGATTTGTGCTAAAAACTCCAGTCAAAGCAAATTTCCGATCCGCATTGATAAATCTGCCGACAGTCGGATCATAATACCGACTCTGCAGGTAGTAGAACCCCGTCTCCTGATCGTACACATAGCTGCGGTACCGCAGAGGATTCAGTTCCGCAAGGGCACCATCACATGCCAGGATCTTGCCCCAGGCATCGTAGCAATAACTCGCCACAGGGGTGCCGTCGCTGGATTCAATGCTCATTACATCGCCCTGAAGATTGGTGAGGTAATAATAGACCTTCCCTCCAGTGACCAGCGTCAAAGGCGCTCCGTTGGCATCATAGGTGAAGTCCAGGATGTTATCGCCACAGGTCATCCGAACCAGCTTATCGCCGCTGTAAATGTAGTTGTAGGTCTTCTCGGCACTGGAACGCTTGGTACGCAGGCCGCCGGCCTCGTACTCCATGGTCCAGTCACGAACATCCAGCTTGACCGTTGCGCAGCGGGTACTGCCCATATCGCCATTGGCGTCGGTGATGAAGCAGCGGTACTGGGCACCGTCGCTTTCGGCGGTCATCTCCACACGGAGGGTATTGGTGGTGGCGTCACTGCTGGTGCAGTACACAAACTCATCGGAGCCAGGAGCCTGGTACAGCCACTGATAGGACAGGTTCTTTCCCTCGGCCTCTACGATAAAGGTAGCAATGTCACCGGGTCGTCCGTAGTAATCGTCCGGCTCGTTGATGATGGTGTACTCAGGATCCCACGCGCTTTGGCTCGCAATAGAGGAAGCCAGCTTGCCCGCCTGAGAGGTAGCAACATGACCCATGAAGTCCTTGGCGATACAACGGTACTGGCTTCCGAAGTCACTGCTCTGAATGGTCACATTGAGGGTTTCGGAGGTTTCACCGCTGATGTCCGTCCATGTCTTGCCCTCGTCCTTGCTGCGCTGCCACTGGTAAGTCACCCGGTCGCCTTCTGTCTTCACGGTAAAGGTGGCGGTGCTACCGGCGGTGCCGAAGAAGTTCTCGGGCTGGGTCGTGATGATGATAGGGAGCTAAGTTAACAAGGGTTCTGTTGGAATGGGAGGGCTGCCGCCCCTGGACGACAGCCCTCATGTAGTGTGTTTTTTTTAGAATGCCCTGTACATTTCTTCAGTTAACTTAGAATAAACAAAAATAGTCTCAATTGTTCCTTATTGCATTCGTACATTCAAAATATTACGGGTGTACTGTTTTGTGTTGCAAAAATGATACCAGACTTATATTTTTCCTGAAACACCGGTGCAACATATGCGCACACACATTTGCTGTATAAATAGTTCTTTCGAATATACCGCTGGAGCTTTTCATATACTATGCTGACTTCGACATCTGCATCTTCTTTGTCGCTTTTTCGATAGTATAGACGACCAATTTCATATTTTTGCTGTGCAACTATGCCTTTGGTTGGAAGTGAAAACGTAATTCCTATTGCATGACCTATGAGCATATTGAGACTCAGCATCCACTTGTCTCTACCTGTTTTCGGTAAAATCACACATTGATTAGGAAAGCTAGACATATGCGTTACTACATAGCCTTTCATCTCCGTTGGTGAAGCAACAGTATTTTCTCCAACTATCACAACCCCTAATGTTTCCATGAAATCCAAAAACACCAGCATATCTTCTTCTGTTTGAAAAAAACGAATTTGGCGTCCCATACATAAACTCTCCTATTTGTAGCTAAAAAAATTTCTTTGTGCCGATTTCGCTACTTTGGCAATGCCGCAGAGTCATGCATAGAAATCAGCTGAGGCATTGATGCGGGTGATCTAGTTCAAACTCTCCGACATTAGAAAATATGCAAGTTGTGAATCAATGCAATAACTTACCACGCTCCTTTAGTAAACCTACTCTTGGCGTCCATTCTAATTTTAACTTTGTTGTCGCTATGTTGGATGAACCTCTAATCCATCCAGAGACTGTGCCTAAAACTTTTTTCGCCGAAAAGAAGAAACAAACATAGCTTAGGCAGTTTGCAATTACTAATATAGCAGCAGGTAACCATATAATCACTTGTTGTTCCAAATGATTTCTCGCATTAAGGACGAGAATCATTGCTTCAAAAGCTATTACTAAAGCATCCCATATCACTAGAAATACTTCTACAGACTTTGCCAATTCTAAGCGAATCCTTAGTTGAGCATTCTCATTAACCCCTGTAGTATCGATACATACTTCCGGCATAAAGGAATTTCTTCTTAAGAAATCCACATTTTTTGTGGAAAAACGAATTCTTCTATAATCCTCTCTGCGCATGGTCGTTACTTTAAAATCAACTGGCTGATAGGATCCAAATTCCTTGATCCGCTTTTCTACTTCATCTGTTGAAAGATTCTGCTGAATAGAAGCTATAAAATATGGAAGCAACATTGTCATTTTTACCTCACTGTAACAACATAGTGAACATAGTACGACTGCTCGGCAACCTATTTGTATTGTTGATAGAACTATTGCGCTTTGGGGGCTTCTTCTTTGCCTGTTTCAAGTTGTTCAAACTGCGCGTGTAGGAGTCAGCCACATGAACATCCAACCCTACCCCAATACCTCCGACAAATTGTATACCGTCAACTGTATTGGTCACATCTTTGGCTTGCGAGAAGGATACAATATCTGCACCGACATACCATATTGGCCCGAAACTTGCCCCGATATACGTTGAATGTCCGTATAAATCGTATACGGTATCTGCATGTGTATTTTGGATGGCACCTCCTGCACTTAACCCTAAGCCACCAACTACTGCGGTTCCGCCAACTCCGGGGACAGCATAGCCATACTGCCAGTCAAAATTACCGTGACCATCAAATGCAAACCCAAAGCTCCCGGATACGCCAACACCAAAGACTCCGCTCACTGTTATAGAAACGCTAACTGTCCAAAAGCCAGCGATATCTACATTCGCCACAGGATTATTGTTACAATATATGAACATATCATGACCAGAGACACCTTGCCCTGTAGATGTATAGCTATCTGCACTTACAAACCTGCAAATAATGGGATCATAATAGCGACTTTGCAAGTAATAGAATCCCGTTTCCTGGTCGTACACATAGCCACGATACCGCAGAGGATTCAGCTCCGCAAGGGCACCATCACATGCCAGGATCTTGCCCCAGGCATCGTAGCAATAACTCGCCACAGGGGTGCCGTCGCTGGATTCAATGCTCATTACATCGCCCTGAAGATTGGTGAGGTAATAATAGACCTTCCCTCCAGTGACCAGCGTCAAAGGCGCTCCGTTGGCATCATAGGTGAAGTCCAGGATGTTATCGCCACAGGTCATCCGAACCAGCTTATCGCCGCTGTAAATGTAGTTGTAGGTCTTCTCGGCACTGGAACGCTTGGTACGCAGGCCGCCGGCCTCGTACTCCATGGTCCAGTCACGAACATCCAGCTTGACCGTTGCGCAGCGGGTACTGCCCATATCGCCATTGGCGTCGGTGATGAAGCAGCGGTACTGGGCACCGTCGCTTTCGGCGGTCATCTCCACACGGAGGGTATTGGTGGTGGCGTCACTGCTGGTGCAGTACACAAACTCATCGGAGCCAGGAGCCTGGTACAGCCACTGATAGGACAGGTTCTTTCCCTCGGCCTCTACGATAAAGGTAGCAATGTCACCGGGTCGTCCGTAGTAATCGTCCGGCTCGTTGATGATGGTGTACTCAGGATCCCACGCGCTTTGGCTCGCAATAGAGGAAGCCAGCTTGCCCGCCTGAGAGGTAGCAACATGACCCATGAAGTCCTTGGCGATACAACGGTACTGGCTTCCGAAGTCACTGCTCTGAATGGTCACATTGAGGGTTTCGGAGGTTTCACCGCTGATGTCCGTCCATGTCTTGCCCTCGTCCCTGCTGCGCTGCCACTGGTAAGTCACCCGGTCGCCTTCAGCCTTCACGGTGAAGGTGGCGGTGCTGCCGGTGGTGCCGAAGAAGTTCTCGGGCTGGGTCGTGATAATAACAGGGGCCTGCTTGGAAAGAGTCGTCAGCTGACGGCCATTCTCCCAGCCAAAGGTCCAGCGGTTGCCGTTGAAGTAGCTGGTAGGATTTCCGTTGCTGTCATAAGTGATGCTCTGGCCGTCATACGAGGTCAGCAGGTCCTTCCAATCGGCATCTTCGTATGCGTAGGTGTGGGTAGTTGTTCCGTCAGAGAAGGACTTGATATTTCCGACAGAATCGTATTGGTACGCGTTGCTGTAGGAATAGGGTGCTTCCGGAAAGCCGCTGACTGTGCCGCTTTCCGTCAGGAGCTGTCCCTAGTCATCACAGCTGTGGGCACCCTACATCCCGCAGGGATTCGTCCTAAAGAATTCTGATGCTTATGTGAATACCTACTACCTCGACTAACAGGCAGGCCCATGGTTTCGGGCTTGTCTGTTTTATAGGCGGGTGGTTACTGAGCACTTATCCACCAACGGCGTTCTGATTCATTCTGGCATATTTCCAAAACAAAGTGCAGAAATTCTGAACTTGAAGCCAGCGTAGTCTACTTTTGGTATATAATTGAAACGTCTTCAGACACCTTGATTTAATATTCATTGTTGCGTGTGAAAGGAAAAACAGCATTAAGAGAATTTGAAGAAAATAGTTCTTCAATTCTCTTCAAATCTATTAGGAAATGTAATAGCATCAATATTTCCCGCTTTTCAAATCAAAATTTCCTTCATGTTATCCATCAAAATCAGCTGCAAAACGGAAATATTTTAAGGCATCTTCTTTTGTAATGTTATATCCATAATAAACAATTTTCCCGGTAATAGTTCTGTGTTCATCTTTAGCAGATTCAAACCGCAGGTAGACACTAGAGAAAGGATGCATTATTCTGCAATATGTCATTCCAGCCAACTTACGACCATAATTGGCTGATTTAGGGCGTATCATCATGCCTGGCCCTCTTTTATCAGAATCGCGAAATGCAAAATCGCTATCATCACATAATTGGATTGTTAAATCGCACCATCTATATGTTTTTTTGAATTTCCATATAGAAATAGCACATCCATCTTGTTTAAACTCAATTGTTCGCGCAAAATAAACGAGATCGCGAACAGAGCAAATACATAACAATGTATCTAGCAATACGATACCGACAATGTAGAAAGTTTCCCGGCTACCGGTCATAATGAAGAGAACCTCGGCAATGATTATCACAGGCCAGATTGCAATTACTGAAATAATATCATCTTCACATGGCTTTACCTTCATATTGCTGCCTCCAAATCACTTAGCCTTCACTTTTATTGAAATTAAAGTCGTATACGTGCAATGAATAATTTCATTGCACGAGCCTTGACGAACAAAAATATTTGAACTTATAAGGTCGTAACCTTAACTTGTCCAGACTTTCTGATTTTCACTTCTTCAGGGGGCAATCATACGTTGTCATCCTTGCAAGGAGCGTGGACAAAAAGAATCTCATCCTCTGTCTCAATTATTTCCTCTTCATGGATTGGGAGAATTTCCCATTTCATTCTTGGCTTTGAAAGAAGGCCCGTGCGCTGCGGGTTTAGAAAATATTTCTTTGCCATTCTTTCCACCCCCGGATATAGCCCATTGTACAGTAGATCTCTCATTTTTCGCAGATCACTGACATCAACCAAATCCGGGTCCATCTGCAGTTTCAAGTTAACGCTTCCATTGGAATGCTTCTTTAAAAAAATTCCAGGTATATTTTCAGCATCGTTGAAAAGCATCGGCAAATGTGTCTGCGCCAATGGCGAAATGACGTTAAACCATTCCGCTCCACAAATATAGTAGTACTGATACCATTCTATTGGAAAGTAGCCATTGGGTATCGGTCTCAGTTGCAAAGGTGATTCGTCGCCGAAATACTTCATATGCCCGCTACATTTAGAGGGATAGTCTATCGGCGTTACAGCCACGCGCCCATTCATATTTGCTATTTGGCAGGATATTTCGCTCAGGAATATCGCAAACCGCTCTGCTACACTTGAAACCTGCTTATTCAGGCAGAATATGGGAATGGACAATCCTATTTTCCCATTGAATAAGCGGGCATTCGAAAAATATGGTGTCCTTATTACATATCCCTCAACCTCCAAACGTTGAATTGTTGTCTGAGCAATCCGATTTGGTTCGTTAAAAAAGGATAAAATAGCATCTTTCCATCCAATTTGCTTGTTGTTTATTTGGGCTACCCGTTCTCTGTAAAAATCAAAATAATCCTCAAATATTTCTGTATCTCTTTTGCCGTATGTGGTTGGATACCAAAGTTCTTTCTTATACGCACGGAATGTTTTCTTATTATAAATTCTCTCGCACTGAACCGCCGCTTCAACACCAGCAAAGCAAGTGTCTTCCTGCTTTATTCTGTCCAGTAATGTTTCTACCTTGGCATTTTTTTCTTTCCAATACCAGTCGACAACAAATTGTTCCGAAAAGAAAGACTCACACCAAATCACAAATGACCTAAGTAAAAAATCCGACTGATTCTTTTCCAGTTCGAAAAATTCCGCTTCCAGATGTAGATAACGTGCATCTATCATGCCATTTGGGGGGCACGTTGTCACAGATTGAAATGCTTCCATTGGTACATCCTCCCTTTTTGCAATAACATAAGTAAATATGTTTGTAAGCTTATTTGAAACACTTGCGAAGAGTATCTTCGATTGTTTCAGTGCAAAAACTACGGCATTCGCTGACATCTTCATGCATTAGCTGCGCAACAGTTTCTGATTCATGTAAATATGAATTGCGTATTGTTTGTGTAAGGGAGTTACTAATTTGTACATCCTGTGGGTATCTTTGTATAACTAAAGACAACTTTGCAAACTCTTCCATATACAAATAAGAAAACATCTCAAGTCTGGAAATTTGCACAGGAATGCACAAGAAAAAAGGGCCCGTTGAATATCCTTTTTGCTCAACAACATTAACCAATTGCTTTGGCGTTGAAATCTTCCTCCAAAAAGGAAACACTTTATCTTCAAGATCGTAACAAAGAAATGTGCACCATTTCTCTATTTCCTCATCATTCGCCGCTCGTGGCAATGGTAACGATCTAGAATTATAAAGGGAAGAAATCCTATTGCCGTACGTATAGTATCGGTTTTTGCAAGGCATATACAATGGCATTATAAAAAAACTCGCATACACGAAGCCACTGGGCACATCAAATTGCACGCAATACGCTATATCATTCTGAATCCGATAGAAACACTTCTGGGAGAATTTGTATCCGTAGCTTTTCATATACGGGCTAATTTGATTAACAATCTTTCGTATTACCTCCATATTTTCCTCTCATTTTATTATACAAATTGGAATAAACAAACCAGACCGTTCCTGCATTTGCTCGATTCTTGCCGCAGTTAAAGTAGCTGTACCTGTCTTAAAGTCCCATGCGGCAATAGGAATGCCATTCTGATTGTACTGCTACACATCGAAGCGGATGCTTCCTCTGGTGCCATATGGGACGATTTCGCCATTCAAATACGACACTTCCGTTGCCAATGTTTTGTTTTGTAGAGCGTTGACTTCTGCTGTAAAGACCGCGTGTTTTTTTGTTCCCGCAACATGACCAAACCCTGAAACTTTTGAATTTGCTGTATCCGCACACGACTGAAGCTGACTTGATATATTGGCTGAACTTCCAATACTAACTCCGCACAGCCAATGTATACTCAAGTTTTTATTTTTTTCAATGATATTCTTGCTGCATTTCTAAGTCCCTGTTTTTTAGAGGTGAGAAAGCGTTCAAAACACGGCTGGAATTCAATTCTCCTGTATTCTCCCAAAGCCATAATTGCTTGAATAGCAACATCCCCATCATCTACCAACATGAGTAGAGTAGAGACAGCATATTCGCTCTTTAGATTACCCAACAGCAACACTAACATTTGTCGGTTAATCCCATATTGAGGATTAGATACAAGATCAATATATTCTGTAAGAAAATTCGGAGAACAAATCTGATATAAACAATCTGATATAAACCATCTTGTTGAATCGGCAGTTTCTACGTCTTTATAATCCTCAATTAGCAAAGGAACCACTTCATCCAGGCCTCTGTAGTGAAAGAACTGCAAGAAGAAATTCTGCTCGTCATGTAAGCCCTCCTGCTTCGCTAGTTGGTAATACGCTTTCACAATGGGAAGAAATGCCCCTTTATGACGTGGCATATAACGTAGTAACTGAGCTGTAGTTTCAGCAGTATAACCTAATGCAGCTAATTCCTTAGCAAACTTGGGGATTAGTGAATCAGGGTGCAATGCTAAATACTGATTCTCGTTCTCTTTTTCACGCTTAGTCCATAGTTCTCGAAATTGAGGACTCCCATTTATAACATCTACACCCATTAATACACCTCCATTACCTAAGGGGGATAACCTGTATGATTCCGCTGTCAATTACGGCTTGTAATGGTCCAGAAAAGGACTTTGCACTTGTAACTAGATGCATCGTATAGCCATTAGCCTGTGACCATGCAACAAAATCTCGCAACTGCCTCGTATAGGAGAGAGTGCCAGAATAGTTTTTCACTTCTGTTAGGATTTTATTTACAACATCAAGGCCATCGGGAATACGATAGGCAGCTGTGCCAGATAACGATGGAATACGCATAGTTTTTTTTCACTATGTTAGCGGCCTGTTCACCCGCTTGTCCCTGTCTGTACACTTGCTGCATATGAGATTCGCTTACTTGCGCTGCGGTAGCGGCACCGTTTGATGCTTGGGATAGATTGGAAACACCCGCTCTGAGTCCACCACTCCCTATCGCTGCTGCTAAAGCGCTTCCACCTGCCATCACTGCACCCGTTGAAGCAGTAATACTACCAGCTAGTGCAACGCCGGCTGCTATACCAGCACCTGTACCAATCAACGCACCAGCTGCAGCCCCCAATCCAATGCCAGCAATAATATTACTGCCACTTCTCGCTGCAACAACGCCGCCAAAAACCGCACCGACAGCAGCACCGATTGCAGCTGTAATTGCAAAGAACGGAAGGTTTCCAGTATCATCAGACATGCTGGATGGATTATTCAAACAATATGCAAATAAATTGGAACTCAATGCAGATCGAACATTAACCATAGAATCCGCATTAATAAACCTTCCAATCGCCGGATCATAATATCTGCTCTGCAGATAATAGAACCCCGTCTCCTGGTCGTACACATAGCCACGATACCGCAGAGGATTCAGCTCCGCAAGCTCACCGGTCGATGCCAGGATCTTGCCCCAGGCATCGTAATAGTAGTGTGCGCCCTGCATACCGTCGGTGGTTTCGAGGCTTTTTACATCGCCCTGCAGGTTGGTGATGTAATAATAGACCTTCCGCCGAGGTCAGCAGATCTTTCCAATCGGCAGAATTCTAATATCAGGACTCTGCCGTTAGTTCAGTGCTGCCGTTTTACCCTGCTTACTAGCATTTTCATCCCTTTATGATAATGTCTACTGAACAACCCTCAGTTTTTCGCACGGTTGCAAAAAGACGAGCAGCCAATCCAGAAATTGTAAAAAAGCGTACTGAATCTTTCGCAGATTCAGCAGCAGAATGGACAGAGCAACCACATGCGCAGCTGTATCTTCCGGCTTCGCCGTCACCAGACCCATTCCACATTTCCGCTTTCCCAGGCTGAATTTGCGCGCTACTTCTACCCGCTCACATTCGTCCTGGTAATCCTGAACCTTGTTCCGTTCCTCGCCTTTCTTGGGCCTTCCCAACGCAGGGCCGGACAGCCGGATACCCCTCTCTTTGCAGCAGCGGAGATTTTCGCGGTTTCGGTAGATTTTGTCTGCCAGAACACGACTGCAGGGGGCTTTCTGAAAAGGGAGACCCCTGCTGATTTTATAGGATCTATTGATGCTTGATCGTATCAACTTCAGTTTTCCAAATGCAGCCAACGGGCAATTTTCTCCCCCTTGGGCAGCAGCATGCAGTCTTCCTTACGGAGGACTTTTAGAAAGATAACGGCGGCAAGATAGACGATTGCACCCACAGATACCGGCACAGCGCAGAGCAGCAGCCGACTGCCGATATGCGCCGTCAGCATAGCCTGATAGCATCCGTAGGCACAGGCCCCCATGAGAAGGCCGGAGAGCAAAGGCCGCAGTACATTGGGCAGAATCTGCGGTGCATCGTTGTAAAGATGATGAATAGACAGCAGATTCAGCAGAAAGATGAGCACATAGCACATCAGATTGCTGATGGGAGCACCAACAATGCCGATTTTTGGATTCCTGGCGAGAATATAGACGCTTAGCAGGCGTATACCGCCTGCAAGTGCCATATTCACCACCGGCAGGATCACATTCCCATGGGCCTGCATAATGGCGGTGGTGACCAGCACCACGGCGTTGAAGAAGACGCAGATGCCCAGAATGGTCATGAGCCTTGCAGCCAGGTCCAGCTTTTCACCGGTGTAGCCGCCAAGCAGCGCCGTAATGGGCCGGGCAAGCACAGCCAGGCCGATGGCACAGGGGATGGCGATAAGTCCTGTAATCCGGGCAGCGGATTCCTCGGTTTTCCGGGCATCCGCATGGTCTCCGGTGGTGAGCTGGGCTGTGATGGCAGGAATGATGCTGACGGTAATGGGTGTGATAAAGGCGCAGGGCATATTGAAGATGGTCTGCGTCATGACATGGATGCCACGCATGGTGTCCGCAGAACGCTGGGAGATACCGGAGGCCAGCAGTCGCCCCATGTAGATTTTGCTGGCAAGGGCCGTAATGATCTGCAGACAGGCAGAGCCCAGAGTAATGGGGATGGCAATCAAGAGCAGGGCCTTGACGGTTTCCTGATAACTCCAGGGCTTGTCCTTGGAGCGAGGCAGGCGTTGGAAATGCTTCCGGAATACGATAAAAAGATAGACCACGCTGATCAGGCAGCTGGCAGTGACACCCAGAATGGCACCGCCAGCTGCCAGGGAGACGGAGCCGGTAGAGCGCAGCAGCAGCACGGCTGCCCCCATGCCCACAACCAGTTTGACAACGGCCTCGATAACCTGGGAGACGGAGGTGGGTACCATATTACCCTGTCCCTGGAAGAAGCCCCGGAAGGTGGAAATGATGCAGATCAGCAGCACACAGGGCCCCAGAAAGCCGATGGCGGCCCAGGCATCCGGCTGGTTCTGAAATCGGGCCAGTTGGCGGCAGAAGGCCGTCATGAGCACGCTGCCGACGATACCGAAGGTCAAAAAAATACTTCTGGCTGCGGCATAGATGCGGCGGACCTGATTGTAATTTTCCAGAGAATTGGCCTGGGAGATCATGCGGCTCATGGCAACGGGAAGCCCGGCGGTGGAGATCATAAGCAGGACGTTGTAGATTTCGTAGGCAGTGTTGAAATAGCCGAAGCCCTGTTCGCCAATAATGGCGTTCAGGGGAATTTTGTACACAGCGCCCATGATTTTCACCAGGGCGGTGGCCATGGCCAATATGGCAGTGCCTTGCAAAAAGTTCTGACCTTCCTGCTTATTCGACATCATTTTCCTCCTTTGTGAAGAGCTTGGGGATGGCGTAGGTTGTCAGCTCCTCCACCACGGCGTTCAGGTCGATGGTGGGGAAGCGGCCGTTCTGGTAGAGAATGTTGCCCCGGACCATGGTCATGGCTACATCGCCGCCCTTGGCGGCATACACAAGACCGGTGAGTACATTGTGGCAGGGCATCAGGTGGGGTGCTGTGAAGTCCACCAGCACCAGATCGGCATCCATACCCTCTTTCAGCATACCGCACTCCTGGGCTCTACCCTGGGCCTGGGCACCGCAGAAGGTGGCCATCATCAGGGCGGCGGAGCTGGGCAGGGCGGAGGGGTCTCCCTTAGAGGCCCGGACGGACATGGCAGCGCCCCGCATGACTTCGAACATATCCAAATTGCCCGCCTGGATGGCCCCGTCGGTCCCCAGAGCCACATTCATACCGGCCTTCACCAGGTCTGTAATGGGGGCGCAGGGCTGGCCGTTTTTGGCGGCGGACAGGGGCAGGGCCACGGCGCTTACCTTTTTCTTGCCCAGCATTTTGGCCTCCTCGCTCTCCAGGAAGGCGCAGCCGGAGGCCGTGGCCGGGACAGCGAAGAGCCGGTGGCAGGCCAGCAGCTCCCCGGGGGTCATGCCTGTGCGGTCCAGGCAGGAGTCCACCTCATTCCGGGTTTCGCTCAGATGCAGCTGCATGCCCAGCCCCTTCTCGCTGGCGAAGCCCGCCAGAGATTCCCAGAGGGGATAGTTAGAGGTATATTCTGCGAAGATGCCCGCATCGATTTTGATCCGGCCGTTGTCATAGCCGTGCCACTTGTCCACAACCTTTTGCAGCTCCCGGCACTGCTCGTCGGTCTCAAAGTCGAATTCCTCGTTCTGGTCGATGTAGCGATAGCTGGACAGGGCCAGATTGGCCTTGATGCCGCTTTCGGCCACAGCCTGGGCGGTGGCGTTGGGGTAGTAATAAAGATCGGACACGGAGGTCACGCCGAAGCGCAGGCACTCCGCAATGGACAGCAGAGCCGCTGCCTTGGCGCTGCGGGAGTCCATCTTGGCTTCCTTTTGCAGCAGGGCCTCCAGGGCCTCTTTATTGGTCAGGTCATCGGTGAAGCACCGCAGCACAGAGGTTGCCAGGTGGGTGTGGCAGTTGATGAGGCCTGGCATGGCCACCATGCCGGTGCCCTCAATAATGGTCTTCGGCATTTCCTCCGGGACCTTTTTGGAGATAAATTCGATTTTCCCATCGGTAATGCCGATGTTGACCCCAAAGAGGACCTCGGTGCCGGGGGTCATGGTCACAGCGGTGACGTTGGTAATTAAAGTATCCAAAATACGCAATTCCTTTCGGTGAGATAAAGCCGGAGAAGATCAGACGATCCCCTGCTTTGTGGGATCCAGAGAATCCAGCAGCGCGAAAATCTCCCTTTTCTGCGCCAGTACGGAATCGATCTGCTCAATATACTGCTCCGGGAATTTGGGGTTGTGGAAGCGGGTGAGGTGCCCATCCGGCAGGTTCACCTTGGTCATGCCGCCGCCGCCCAGGGAGAGAATGGTGTGGGTCTCCTCCATCATGTAGATGTTGTACAGGCAGTCCCGTCCGTCCCGACTCCAGCCTACGTTTTCGAAGGAGCCAGACATATATTTTTGCCGGTACAGGTAGTAGGGCTTGTACCCTACGGCCCGGAGTCGGTCCTCGGCATAGGCAACCATCCGGGTTACATCCTCGGCAGAGGGCAGGTTTTCCCGCTTTTCGAACAGGTCCGCTCCTTTTTTCAGCGCCAGAGTATGTACGGTGATATTGGCGGGGTTCAGATCGATTACCCGGTCCAGACTGCGGCAGAAGCCGTCCACGGTATCCGTTGGCAGGCCTGCAATCAGGTCCATGTTGATGTCCCGGAAGCCTGCATCCACCGCCTCGCCGTAGGCGCGAAGGACATCTTCGGCCTTGTGTGGCCGCCCGCAGGCCCGGAGTACGGAGTCCTCCATGGTCTGGGGGTTGATGCTCATCCGGTCTGCGCCGTGGTCAAAGATGGTTTGCAGCTTTTCTGCATCCAGGGTATCGGGTCTGCCGCCTTCTACGGTGAATTCCAGGCAGCGGGACAAATCGAAGCTGTTCCGGATGGCATCCAGAAGCCGGGCCATCTGGGGGCTTGTCAGGGTCGTGGGGGTACCGCCGCCCATGTAAAGGCTGCGTATTGTCCTTCCGGACTGCCGGAGAAGCGCGCCGGTGCACTGAATTTCCTTCAGCAGCGCCTCCAGATAGGGTTCCATCAGTTCGGTTTTCTTGCCAATGGTGCGGCTGACAAAGCTGCAATAGGCGCAGCGGGTGGGGCAGAAGGGAATGCCCACATAGACGCTGACATCGGAGGGCTGGGTTTTGTGCACAGCCTCTACGGTGGAAACAGAGCAGTCCACCGCCAGACGTCGCCGCTGGGGTGTGACGAAATAGACATCCTTCAGGAGCTTTTCGGCGCTTTTGGGTGTTCCGCCCTCCAAAAGGCACTTGGTGGTCAGCTTGGTGGGGCGAACCCCGGCCAGGGCACCCCAGGCAGACTCCTGGGGGAGCAGCTGTACTGCCGCCAGATAGACGCTCTGCTGCAGGGCTCTGCGCCGCAGCCGGACGGTTTCTTCCGCTGCCCGGATGCGCCGGGAAGCGCTGACGGTCCGGCCGTCCAGGGTGATTTTTGCCGTGGCGGTGAGCCAGGTTTGTCCTCTGTGCAGGGCGGAAAATGCCTGGACCTGGGCACTCTCAGGGAAGAGAGACAGCAGAAGCTGCTCTACGGCGTAACGGTCGTCATGACCGGATAAAGTCAGTTGAATCATGGGTCCGTCCTTTTATAGATAGGAATTTGTCTTCTTTTCCCGGTTCAGCGTGGAGCTGGGACCGTGGCCGGGGCAGACCCGGTAGTTTTCGGAAAGGGCTGCCAGGCGGCGCAGAGAATCCCGCATGGCCCGGGCATCCCCACAGGGCAGGTCCGTCCGCCCGCAGGAACCGGCAAACAGGGTGTCTCCGGAAAATAGGGTGTCCTCCATAATCAGGCACACGGAGCCGGGGGTGTGGCCCGGGGTTTCCAGTACCTGAATGGGGATACCGGCCAGCGTCAGCGTGTCGCCATCCCCGTAGCCGTCCGTATAGTATAGGGGCCCGTTTGTCAGCATAGGGGGCATGGCCAGCTCTTTCTTATCGAGGAAAACCTTGCAGTCATACTGCGCCGCCAAATCCTTGACGGCCCCCACGTGGTCAAAGTGGCAGTGGGTCAGCAGGATCGCTTCGGGGGTCAGACCCTTTTCCTCCAGATAGGAAGAAATGATTTCCGGCTCGTAGCCGGGGTCAATGATGAGGCAATCGGTGCTGTTTTCTTCATGAACGATATAGCAGTTGGTTTGGTAATCTCCCAGGGGGAGAACGTGGATCTTCAGCATATACTCAGCTCCTTCTGGGGGTGTTCATCAGCTGGTCGGTGTCCAAAATCAGGGTGATGGGGCCATCGTTCAGGGATTCCACCTTCATATCTGCCCCAAACCGCCCGTGCTGGGGCGGGTAGCCCAGGCGCTCGCATTCCTTCAAGAACTGCTCATAGAGCTTGTTCCCCAGCTCAGGGTCTGCGGCCTCCGTAAAGCTGGGGCGGCGGCCCTTGCGGCAGTTGCCATAGAGGGTGAACTGGCTGACCACCAGAATTTCTCCCCGGACGGCTTCCAGTCCTAAGTTCATTTTTCCGTTTTCGTCTTCAAAAATCCGCAGCCCCAGGGCCTTTTCGGCCAGAACACGGCAGGTTTCTTCGGTGTCCTCCGGACCAACGCCCAGCAGAATCAGAAAACCCTGCCCGATTTTCCCGACGACCTCTCCGCCAATGGTGACGGAGGCGTATTTGACTCTTGTTAAAACCGCACGCATAAAAGGGCCTCCTTTAATTCTGGCCCCGCTTGGAGCCGGTGACATCGCGGATATTCAGGAGCTTTGTGCGTATGGCATTCAGCTCGGCGGTGTTCTTCACCTCAAAGCGGACGGTAATGGTGCTGCGGCCGTTGGCAAGGTCCCTGCCGCTGAGCTCTTTGACCCGGACCCGGGCGGTGGTCAGTGCCTGGGCCACATCCAGCACCAGGCCGTCTCTTGTGATGCAGTCCAGCTCCAAGGTGGTCTCGAAGGGCTGCTCTTCCATATTGGCCCAGCGGACCCGCACCCAGCGGCCTGCCTGCTTGGGGTCTTCCCGGTTCTGGGCGTTGGGACAGTCCGCCCGGTGGACGGAAACGCCAAAGCCCTTGGTGATAAAGCCCACAATGGCATCCCCGGGCACGGGGGTGCAGCATTTGGCGAATTTGATCATGCAGGAGTCAATGTCCTCCACGATCACGCCGTTGACCGCGTGGCGGTTCTGCTTGACGGCCTCGCTGTCGGGATTCACCCGCAGAGGCGACTGGGGCAGCTTTTCCCCGGCCTGGGCCTTGATGGATTTGTTGATATCGTCCCGGATGCGGCCCACAGCCTTCACGGCAGTGAGGCCGCCGTAGCCGATGGCGGCATACATATCGTCCCAGTTGTCAAAGGCCAGCTTGCGCAGCAGTGCGCCTTCCAGCTCGGGGTCATTCAGGGCGGACAGGGGCAGACCGGAGCGCTTCATTTCGGATTCAAAGGAGGCCTTGCCGTGGATGATGTTCTCGTCCCGCTTCTCCTTCTTGAACCACTGCTTGATTTTGGTACGGGCCTGGTTGCTCTGACAGATATTCAGCCAGTCCCGGCTGGGACCCTTGGCGGCTTTGGAGGTGATGACCTCTACGATGTCGCCGTTTTTCAGCTTGGTGTCGATGTTGGCAATGCGGTTGTTGACCTTGGCACCCACCATGGCGTTGCCCACACCGGAATGAATGGCATAGGCAAAGTCGATGGGTGTGGAGCCGGAGGGCAGGGAGACAATGCGGCCCTTCGGGGTGAAGACGAAGACCTCGTCGTCGAACATATCGATTTTCAGGGATTGGACGTATTCCTCCGCGTCGGCGTCCTGCTGGCTTTCCAGCAGACGGCGGACCCACTCGAAGTCCTTTTCCGTACCGGAGCCGGTGCCCTGCTTGTATTTCCAGTGGGCGGCAATGCCGTATTCTGCGGTTTCATGCATTTCCCAGGTGCGGATCTGTACCTCGAAGGGAATGCCCTGGGAGCCGATGACGGTGGTGTGCAGGCTCTGGTACATATTGGGCTTGGGGGTGGAGATATAGTCCTTGAACCGGCCGGGAATCAGGTTGAACAGGTCGTGGATGTGGCCAAGAACGTTGTAGCAGTCCGGGATGGAGTCCACAATGACCCGGAAGGCGTAGATGTCGTACAGCTCGTCCATCCGCTTGCCCTGGGCCTGCATTTTCCGGTAGATGGAATAGACGTGCTTGATGCGGCCGTAGGTGGTGTTGTGGATGCCCATGGCGGTAAGCCGCTGGGTGATCTTCTCCTGAATGGTGCGCATGAAGCTTTCGTCCTGATCTTTGTGCTCCTGGAGGTAGGCCGTTATCTCATTGTATTCCTTGGGAGCCAGATATTTGAGGGAGGTATCCTCCAATTCCCATTTGACCTTCTGCATACCAAGCCGGTGGGCCAGGGGCGCGTAGATGTCCATGGTCTCCTGACACTTGGCAATCTGCTTTTCCGGGGTCTGGTACTGCATGGTGCGGATATTATGAAGCCGGTCGGCAATCTTGATGAGCACCACCCGGATGTCCTTGCTCATGGCCATGAACATCTTCCGCAGATTTTCCATCTGGGCCTGCTCCCGGGAGGAGAAATCCGCCCGGGTCAGCTTGGTGACGCCCTCCACCAGTTCGGCGACGGTGGGGCCGAAGAGCTTCTCAATTTCCTCGTGGGAAGCATCGGTGTCTTCAATGCAGTCGTGGAGCAGCGCGCCTAAGATGGCATCCATGTCCAGGCCCATCTCCGTGACGATCTGGGCCACGGCCAGAGGGTGGATGATATAGGGAGAGCCGTCCTTCCGCTTCTGGGCGGCGTGCTTTTTATTGGCATAGTCAACAGCCTTGTCAATGAGGGCAAAATCCGCATCGGGCATCCGCTTGCGGATGGTGTCCATCATGGAGGCATAGTGTTCTTCAAAGGTTTCCATATGTGTCAACTCTCTTTCGCATGCAGAAGACGCTGCATGGTTTGGCTTTGTGTCAGATCCGCCTTCTGGGTGCCGGGGGTCAGGCGGATGGACAGAGAAAGATGTACCCGTTTCAGCTCCAGCAGACCCACATCATGAAAGATGTCCAGGCAGGTCAGCAGGGTTTCCAGACGCATGGACACGCCGGTGCTGCGGACGATTTTCCGGCACAGGCACAGGGGACTCTCCAGAAGCTCCCCACTGGAGACAGAGGCCAGATACCGCCATACATTTGCCAGGGTGGGGCGGTCCGGCAGCAGGGCAGCAGCCTGTTCCCGGGTGATGGAGCCCTGGCGCAGGCAGCGGTAGCGCGTGACCTCCATGGAACAGGGGGCGGCGCAGCTGGGGCGGATATCCACCACATTCATCTGCACGCTGCGTTCCCCACGGAATTCATTGATTTGGGGATGGAACGCCACGTCCACAAGGTCCCCCTGGGCAATTCCGGCGGAGACCGGGTCTGCGGAGAAATAGATGGCGTTCAAATAGCTCCGCCCCCGGTGAAGCCGCAGACGCATATGCCGCCCGTTTCCAACCAGCTGAATGCGGTCTACGGTCAGCCCTGTCATCATGAGCACAGGCTTCGGGCAGCCGCTGCCGCAGGGCTCCAGGAGATCCAGCCCCTGGATCTCAGGAATGGTCAGCATCTCCGGAGTGACGGCACAGTCCAGGTCCAGGGTGCTGATATGGGTATCATCGGCATAGAATTCGGCAGCTATGGCGCAGATTTTGCGCCGGAACTCCGGGATGTTGTCCCGGCTGATGGTAAAGCCCGCCGCCAATTCGTGGCCGCCGTAGCTTTCCAGCAGAGGTGACAGCGAACGCAGAGAGGCGAAGAGGTTAAAGCCGCCGTGGCTCCGGGAGCTGGCCTTGCCGTGGCTCCCATCCAGGCAGATGAGGAAGGCCGGACAGGCGAATTCCTCGGAAAGACGGCTGGCCACAATGCCCACAACACCCTGGTGCCAGCTTTCGTCTGCCAGAACGATGGCCTCCGGTGGCGTCCCCTCAGGAAGCATGGCTATGGCCTGCCGGTAGATGTCGGATTCGATCTGCTGCCGCTGCCGGTTCAGCTCGCACAGCTGGGCGGCGTCTGCCCGGGCCCGCTCCGGGTCCTGGGTCAGAAACAGGTCCACGGCCACGTCTACCTGCCCCATGCGCCCGGCGGCGTTGATCCGGGGGGCCAGCATGAAGCCAATGGTAGAGGCGGAGATGTCGTTCTTGGCACAGCCGCACTCTTCAATCAGGGCAGCCAGACCCGGCCGCCTGGTGCTGCTGAGGGACTGTAGACCCCGGGAGACGAAGACCCGGTTCTCTCCCACCAGGGGGATCACATCGGCCACGGTGCCCAGGCATACCATGTCGGCATAGCTGTCCAGCACGGCCTCGGTATCTCCGGAAAGGGCGCAGGCCAGCTTAAAGGCCACGGCAACACCGGAGAGATTCTGGTGGGGATAGCCGTCGTCAGGGCGGTGGGGGTCCACTACGGCCACAGCCTGGGGCAGGGAGTCCTTGCACTCGTGGTGGTCCGTAATGACCAGATCCATTCCCAGCTCCCGGCACAGGTCGGCCTCCTCCGTGGCGGTGATGCCGCAGTCCACGGTGATGATGAGCTTCACCTGCTCAGCGGCCAGCTGACGCAGGGCAATGGGGTTCAGACCGTAGCCCTCCTCCAGTCGCCCGGGGATATAGCAGATGCAGTCTGCACCCAGCCCTCGGAGAAAATCCGTCAGCAGGCAGGTGGCGGTGATGCCGTCCACATCGTAGTCGCCGAAGACGGCGATTTTTTCGTGAGCTTCCAGGGCTTTCCGGACCCGGCCGGCAGCCTTGTCCATATCCGTCATGGCAAAGGGGTCCGGCAGCGCGCCGCTGCAGCAGAGAAAATCCTGGGCCTTTTTTGCATCCTTCAGTCCCCGCCCGGCCAGGACCATGGCAGCCAGAGGCGGGAAGCCGCCGCTGACCAGTGCGTTCACATCCTGCGCCTCGGGCTGGGCGCACTTCCAAATTCCGTATTTCAATACCACACACATCCAATTAAAACATTTTCTCTCTATTATAACAAAAATGCGTGCAATACACAATAGGTAGTTGGAAATTTAACCGGAAAGTTCTGTTCTGCCCGGAAGCATCTGCATGGCCGCGGCACTGAGCATGGGCAGCATCAGCATTCCCAGGATCCCCCATAGGCGGTAGCCGCAGTACATGGCGATCAGGGTCGCCAGAGGGTCCAGCCCCAGGTGCTTTCCCACGATTTTCGGCTCCAGTATGGAGCGCAGCAGGGCGGCTACGGCATAGAGCCCCAGAAGCCCCAGAGCTCTGCCCCCATCGCCGGACAGCAGGCACACAAGGCTCCAGGGCAGCAGCACCGTGCCGGTGCCCAGCACGGGCAGGGCATCCACCAGGCACACGAGCCCTGCAATCAGCAGGGGGCTGGAAATGCGCAGCAACAGGAAGCCGACGCTCAAAACGCAGAAGGTGATGAGAAGCAGCTTGCACTGGGAACTGAACCAGCCAACCAGAATGTCCCGAAGCTGCCGCAGCGTGCAGAGCCACTTTTCCAGCTGCTTCTGGGGCAGGCGTTCGGAAAGAAAGCGGCGGATGGCGGCCATCCGGGCGCTGATGAGAAATGCGGAGAGCAGCCCGGTGCCAAGACTCAGGGCGGTATCGGGAAGACCTGTGATCACGGCCCCGGCGGTGCCCAGTGCGAAGGTGCTCATTTTCTCCAGCAGTGCGGTGCTGCCGGAGAAAAACTCCGCTACATTTTTCTGATAGGCGGCCCGAAGCCCCTGGGGCAGGTCATCCGAGAACGTCAGCAGCCATTTTTGGAGCAGGCCCATTCCGCTGCCAACGGTTTGGGTAAGCCTGGGCACCCAGCTTTCCGGCGGACGGAGCTGCCGCAGCAGCAGCCCCAGAATGAGCATGACAATGGCCAACGCTCCGGCAACGGTGGCGCTGACGCCGATCCCGGAGGCCAGAGCCCGGGGGAGCCTTCCCCGCCGTGTAAGAAAGCAGACGGCAGGCTCTGAGGCCAGGGCCAGCCCGGTGCCCAGCAGGAAGGGCAGAAAGAACGGCAGCAGAAACCGGGCGCAGAGCCAGAGCAGCAGCAGAAGGCCGCAGAACGAGAGAATATTCTTCCAATGAAATTCCATAAATGACCTCCGTGCTGAAATGTGTTTTCGACTTGTGGACAAAAAATAGGAAAGAAAATCGGATTGGGCTTGCTTTTTCTGAAAAGTATGGTACAATGTAAACAATACAAGAACAGTTGTGCGCCGCAGATGGCGCATCTTTAATAGGAGGGCCATATGTCCAAACAACCACAATACTATATCGTCGAAGCGTCCGCTCTGCCCGAGGTTTTTTTGAAGGTGGCGGAAACCAAGCGCCTGCTCTCTACGGGCGAGGCCGGAACCGTCAACGAAGCTACCCGGATGACGGATATCAGCCGCAGTGCTTTTTACAAATACCGTGACGCTGTGATGCCATTTCAGAATATGATGATGGGCCGCATTGTAACCATCCAGCTGCTGCTGCACGATGAGGCGGGGCTGCTTTCCGACATTCTGCAAATTCTGGCCGACGTGAAAGCCAATATCAAGACCATCAATTCCATTGTACCCACAAACGGCACCGCTGTTGTGACCATCTCCGCCGAGACCATGGATCTGACCATTTCCCTGGAGGACCTGATCGAAAAGCTGAACGGTACCCACGGTGTGATCAAGGCCAATGTATTGGCGGGCTGACATATCCACCCATAGAGGGCTGCTCCTGAACGGGGCGGCCTTTTTTGCGCACTTCCTGCCGGAAAAACGCATATCCTGACAATGAAAGAGCAAAGGAAAATCATCCGGACAGGGGCCGGAATTTGCGGGGGGAAGGGTATGCTGATCGTTCAAAAATACGGTGGGACTTCTTTGCAGGACGGCGAATGTGTGCTGCGCGCAGCCAGACGGCTGACGGAGGCCCATCGCCGGGGAGATGAGGTCGTGGCGGTGGTTTCCGCCCAGGGGCAGACGACGGACGAAATGATCGTCTGGGCGGCCCAGGTCAACCCGAGGCCGTCCAGGCAGGAACTGGATGCCTACCTGGCGGCGGGGGAGCAGATGTCCGCCAGTCTGATGGCCATGGCCATTGGGGCCCTGGGCGGCAAGGCCATCAGTATGACAGGCTGGCAGGCAGGAATCCGCACGGACAGCAGCTTTGGCGCGGCCAGAATCGTGGCGGTGGATCCGGACCCCATTCGCGCGGAACTGGTCAAGGGGCGGATCGTGGTGGCTGCGGGCTTCCAGGGAGTGGACGAGACGGGACGCATAACTACCCTGGGCCGGGGCGGCTCAGACACCACGGCGGTGGCCCTTGCTGCGGCACTGGGGGCGGACAAATGCCAGATTTTTACGGATGTAGACGGCATTTATGACCGGGACCCCCGGCGCTTTGCGGACGCCACCCGGTTTGACCGGATCGGTTACGGGGAAATGCTGCGCCTGATTGCCAGCGGGGCCCAGGTCCTTCACGACCGGTCTGTGGAGATGGCAAGAGATGCCCGCCTGCCTTTGGAGGTCCTGTCCTCTTTTCACCCGGGACCGGGGACCATCGTGGGCCCCATGGAATAATGCTCCCCGGGAAAGGGGACAGCTATTCCGAAAACCGCAGGAAAAATGAAAAAAAGCCCTTGACAAAGGAAAGAATCCATGGTAAAATCTCCGGGTAATCAAGAAGGCTGAACATCCGCCTCACCGTAAGCCATGCGAAACGGTTCAATACAAGCTTGTTCCTTTTCGGGATTTTTGCGAGTATGCGGATGCTTTGGCATCCGCTTTTTTGTTATTTGTTTTGGAGGTGCTTACCATCGCAAAGTTAGACCATCAGCTCAACGAGGAAATCCGGGACAAAGAGATCCGGCTCATTGGTGCGGACGGCGCCCAGCTGGGGATTGTTTCCGCAGCCCAGGCCAACGCCATGGCGGAGGAGCAGGGGATGGATCTGGTGAAGATCTCGCCCAATGCTGTGCCCCCCGTGTGCAAGATCATGGACTATTCCAAGTTCTGCTTCGATCAGAAGAAGCGGGAGAAGGAAGCCAAGAAGAACCAGCGGGTCGTGGAAATCAAGGAGATCCGTATGAGCCCCAGCATTGACACCAACGATCTCAATACCAAGGTCAAGGCAGCCCAGAAGTTCCTGGCAGACGGAAACCGGGTGAAGGTCAGCGTTCGTTTCCGCGGACGGGAAATGGCCCATACCAACCTGGGTGAGAAGCTGCTGATGGATTTCGCCGATGCCTGTGCCGAGGTTGCTTCCATGGAGAAGAATCCCAAGCTGGAAGGCCGCTTCATGGCGATGTTCCTGACCCCCAAGAATAGCAAGTAAAGTTTTATTACACAAGATACGGAAGGAGAACTACCTATGCCCAAGCTGAAAACCCATAGCGGTGCAAAGAAGAGATTCAACCTGACCAAGACTGGTAAGATCAAGAGAGCACACGCTTTTAAGAGCCACATCCTCACCAAGAAGACCACCAAGCGTACCCGTCATCTGCGCAGCACCACTTACGCCGACGTGACCAATGTGGATGCAATCAAAAAGATGATTCCGTACAAATAAGGGATAGACAGGAGGATTATAGTATATGGCTAGAGTTAAAGGCGCAATGATGACGCGCAAGAGAAGAAATGCAACCCTGAAGCTGGCAAAGGGCTACTGGGGTTCCAAGTCCAAGCACTTCAAGATGGCCAAGCAGGCTGTCATGAAGTCCGGAAACTACGCTTTCGAAGGCCGTAAGCAGAAGAAGCGTGCTTACCGCACCATGTGGATCGCCCGTCTGAGCGCTGCTGTCGCTCCCTACGGTCTGAACTACTCCACCTTCATGAACGGTGTGAAGAAGGCCGGTATCGAGATGAACCGCAAGAGCCTGTCCGAGATGGCAATCCAGGACAATGCCGCTTTCGCCGCTGTTGTGGAGAAGGCCAAGGCTGCTCTGAACTAATTGAGGTTATAGAGACTGCATAAAATGCTGTCATTGCGAACCAGTGACCGATGTCACTGGTGTGGCAATCCCCCCGGTTAGGGGGGAAGGCCCTGACTTCCTACCGAAAAAGTTTGAAAGTCCGGGAGATTGCCACACCAGCGTGCGCGCTGGCTCCCAATGACAGCTTCTTTTTTAAGTTTACGGAGGGGACACGCTATGGAACTGACGATAACCGCAGCCCGGGCAGGGAAGCTCAGCTCATTTTTGAAAAACGAACTGAAGATGTCCACAGGCCTTGTGAATAAAGTCAAGTGGGCGGACGGCCTCCGGGTCAATGGCCTCAGCTGCCACACGAATTACCAGGTAGAGCCGGGAGACGTTATTGCAGTGCACTTGGAAGAGGCGCAGCCGGAGTATCCGGCAGAGCAGGGGCCTCTTACAGTGCTTTTTGAGGATGATTGGCTTCTGGCGGTGGATAAGCCTGCCGGAATGCTGATCCACCCCTCCCGGAACCGAATCACGGGAACCCTTGCCAATCTTGTACAGGGCTACTATGCCCGGACGGGGCAGCAGGGGGCCTTTCATCCGCTGACCCGGCTGGACCGGGATACCTTCGGCATTGTACTTATTGCCAAGAATTCCCATATCCATGCGCTTTTGCAGCAGCGCAAGCCCCGGAAGACCTACGAGGCTCTGGTTTTCGGCGGGCCGGATGGGGAAGCGGGCCTCATTGATGCGCCCATTGCCCGAAAGGAGCTTCCCAGCCTTCTGCGGGAGATCCGGCCGGACGGCAAGCCCAGCGTCACCCGTTACCGGGTTTTGGAGCGGGGGGCACAGGTGAGCCGCCTGGAGCTGGAGCCCGTTACCGGAAGGACCCATCAGCTGCGGCTGCACTGCGCCTATATGGGCTTTCCCATACTGGGAGACCCCCAGTATGGCAGCGAAGCATCCATGGCCTTTTCTCGGGAGAGGGACTTTGAGACCCAGCTGCTGCTGGCAAAGCGCCTGGAATTTATCCACCCCATTACCGGGCAGACCATGGCGCTTGAGAGCCGCATGACCCTGCCGGAGCTTATGTGAGGGATAGCAGCTCGACTACATCCGTAAGGCTGTCGCACAGAGCGTGGATGCGTGCCAGGTCATCTGCATCCGGTTTATCCTGATCCGGGACCATGACGGTCATGCAGAGCGCGCTTTCGGCGGAGAGCAGCCCCGCTTTGGAATCCTCCAGGGCCACACAGCGTTCACTTGGCAAGCCTAAAACCGAGGCGCCTTTCAGGTAGATGTCCGGGGCGGGCTTGCCTTTTGGAACATCGTAGCTGGTGACAATGGCAGCAAAGCGGTGGAAAAGCCCCAGAGGCTCCAGATACTGCTTTACCCGCGCAATAGGAGAGGCGGTGCAGACGGCAGCGGGAATGTGGGCGCGTTCCAGAGCGTCCAGCAGCGCGTAGATTCCGGGCTTCGGCGGTATGCCCTGGCTTCCTACATAGGCATCCATCCGTTCAATTCGTTTGTTCCGCATTTGGATATAGTCAGTGCCCGGGCCAAAATAGCTTTCCAGTTGGGCCGCAGCCGCACCCCGGTTCAGTCCCCGCATGCCGATGGCCTGGGCATGGGTCATGGGATAGCCCAGGGAAAGAGCCGCCTCCTGCCAGAAGCGGGTGTAGAGCCCCTCGGAATCCAGAATCACGCCGTCCATATCAAAGAGAACCCCCTGCACCTGGGAGATGGACTTGAAGATTTGGTATGCCATAGAGTTGCCTCACTTTCCTTTTTCTGCGACTATGATACAGGATTCAAAAGGCATTTTCCAGTGGGGGATTCTGCTTTTTTAATCACTTCTTAATGATTCCCCCTCTTTCTAATTAAGAAAGGGAATGGTATAATGGTCGCAGATGGAAAACGAACGGAGGAATGGATATGTATCGGATTTTGATTTGTGACGATCAGAAGGATATTGTAAATGCGCTGAAAATCTATCTGACCCCGGAGGGGTACGACTTGTATGAGGCCTACAACGGCCAGGAGGCGGTGGAGCTGTGCCGGAAAACACCGATGGATCTGATCTTGCTGGATGTGATGATGCCCGTCATGGACGGCGTGACGGCCACAGCCAAAATTCGGGAATTTTCCAACGCACCCATTATTCTGCTGACGGCGAAATCCGAGACCGAGGATAAGGTCTTGGGGCTCAACGTTGGTGCAGATGACTATATTACCAAGCCCTTTGTGCCTGTGGAGGTGCTGGCCCGCATCCGCTCTCAGCTGCGGCGGTATTCCCGGATGGACAGCCGCACGGAGGACAAGGAGACCCTGACCATCGGCGGTATTTCCCTGGATGACCGCACCAAGTCCGTCACCGTGGAGGGGGAGCCTGTGAGCCTGACCCCCACGGAGTATTCCATACTGCATCTGCTCATGTCCAACCCCGGCAAGGTCTATTCCACCAAGGCCCTCTATGAGGCTGTCTGGCAGGAGGCCGCTCTGGGCAGCGAGGGCAGTGTTGCCGTGCATATCCGCCATTTGCGGGAGAAGATCGAGATTAACCCCTCTGAGCCCCGGTACTTAAAAGTTATGTGGGGCCAGGGCTATAAGCTGGAGGGGGAGAGCAAATGAGAAATCATGTGATCTTTAAGTTCCTGGCCATTGCTCTGTGTGCCCTGTGCCTTATGGGGGCCATTGTCTCCGGGGGCAGCCTGGTGGTGCTGGCGGGTCTGGGATTGCAGGACGGCCAGAGCCCCCGGGAAAAATGGCGCGCAGACCTGGAAGACAACCTGCAATGGCAGGCGCGGAACTATGTGGCCCGCTATGCCGCCCAGGCAGAGGGCCAGGCCGGCCAGGCGTTTGTAAACCGGCGTTACAGTGAACCGGCATATGACTACCAGATCAAAGACAGCAAAGACGATGTGGTAGCGGAAAGCATTACCATGACAGGCGACTTCACGGAATTTGTCTATACCGTCAATGCGGGGACTGTAAATTATGAGTTCCCGGTAAGCGAAGGCGTTACCAGCAAATTCCTTGATCGGGAGGAAATCCAGAAACAGCTGATGGAGAAATATCAGACGGAGTATCCCGATGAGGAACTCCAGATTCCCAGCTTTTGGGTATCCGACGATACGTCTATTTTCTATGTTATCCAGGAGCAGCCAACCAAACAGGACTATACCGTAGTTTTCCACATCGCAAATTCGGGCCTGGGCGGAATCGAGGCAGATCGGCTTTGGTCTTTGGCGGATGCCGTTTGGCGGCATGAGCTGGAAGTATCCGTAGCTCTGGGCGTGTGCCTGGTGCTGTTTGCGGCGCTGGCGGTGTATCTGTGCATGGCGGCTGGCCGGAAGCCAGGCTCAGAGGAGATCCGCCCCGGCGGCCTGAACTGCATCCCTCTGGATATCTATCTGGCGGCGGTGGTGCTGGGGGCAGCCGGCTATGTGTTCTGCGCCGCAGAGGGGCTGGGCTATTTCATCCAGCAGAGTATGCTTATCTTCCTCAGCATCTATGGCTATGGGCTGTATGCCTGGTGCCTACTCTTCGTGGGCTTCTGCTTTGCCTGCGCTGCCCAGTTCAAGACCCCGAATTTCTACTGGTGGCGCCGCAGTGTCACGGGCCTATGCTGGAGAATTGCGGTCTGGTGCTGGCATTTCGGCTGGAAGTGCCTGGGCTGGGCCTATAAGATCCTGTGGACCGTGACCATCGGCCTTGTGAGCTGGGCCTGGAAGACCATCAAGAAGTTCTTCTCCTGGCTGATCGGCTGGGGGCGGAAGCTCTACGGCCTGCTGCCCCTGAGCTGGCAGTGGCTGGTTGGGGGGCTTCTGGTCGGCGGCTGCACCTTCCCCGGGCTGCTGTGGGACAGCAGTCTGCTGCTCTTCATCAGCTTCGCCATCGCCCTGGCAGTGGTGATCTACAGCGCCAATGTCTATGCCACCCTTCTGGAGGCGGCCAAGCGGATGCGGGGGGGCGACCTGGAGATCAAGGTGGACGAAAAGCTGATGATCGGCGGCTTCAAGGATATGGCCCAGGAGCTGAACGGCCTGTCCGATGTGGTCATGGTGGCGGCCCAGAAGCAGATGCGCTCCGAGCGGATGCGCACCGAACTCATCACCAACGTCTCCCACGACATCAAGACCCCTCTGACCTCCATTATCAACTATGTAGACCTGCTGCAGAAGCCCCATTCTCCGGAGGATGCGCAGACCTATCTGGAGGTGCTCTCCCGGCAGTCAAACCGCATGAAGCGGCTGATCGACGACCTCATCGAGCTGAGCAAGGCCTCCACCGGCAATATCACGGTGAATCTGACTACCATGGACGCGGTGGAGACCGTGAACCAGGCTCTGGGCGAATTTACGGACAAGCTGGAAGCCGCTCACCTGATGCCCGTCTTCCGGGCACCCAAGGAGCCCCTCTATATCCACGCCGACGGAAGACTGGCCTGGCGGGCCATGAGCAATCTGCTGAGCAACGCCGCCAAGTACGCCCAGCCGGATACCCGGCTCTATGTGGATATGGTGGCGGTGGACGGAAAGGTGTGCATCTCCTTTAAGAACATCTCCCGGGACTCCCTGAACATCAGTGCCGACGAGCTTATGGAGCGCTTCGTCCGGGGCGAGGCCTCCCGCAGCCAGGAGGGCAGCGGCCTGGGCCTCAACATCGCCAAAAGCATGATGGAGCTCCAGCACGGCGCGTTGGAGCTGCTGGTGGACGGAGACCTGTTCAAAGCAACCCTGATCTTCCCTCAGGAAGTATAAAAGATGGAGCTGTTAGAAAACGCACTGTCATTGCGAACCAGCGCGCACGCTGGTGTGGTACCCCAAGGGTATTTCCTTC
>ERZ836358.1058-NODE-1058-length-29888-cov-38.774612_pt1 | contig 29888 bp, 17 predicted proteins | sample MGYA00519942_ERZ836358 | MGnify/ENA primary metagenome ERZ836358 (study PRJEB31850, sample SAMEA3708798) | human gut metagenome | biome: human gut; feature: human-associated habitat; material: faeces | place: China | collected 2014 ...
ATCCTCCAATATATTAACTACAAAAATGAAAAGCCTATTGGCAGAGTTAAATATGCGCTATTTTAATTCCGCCAACAGGTAAAATAGTATCTTTGTACCTAATAAAGATGTATAAAAATCAATCAACACCTTAGATTTGCATCTGAGGATTACAGATAAAATAGAAAGGATAAATTTGTAAAGCAAAGAAAGAATGCAGGAAGTGAACCGGCAATCAATACGGAAAGAACAAGTTCCATTTTCATAAGCGGACTTCCTGCTTGTTTGAACCCAGACCCGGATAGTAGGTTAACATCCATTGTTAAGGTAGTTAGGTTAAGTTCAAGCCCTTTCTTTCCTAAATCATTAAAAGACAAAAGTATGGAAAATTTTTATTTTATCGGTGTGAACGTGTCGAAAAAGAAGTTAGACTTCTGCGTGATGTTTGAAGGAAAGGTTGTGCATGAAGAAGAAACTGCCAACCATCAAAGTGCAATAATGTCGTTGCTGCATCATTTTGAAGAAGATTACGGAATAGACAACACCCGAATGCCTGTCTGTGCAGAGCACACCGGTCAATATACGTTCCCTTTGGCTTGTGCCTGTAAAACTGTAGAATGCAAGCTTTGGCTTGAAAATGCAGCGGAAATCAAATACTCCTCCGGTGTACAGGGGGGGGTAAGAATGACAAGGTGGATGCCAAGCGTATTGCTATCTATGCCAGCCGATTTCAGGATAAGGTGCGCTATTACGAGCATCCCACAGAGGATATTGAAAGGTTAAAACAACTTGAATCCGAACGTACTCTGTATGTGACGGATTTGACCAAATATAAAGGACAGATGAAAGACCAGAAAGACTATATGCCCAAAGCTCTGTATGAACGCAAGATGAAGCGTTTGCAGGCATTGATGGATGACTTGAAGGAAGCCATACAAGCCATTACGGACGAGATGGATGAAGTGATAGCTTCCTGTCCTGTATTGTTCAGACAGCAAGAATTGCTGATGTCCATAGATGGCGTAGGGCGTGTGGTAGCAACCAACATGATAATCGCCACGGAAGCATTTACCCGTTTTGATGATCCGAGGAAGTTCAATTGTTATGCCGGAGTTGCTCCATTCTCTTATTCTTCCGGAAGTTCCCAACACTCAAAAGCAAGAGTGTCGCATCGGGCAGATAAGGTGATGAAAAGACTTCTCCACTTAGCTGCCGTAGCGGTAACACACCGGGTCGGAGGCGAGTTGAAGAAGTATTACGAAAGAAAAGTCGCCGAAGGCAAGAACAAGATGTCTGTAATCAATGCGTTAAGAGCCAAAATTGTAGCCAGAATGTTTGCGGTCATCAAAAGAAACGAGAAATATAAACCTATTTTATCATAAAAAACTTGCAAAAATCATAGTAGTATGGTACAAATTCTAGTAATAGATGATGAAGAACCTATTCGTAAATTATTAGCGAGGATTATAGAATTAGAAGGTTATAAAATATCCACAGCGAGTTGTTGTAGCAATGCATTGCAACAATTACGCAAGCAACAGTATGACGTGATTCTTTGCGACGTATTCTTACCTGATGGAAATGGAGTCGATTTCATTTTTGAAATCAAAAAATATTCCAGCGATGCCGCCATAATATTATTAACCGCGCATGGAAATATTGAAGATGGTGTACAAGCTATCAAGAATGGAGCGTTTGACTACATCACCAAGGGGGATGATAACCGTAAAATTATCCCTACGATAAATCGTGCAGTCGATGAAACTGAAAAAAAGAAAGGTAAAAAAACGACCTCTATAGCATACTCTTTTGACTCTATTGTTGGAAAATCAAAAGAACTTAAACAGGCTATAACATTGGCACAGAAAGTTTCCAAAACAGATGCAGCTGTATTGCTGACCGGAGAAACAGGAACAGGAAAAGAGGTCTTTGCGCATGCCATTCATCAGACCAGCGAAAGAGCTGCACTGCCAATTGTAGATATAAACTGTTCGGCTTTTAGTAAAGACTTGCTGGAAAGCGAACTATTTGGCTATAAAGCCGGCGCTTTTACAGGTGCCTTAAAGGATAAAAAGGGACTATTTGAAGTAGCTAATCATGGGACCATTTTTTTAGATGAAATAGGAGAAATGGCTTTTGACCTCCAGGCAAGGCTTCTACGTGTTCTGGAAACTGGAGAGTATATAAAAATAGGTGACACTAAACCAACAAAAGTAGATGTCAGAATTATATCAGCCACAAACAGGGACTTAAAGAAAGAAATAGAAAATGGTAATTTCCGTGAAGATTTATATTTCCGATTATCCGTTTTTCAAATAAACTTACCTCCGCTGCGAGAGAGAAAAGACGACATTGAAAGTCTGTCATATATGTTCTTGGAGAAATTTGCCAATAAACTTAAAAAGAGAATTACAGGAATAACCCCAGAAGTGCTTAATATATTAAAAAAAGCAGAGTGGAAAGGAAATGTCAGGGAACTTAGAAATGTTATAGAAAGATGTTCAATCGTATGCGAAGAGCAAATAACATTCGAAGATTTGCCTCTCGACTTACAGAAACGTAAGTCAGATGTTTCACCGATGAAAGATAGTTTTGAACTGGCGGAAATCGAACGAATGCATATTATCAAAGTATTGCAATATACCAATGGGAACAAAACAGAAACCGCGCGTCTTTTAAAAATAGGACTGGCGACTCTTTATCGTAAAATTGAAGCATATAAAATAAGTGTATAATATAAAATTAACCGTTTATAAGCATTCGTCCGATATGCTTATAAACGGTTTTATAAGAAATCATTGCTGTCCGATAAAACTTTTTAAGTCATCAATAACTTGTTGATATACATAAAATTAGACATCAACTTTAACAAGAAAGCTTATTCATAAAGATAATACTGATAATCAACCTATTTAATATGTTTATCGGACACTGATAATAAGAAATAAGAATTGACAAATCTAATGATTATGCTTTCAATCGTAATGTAAAGCAACTTCCTTTTCCAACTTCACTCTCTACGGTTAAAGTACCACCATGTGCTTCTACAAAATCCTTCGAAATAGATAATCCCAGTCCACTACCTTGAACCTTTGTACCAGGTACTCGGAAATAATGATCAAAAATACTCTGATGATAACGTGGATCTATGCCCTTACCAAAATCACGAACATACATTTCAATATAATTATCATCAGTTTGACGGACACCGATAATTATACGGCCATTTTCAGGAGAATAGCGAATCGCATTCGAAAGCAGATTGGTTAATACCCAAGCTATTTTTTCACTGTCTACAAATAATTTACCGATCTTATTTTCCGGATATTGTACTTCTATTTGTATGTTGAACTTTTCAGCTTGCACCCGATTGGCTTTTATGGCATATTCTATCAATTCTATTGGTTTTGTTATACGGGGCTTGAGCTGTAACTTTCCAGACTCAACTTGCGTCATATTAAGCAGTTCACCAGTAATATTAAGCAAACGTTCACTGTTGTCCTGAATGCTTTGCGCCAATTCTTTTTGCTCATCATTCAAATCACCTACCCTACTGTCTTCGAGCAATTGCAAACTCATCATAATTGCCGAAATAGGTGTCTTCAGCTCGTGTGATATTGTCGAAATGAAAGTGGTCTTGGCAGAATCCAGCTCCTTAAACTCTGTGATATTTTTAAGCATAATAACGTATCCCTCGTTTATAGAGCCGGAATTATTGTTTCCTGGTTTATTAATTTGCATATATTTCATCTGAAAATAGCTTTCCTTGTTGTCGGCATATATTTTTAAAGGCTCCGTTTTGCCAACTTTGTTTTCTTTTTGTGAATCCATAAGCTCACGTATGAGTCTTCTCAACAAATCATTTCTCAAGGAAATATCCTGAGCCGATTTTTGTAAAACTTCTTCACGCTTTAGATTCAGGACATTCAAGGCCTCATCATTTATAAACAAAATAGTCAGTTCATTATTCAAGCCTATAATAGGTTCTTTTACACTATTAATAATGGCTTCCATATAATTTTTTGCAGCCTTTATTTGCACCAGGGTACTCGAATGGTAATCGGACAATCGCTTTGCCATTCGATTGAAATTCTCAGAAACTTCCTTAAATTCATGACTTTCCAGATTTAGTCTGCAATCATAATTATGATTGGCTATATCTTTTATTCCGTCGATAATCTTTTTGATCGGTTTATTGAAATAAGAAGGAAGAACTGCCAGCATGAAAATACCGATTACAATACAAAAACCTCCAATAGTCGAAATCCAAAGTAATGCACGTTGCAACCCGGGACCTGCAGCAGGACTATTGGGCTCTGTAGCCGTTAAGATTTGCAAGTTTACAATAGAAAGTGAAACCAGAAGCACAATCATAGCAACCAGTGCTCCTATTACCAGTGTCAATTTTGTCTTAATATTCATAACACATTTTTTATTGCGGAAAGATAATCAATTTTATATCCATTTCTGAAAGATTTCTAAGAAAATATCCATAACGATGCATCTTAAAGATCTTACTCCAAGTTAAAGTCGGCTGTCCCATGCAAACTGTTGTAATATGGCGTTCATGACATACATCAATAATAGCCTGTATAATATCGGGTGATGCAACTTGTACCAATTCACCCCCCAGTTCGGTTACTAGTTTAAAATGGTTTAGTAAATGCCTCTGAACAGACAAATTTATCCTGTCCGGACTTTCAGAAGGCGTTTGAACATATAAAGCTATAAAATCGGTATTGTACCGGGATGCGAGCCTTGCGGCACGACGTATGATATGTCTCGGCGTTTTCTCGTTACTGCTTATACATGCAAGGTACAATTCCCTATGAATCGCTTTTTCTTCCGGAATTACTTCTGTTTCAACTTTCTTCTCAACCCTGAATGCAACCTCCTTAAGAGCTAATTCTCGTAATTGAAGAATATTTTCTGTCTTGAAAAAATTACTAAGAGCGGTTTGTATTTTCTCCGTCTTATATATTTTCCCGGCTTTTAAGCGATTGATAAGTTCCTCAGCTGTCAAGTCAATATTGACAACCTCATCCGCTTCCTCTAAAACCTTATCAGGAATACGTTCCTTTACTTCAATTCCGGCTATACCTTTAATATCCTCATTCAGGCTCTCAATATGTTGAATATTAACAGCAGATATAACATTAATGCCAGCCTCTAAAAGATCCATTACGTCTTGCCAGCGCTTCTCATTTCGGCAACCACCTACGTTGGTATGTGCAAGTTCATCAACTATTACCAACTCTGGATGCAACTGAAGAATAGCATCCAAATCCATTTCTTCAAGCTCTTTTCCCTTGTAAAATATCTTCTTACGAGGAATAACAGGCAATCCCTTTAACTGTGCTTCTGTACCGGCACGTCCATGTGTTTCAACATAACCTATTTGTACATCAATTCCATTATCCAACATTTCATGAGCTTCCTGCAACATTTTATATGTTTTACCAACACCGGCAATCATCCCGATATAGATTTTAAAAGCACCTCTTTGTGAGCGTTTTATAAGACTTAAGAAATGACGTACATTTTCTTCTTTAGTTGCCATTTTATTTGTGTAAGATTTAGTATTCAGCACCAAGTTTACAAATTTAAAATGATTTTATTGCTTTGTATTAATAGTCAGTCCAGAAACGCTTATCAAACAAAAGCAACACACCAAAAATTTCCAGTCGCCCAACAAGCATGAGAGCCGAAAGAATCCATTTTGCCGCATCTGGCAGAGCAGCCCATGAAAAGACCGGTCCAAAAGCTCCCAGTCCTGGTCCGACATTACCTATTGCAGATATAACAGTACTAAATGATTCCGTCAAACCAACTCCAAAGCACATCAGCAATGTCCAGCCTATAAATATGCATATTAAGTATGTAACAAAAAATGTATATACTAATGCCGATGTTTGTACTGGAACTTGACCGTTATTAATATGAACTGGCAGAACAGCTCTCGAATGCAACATTTGCCTGAACTGGTTCCTTATATTCTGAAACATGATTAATAAACGTAAATTTTTAACACCACCACTGGTTGAACCGGTACAGCCACCGGATATCATAGCCCAGATAAGAAGCATCCATGTAAATGGTGGCCATAAATTATAATCATCTGTTGCAAACCCACACGATGTATGAGTAGTAGCTACCTGAAATAAAGCCTTACGAAATGCAGTTTCGATATCATAATAATCTGTTATAACTAAAGCAAATGCTATTATTACAGAAAGAATTGCTATAGACGCCAGAAACCAGTGTAATTCTCCATCCTTTAATAATTTCTTATATTTCCCATTCAAGGCAAAATAATATAAAGAAAAATTTATACCTGATAAAATCATAAATATAGATACAACATACTCTATATACGGTGAGTTCCAATAAGATATGCTATCTTGTTTGGTAGAGAAACCACCTGTTGCCGTAGTAGCAAACGCCTGGCACAATGCGTCAAACAAATTCATTCCACCCAACATCAATAATACAACCTCCAATAAAGTTAGTCCGATATAAATAAGCCACAGGCAGCGTGCCATGACCTTAATTTTAGGATGGATTTTATCATGTGTCACTCCTGTTGCCTCAGACAAGAAAAGCTGCTGGCTACTACCACTAAATAATGGAAGCAATGCTATGGTAAAAAGAACTATACCAAGACCTCCGATCCATTGCGTAAAACTGCGCCAAAAAAGTAATCCATGAGGTAATGATTCTATATCATTTAATATTGTAGCTCCTGTTGTTGTGAAACCTGACATGGTTTCGAAGAAAGCATCGGTAACCGAGGGTATATATCCACTTAAATAGAAAGGTAACATACCTAGAAGCGTAAATAATATCCAGGAGATACTTACGATGCAATATCCATCACGTCTGGAAACTATATTACTTTTACGGTTACCAGCAAGTATCATCACTCCACCAATACCTATATTTATTAATATTGCCCAAACAAAACAGATATAGCTACTTTCATGATAAATAGCTGATATACCAGCGCAGATCACAAATAATCCGGCTTCAACTAAAACTAGTATTCCTAAAACATAAGAAACCGTTCTAAAATTAATCAGACCATCTTTCTTATTTTTGAATGACAACGAATTTGTTTGATAAATATCTTCCATATATAACATCTTTTACAGCCTTACAGACAAAACACATGCCACAGAAGCAGCTCATATTATAATGCACTAACTGACAAACAATTATAAAAACCCGCTCTTCATGAAAATAAGTTACCCTTCTCATTATGATAGGCATATATCTCCATAATGAGAAGGGTAACACTGATCGGTTATTAAAATCCCAGGCTAAATCCCGCTAAAAGGTAGGTACGATCGTACACAGGTGCTACAATAACTTGTATAAAAACAGGAACTGAAAACTTATCTGTAACCTTTACATTCTTATTGGCCTTTAAAGAAAGGTCTGTAAATGCCGCCTTATCATGATAATATCCTTTCCAAGGTGTAAATCCTATTGCAGGAGTAAGAGTTATATCTGCCGGCAATGAAATTGGATATGACGCATTAATATAGGTAGAACCTTGAAGTTTTCCCTCCTCATTTTTATCTGCTCCAGCAAACATTGTGCTCAATGAAAGAATCAAAGGAAAAGATTTCCCCAGGCAATAGACAAAAGTTCCTTCAAAAAAATGAGCATCTTTATAGTGTCCATACGGTTGATTTACTCCAGACCACCAATAATCTGATACAGTTATGGAGAAATTATTTAATGAATAACTCAAATTTATATCAAACTCTTTAGCGGGAGATTCAACGTTCCATCTACTTAATGTTTGACTCCCCCATACGTTAATACTAAAGCCAGCATACCCTAAAGTTAAAGATGGCTGTATCGAAAAGCCTGAATTCTGATCAGCACCACGCCAAATATAATCAGAAACAAAATCCGCCTTACCACTAACAGTGAATTTACCCTGAGCGTACGTTTTAGATGGGAATAATAGTATAACAGCACCAATTACAGCAACTAATGTTTTTATAATCATACTTTTATAATTATAGTAATGTATACAATATCCTTATTTCATTTTATAATACATGTATTGTCTCAGCCAGTCCATCTCCCGGTTTCTGTATCTACAATCTTTTGCAGATACAGAAATATCATAGAAGAAAAAGATGGTTGAAAATATATTAAAAGAAACCTGCTATTTATCTTCCTATAGTCGGATTAGCTTCTTCCATTGCTATATTAAGTTTTAAAACATTAATTTTAGCCGGACCGAATATGCCTAATAATGGTTTCTCTATCATCTTGTCAACGATAGCTTTAACATCCGATTCATCCATATCTCTTGCCTCAGCAACACGTTTGACTTGTACATACGCACATTCAGGAGTTATATCAGGATCAAGACCTGAAGCACTTGCTGTTACCATTTCAGCAGGAACATCTTCTCGTTTCAAATAGGGGTGATAAACCAGAAATGTATCAATTCTTGCTTCCACCTCTGCAAGATATTCCTCGTTGGTAACTCCCTTATTACTACCAGCAGAGCTTGTGCCGTCATATCCGTCACCGGCACATGAGGGTCTGCCCCAGAAGAACACATCTTTAGTAAAGACTTGTCCTACGTTTGCTACCCCAACAATTTTACCGTTAAGTTTTATCGTTTCAGCATTGCCGCCCTCTCCAGGAGCAGCAAACTGTGCGAAAATCCATAATACCAATATATAACATACCGAAAAGAACACACAAAACACCAAGGTAACCCGAATTGATTTCATTAAATTTTTCATAATTGTCTTTTTTATTATTAGAAGAATAATCCTACAAATAAATCTATAAGTTTGATCCCCACGAAGGGTGCAATAATACCACCTCCCCCATAGACAAGAAGGTTCCTGCGAAGTAAGGCACTAGCTCCTATCGGCTTATATTCAACACCCTTAAGAGCCAATGGTATCAGAATAGGGATAATGACCGCATTGAATATGACAGCAGAAAGGATAGCACTTTCAGGACTATGCAATCCCATAACATTAAGTGCACCCAGCTGTGGAACAGAAACCATAAACAATGCAGGGATGATAGCAAAGTACTTGGCTACATCATTTGCAATAGAAAATGTAGTAAGCGTACCACGAGTCATAAGCAACTGTTTGCCTATTTCTACAATCTCGATAAGCTTTGTCGGATCATTATCAAGGTCAACCATGTTGCCAGCTTCTTTTGCAGCCTGAGTACCGCTATTCATAGCTACACCTACATTTGCCTGCGCAAGAGCCGGTGCATCGTTTGTTCCGTCACCCATCATAGCGACCAGTTTACCGGCAGCCTGTTCCTTCTTAATATAGTTCATTTTGTCTTCCGGTTTAGCTTCTGCTATAAAATCGTCCACGCCAGCCTTCCCTGCTATATACTTTGCAGTCAGTGGATTGTCACCTGTTACCATTACCGTCTTTACACCCATCTTACGCAAGCGTTCAAAACGTTCCTCTATACCAGGTTTGATAATGTCTTGCAATTCGATAACTCCTGCTATTTTCTTGTCAATGCACACTACCAGCGGAGTACCGCCATTGCCGGTAATTCGCTTGATGATTTCTTCTATTTCTTCAGGAAATTCATTTCCTGCTTCGCTTACAATATTACGAATGGCATCAAATGCTCCTTTCCTTATTTGCGTTCCATCCTTTAAATTTATTCCAGAACATTTTGTTTCAGCCGTAAATTTGATCATGTGAGCTCCTTCTGTGTTCAGATTACGCATACGCAATCCTTGTTCACGACCTAACTCTATGATAGATTTTCCTTCCGGTGTATCATCGGAAGCAGAAGACAACATACACGCTTCTATAAAACTACGTTTATCAAAGCCTTCAACCGGGAAAAAATCTGTAGCTTTACGGTTACCGATTGTAATGGTTCCAGTCTTATCAAGCAGAAGTGTATCTACATCACCGGCCGTTTCAACAGCTTTACCTGATTTAGTAATTACATTTGCCCGTAGTGCACGATCCATCCCGGCAATACCAATTGCAGAAAGCAAGCCACCGATCGTAGTAGGTATCAGACAAACGAAAAGTGAAAGGAATGCTGCAATGGTAATAACGGTATTAGAATAGTCTGCCATTGGCTTAAGCGTGATACAAACAACAAGGAATACCAATGTAAATACGGCCAGAAGAATAGTAAGCGCAATCTCATTCGGTGTTTTCTGACGACTCGCTCCCTCTACCAGCGCAATCATCTTATCCAGAAAACTTTCACCGGGTTGCGTGGTTACAACTACCTTAATATGGTCTGAAAGGACTTTCGTTCCCCCTGTTACAGAACTCTTGTCGCCACCAGCTTCACGAATTACAGGAGCAGATTCACCAGTGATGGCACTCTCATCGATAGATGCCAGGCCCTCTATTATTTCACCGTCAGCAGGAATAACATCACCAGCTTCACACTCAAATATATCACCTTTTTTAAGCTGTGAACTGCTTACAGTCTTTACTTTATCGTTTACAATAAGTTTTGCAGGAGTTTCTTCACGAGTCTTACGCAAACTGTCAGCCTGAGCTTTGCCTCGAGCTTCTGCAATTGCTTCTGCAAAATTAGCGAATAACAAGGTCAGGAAAAGTATTATAAATACCCACAGGTTGTAAACAAATGAACCTTGTGATGTACTGAATGCAGAATATCCAGTAACGAACAACATAATTACAGTCGACACTTCCACTGTAAACATAATAGGATTCTTTATCATTATATTCGGATTCAGCTTGACAAACGACTGCTTCAAACTATCTATAACCTGCTCCTTTTGAAACAATGACGTATTTTGATTCTTTGAATTCATATCTTACAATTTTTATTTATAAGTTGACAAGAATACAAGCTTTTTTAGCGCAAAAGCTCTACTTGCCAGCTCACATTTTGTTATTTAAATTACAATGAAAAATGTTCTGCAATTGTACTTAATGCTTGTGCGGGAAAAAACGACAAAGCTGCGACAATGAATATAACTGCAAATGTCATGACCCCGAATGTTACAGTATCCGTTTTAAGAGTTCCGGCACTTTCCGGTATATATTTCTTTTGTCCTAGAAGACCTGCTATTGCAACCTGCCCGATAATAGGGACGAACCGGCTCAATATTAATACAATACCACATGATACATTCCAGAACCAGGTATTATCACCAAGTCCCTCAAACCCAGAGCCATTATTGGCTGCACAAGATGTAAACTCATACAACATTTCTCCCAGTCCATGAAAGCCAGGATTATTCAGCCACCCACCCTCACTTTCTACAAATGCGTGAGCATGAACATAGAGATATGCAGCAAGAGCAGTACCGACAAGTATAATGAACGGATGAAGAAGTGCAACTATCGAAGCTATTTTCATTTCTTTTGCTTCAACTTTATGACACATAAACTCCGGAGTACGTCCTACCATCAATCCACTTATGAATACTGCTATAATAATGAATGTAAAATAGTTCATCCAACCTACTCCTACCCCACCAAACCATGTATTAATTTGCATATTAAGCATTTCAATCATACCAGACAGCGGCATTGTAGAATCGTGCATACCGTTTACAGAGCCATTAGATGTAACAGTCGTAACGACACTCCAGAGACCAGTTGCACCGGCACCAAGACGAATCTCTTTACCTTCCATAGCTCCACCGTCCTGCGCTATACCCATTGCATCAATTCTTGGATTACCCCCCATTTCCTGAGATACATTGATGCATACACCTATTAGGAATGCAACAAGCATTACACCATAAATACTGTAACCTAATCTTTTACGGTTTACATAGAAGCCAAAAGCAAATACCATGGCCATTGGAATAATAAGAATGGAGCAACATTCTATCATGTTAGACAAATAGGTAGGGTTTTCCAATGGATGTGAAGAGTTCACACCATAGTAACCTCCGCCATTAGTACCCAACTGTTTGATAGGAACAATTGCCGCTGCCGGGCCTTGTGATATACTTTGGGTATTTCCCTCAAGTGTTGTTATCTCCATCTTTCCATCAAATCCCATTGGAGTCCCTTGTATAATTAGTATAAAACCAACTACAAGTGATAACGGAAGAAGGATACGGGTACAACTTAATACAAGATATTTCCAGAAATTACCAATAGTTTTTGTGGTCTTTTCACCAAGAGCTTTCATGATACCCGCCATAGCAGCCATACCTGTAGCTGCAGTTATAAACTGGAATAACATAATTACAAACAGCTGTGTGAAATATGTAAGGTTGGTTTCACCACTATAATGCTGTTCATTACAGTTTACCATAAAAGAGATACAAGTATTGAAAGCCTGATGTGCCGTCTGACCAATATTTCCATCCGGATTTAGTGGTAAATAGCCTTGCACAACAAGCAAAATCATTCCCCATACAAACCAGAAAGCATTTACTACAAGCAAAACTCTTAAAAACTGTTTCCAGTTCATCTCTTCTTCCGGATTGATTCCTGAAAGCCGGAAAATTAAATTTTCTACAGGCTTCATGAAATCACTCCAAACCTTGCTACCTTTATAAACTTTTGCAATATATTTTCCTAATGGATAACTTAATACTACCATTAGAATAATTTGCGCTATTACACCTAATATTTCTGTATTCATATTTTTACTATTTTTTATTCGACAGCCTTATTATAATATTCTTCCTGCTCTATTTAAAATTTTTCCGGTTTAACTAAAACATACATTAAATAGCCAAACATAATAAGGCTTACAATAAATAATACTGTGTACATAAATCTTTCCTCCTTTTTACTTTAAATGTTTTCAAACCAATCAATACATTTCCCAAATAACCAAAAGCAGCCAATACCAATTAGCATACAGACTGCAAAACCAATTGTAAATAGTTCCATCATTTTTTATGTTTAAAATTCATTCTTAGCAATACAACTGGTATGCCAAAGGAAAAACAGCTCACATAACAATCTGTATATTAGCACATTAAATAAATACAACCAGATACAAAATACTATTCCAACTTTCTCAATTTGATAAATTGATCTTATTATTGTGATATGATACCTAATACTCAGACTGATAGAAATGACAAAGAAGAGCACATCAAACGGATGCTATCAATGGGAAAAAATAAAGCCGCCAGAAAGTATGAACTGCACTTCTGTGTAGCAAGAACTTTCTAACGGCTTTATTTATATATAAGATATATCTGCCTTTAATATATACCAACTTGACTATATATTGAAAGTGATAGATTCGCTGGTATGTTCATTATATTTATTACATTGTACTTTTCAAACCAAATATTATTGATAATCAATATTTTTTATGCAAAAGGAATTAGAAGACATACTAAAATTCTACGACCTTATCTATTTACAATATTCTACCGCTTTCTCCATCTACCAGTTTATACTGTATCTGTCGAGTTCCGCCAGTCGGATTAGCATTACTGTCGCCTTCTTTGTAGACTGGAAAACGTTGGCAAAATGTATTTTCCACGATAGCCATCTCATCATGTCCCATATAGCCCTTGTTTACTTCGTTGTTTTCAGAGATCTCGGGCAAATATACCTGACTTACCGATTTTCCATTGTTTACAGAGTATCCAATTAATTTACCGTAGCTTCCACTACCATCCGATGTCAGATAGATAAATACCTCCGGATAGCTGTCAACATTCAAATCACCTATCTCAGCATTTACAATCGTATATCCGGTTATATCATGATACAATGTTTCGTTGGATACGCTTAATCCGGAAGGCTGAATTATAAGGCTGTCACCTTTGGTACTTACCATAAAAGAAATCTTGCTTCCAGGATACGTCAGTTCTTTATTGAAGCTTTCTTCACTAACCTCCTGTTTCGTAATATTCATATCTTCTTTCGCTGTAGTATCAGAAGCACTGCCTTTCTCATTCTTGCTGAATGAACAGGACATCAGCAAAGCACATAACACAAATGAACTTATTTTCTTCATAATTCTCTTAATTTTATAATAGTAAAATATATTTACCAACAACCTATCTTATATCATTAATATTTGCTGGATTTCATTAATAAGTCTTGAAACATGAAACCCGTCATACGCAGCATGGTAAACCTGGGCAGAAAGAGGAATAAGGTATTTATCATCTTGCTGAAAGTACTTTCCATAAGTAAAGATTAGCAACAAATAAGTTCCATCCGCAAATATATTCAGATTGAAACCTGTAAACGTAGCCTAGGGCAATGAAGATATAGGAAAAGTATTAGCTGGCGTATCAGGTTTGGCATCTATACCGTAATTACCACCAAACATTTCAATATCCCGTTCATAGTTTGAAAGAAAAACTATAAGATCATCATTCCACTCCGTCCACAGATTGGAAAAGGTTTCATTCTCCTCATGAAAAACAGTATAACACGGCAGTAAGGTATCCCACACTCCCAACTCCCCTTTGTCATTGATTGCTGTTCGAAACTCTTCATGATTATTTACCGCCTTTGTCAATACATAAATCAGAAGAGGATAAAGTTTCGAACGACTTTTGTTTTTAAACGCTATAATCCCGGAGATATCTATGTTTACAGTAATGCTATATGTACACCGTATCTGACTGAAATAATGATCAAAATACGGCTTTCTTTTCCAATTATCTTTATCTATAAGTTTAAACATAAGATTGTTTCATTATATCAATGCGGCAACTATTATTTTTCCGAACACATTACTTTATCAGTCAGATAAACAAAACTCGTAATCATCGCAGAGGAACGACTAATGATATCTTTATTTATCAGCGACATATTGTCTACTTCCGAATGATGGATAGAAAAATAATTTTTTCTATCAGCCATGTAAAAATAGACCGGGACTTTCTTTTCTGAATTTAAAGGCCAGAAAGATGCATCTTCCAATGACATCCTTTGCAATTCAGGTGTGAATCGAAGGCTATCAGAAAATAATTTTATTTTGTAGGGTGTCCAGTTCTACGTTCCTAAAAACGTAGTACAAAACGCCCTCGTTATTGTTAATTCAGTGCTCTTAAATTCAATGCTTTAATAAGCAAAATTGCTCTTTGAAAGTTTGTGTATTTCATTGATTTTTAATATCTTGGTTAAATAATTCAGAACTAAAAGCAATGAAAAAAGTAGATTCAAACCCCCATAAAGAAACCCTGGAAGAAGAGGTTAAACGTCTTCGTAAAGAAAATGCCAAACTCAAATCTCAGAAAGCAGCCAAAGAGGCTAAGCTCAAGGAGACAAGGAAGGAACTTAAAAAAAAGACGTAAAGACCGTGACTGTGACCGAAGAACAAATGAAATTGTTATCAACCCTATTCCCGGACATAGATACTCTCTTCTGATTGTTCAGCTTTGTGTATTGATTTACATTCATACCAACTGCGGTCTTCGCACTGTAGTGAAGATACTTGAAATCTTCAATGAAGTGCTTGAAGGAAAATGTGGGAAAGTCCCATGCTATAACACCGTAGAGAACTGGATGAAGAAACTTGGATTATCCGCTTATGAGAATGACAGCAAGCCTACAGACAAAAAGTTTGCGTATATCATTGACGAAAGCATCATGGTTAATCGGGAAAAACTTCTTCTAATTCTTGGTATTCCTGCTGAACATCTCGGACGACCTCTTAAGCATGAGGATGTGACGGTTGTCAGTATGAAATCCGGCGGTAGCTTTAAAGGGGACGACATCAAGCTGGAGATTGAGAAGTCCATTAAGGAGATTAAGTCTAAACCTGAATATGTAATCAGCGATCAGGCTCACAATCTCACAAATGGAATTTCGCAATCAGAGTTGTTGCACCATATCGACATCAGTCATGCCATGGGATCATGCTTTAAGCATGCCTATGGAAACGAACCTGATTTCGTGGATTTTACGACTCTTCTTGGAAAGGTTAGATTGCAATATCATCTTACAGATAAGGCTTATCTTTTACCACCCAATATGCGTAGTATTGCCAGATTCATGAATTTGAATTCATGGGTGGACTGGGGCAACAAAATGCTTGGCTGCTTTGGCAATCTCCCAAAGGACAATCTGTAAAACAAAAGGTTTTAACCTAACAGTAAGAAGTGCAAGAGATATATCACCCAGCACGTAATAAGCAATGCAAACAACCGTAGAGCCATGTTTGGAATCAGGGCTCTAGAGTACCTTAAGCAGCAAGAAGAGAAGTTGAAGAGCTCTTATGAAGCACACAATATCTCTTCTGATATCATTGAATTAACATTCGGTGTATTCAAACAAAAAAAGTCGCCAAACAAATTGTACGGCATTACTCCTTTTGTTCTGTTTATACCGTTACACGCAAAACTCAAGAACGATTCTGCCACTAAAACATTTAATTTCAAAGAGCGATTATGTAATGTTAAACTAAAGGACATTGATGCTTTTGCAAAGAAACACATGTCCATAAACTAGGTTACAGAACGTACCAAACAGCTCAAAAATGTAGGCTAAATTGGGAACGTTAAACTGGACACCCTACCAATAAACAACACATCTACAGCTTATAAAATACTCTGATTACAAGAGATTTCCAGGAATATGCAATTTTTCACGGACTGCCTCTGACGTTTTTAATTTTGTTATCCTACCATTCTTTAATTTACACTCCACAACTCCATGTGATGTATATAGTTTAAAGTAAACATCCCAAGAAAATGGCCATGCAGGAAACAAGTAAATCTTAGAAGGTGTTTCTTGGATAAGCATTCTTTGAAAGGCAAAAGAGCCAGATCCGAAATGGTCAAAATCAGGACAAGAATCGGGAGTTTCCCTACCAAATAACGGAAACCTGCATTGTGTTGATGCCAAAGTAAAACGCTTCTTAAGGCCTTTAACAACATTTATCGTATCTCCACAGTATGCCCAGTCAATCTGGTCCTGTGTCCAACAAGCACCTCCAAACGCATCTTTTTCAGTTCTTCTATCCATTGTATTTATAACAATATCTTCATTTCCATGTGCCTTACCGTAAAGATTAAAAGGAAAAACGGCATATAATTCACCGTTCTCCGCATTCTTTTTGAACTCATACTCCTCGGCTGGCAAAATAAAGCTTCTGCCATTACAAGTTGATATTGGGAGTTCCGGAAGCTTATTCAACATACTCTTAAACAAATTATAATCATTCTTACTGCCATATTCTAACCGCAAAAGATTTTTAGTGCAATATATAAGTCCAGCAATATCTGGTGTCGGATTCTTTGCTTTCCAAAATGTTTCAAGCACCATCGCAGGTTCTAACAGTAACTTTCCATTTTTATCCGTTTTATAATGATTTAAATAAAACTTTATGGCTTCCCGGGCATATGGAAGTAACCGTTTTTCCACAAAAACCATATCTTTGGTGTATTCGGCATAGTTTATCATCATTGCAAGGAGTTCCAGGGTACTAGTAAAATACATATCATGATAATGAGTAGCCATAGTTCCAGGGGTAGGCTTTAACGGTTTACCAGTACTTCCACAATCTCTTTCCATACCTGTAGGCTCTATATTTTCTCTAAGATACATTCCATCGTGTCCAAACCATTCCTTTGTCACAGCTTTTCTATAAGGAAGTAAATTTAAATAATAATCAAAGAAGGGCAAGATCAAATCAGTATCCCCACTTCCTAATAGTGGCCAATACAAATGCCTCTGATTTTGAAACGTAAACCTTCTTCCCCAGAGTCTGTCATCAGGATGAGATAGTAATCCGTACGACAGCGTATCTTTATTACCACTTCTTTTAGTCTTATCATTAAAAGAAAGAAGAAGTTGTTGGGTAAATAATCCTCCATTGAATTTTACAGGAACTTGGCCTCTACCCTGAGATGCCATAAAATACCTAAATATCTGATAGTTCTGAGATATTAATGCCGCTATATCCTTTTCCTGACGCTTACCATATCTATGTTCTCCATAGAACACTTCACGCTCTTTTTCAGGCAATTTACTATCCGACGCATCTATCCAGCTACGGTTCCAAAAATCTCTCCACCATTTACAATGCTGCTCCCATGTACGTTCATAACTGTATCCAGAATCTGACAAGTTGCGTATCTCATCCATCCACCTTGTAACTTCTCTCGTTTTCATTGTCAACGAATAAATCTGAATATCAAGTTGTCTTGCCTTTCCTGTTAGTTTACCGTTTTTAAGAGAGAGTTGCTTGGAGGTTACATAATTACCGAAGACATTGTACCGAAATGGATCTTGAAATTTTTCAGACAGATACTCGACATTATAGTACTTCAAATCATTATGATATACAGACTTATCACCAACATTGAAAAACCACATTAGTCCTTCATGGATTTCTACAACGGAATCTTGAGTTGTCACACCATAATCTACAATTCCGGCTTTTTCATCTTTATTAATAAATGTATTATATACACAATGATCAAATCTTGTCCATAAATCATCTTCAACCGAAACATTCAGTTCTGTACTACTGTTCAATGTTACATGACATACAGGATTATTAGCATCCACCCAAACAGAAATTTCAACATCATCGCTCTTTATGGTTATAGAGCCAGTATTTATATCAAGTTCTTGAGAGAAATGTTTGTACCCCTTAAAAGGATTAGGGGTCAATGATATTTTTACTCTACCTGTCTTAAACAAGTCGCCACAATAATTATATGCATCATTCTTTGACAAAAGCAGATAGAGATTACCATCCTCCAAGGCATACACATTGGCTGCCATGTCTCCATTTCCTATAGGCATAGTCCCTGAAGCATCTTTCGACGGGGAATTCCAAATGACATTATACTTTGAAAAATCATTGGAAATGGCTTGTATACTTATCAATACAAACAAAAGCGACAAGATACATTTAAATAAAATCATCATAATAATACTTAATTTAAGATTAAACAAATAATAATAGAAACTCTGAGAATCCTTGGTAGTTCTATGCTTGTAAAAGACAATATCAAGGATCTATTTAGCCCATGCTGGATACGACATTCTTTACAAAAATGACGGTCAGCTGGAATTGGATTTTACATCATAATGAGCCATATTGGAATGTGTTACATTTTTTAAGAGACACTGGTAATATTAACCTTTAAGACACTATTATATAGCATATAAAAGAAGACAGTAGTGTCCCAATAAATTGGGACACTAATACAACGCATTATTGATATGACAGAAATTGTAATTTATAAACAAGAGCTAATTCTACACTATTTTAATCCCCTATAATATCTGAAGTTGTTTAATTATTATTCAAAAAGTATTTTGTTCGGTTTCTAAATTACAAATCCAACAAAAAATAGAACAGCTTAGACAATAAAGGAGTGCTATTTAATTTACCACTTAACTTTAATCCACAGATTATAACCTGTCCTTTCCCATACTTTCTTGAACCTACAATTGTATGATTATTATAAGTGAGTATAGGAGTGTAGTAAACAGACTTACTAAATTTCTTAAAGTAATGTCTTTCTGGTCTGCCCAACAGTGTGGAGTAGTTATATTTCAAATCAGTAGATGAACTTCCATCAAAATATTTCAAGTCTGTATTTCTACACACTATCCAACTATCATCTTCTGTAAAACCAGTTTCAATATCCAACAACTCTGCTAAGCTATCACATAGCGCAGATTTATAGAAAATGACTTTTGAACCGGACTTAACCTTTTCCATTAGAACATCGAAATTCTTTTCAGACAAGTTACTATCAGAAACCATAATCACTCCATTGTCTGTCAGTTCATCGATATTTAATACTTTATCCATTCTATAGTAATCTACAACAGAATGAGCATCATCAGAAGTTCCAAGCAAATATGTCTGTTTAGCCTTATCAATCCTCTTTAAGGGATATAATTCCATTTCTGCTATATCTTCATGAAGAATTTTTTCACTGCTTTTATCATAGATAGCAATTCGAAGACATATTGCAGTTTTTTTATCAACTATAGGAAAGGTAACTGGCAACACACCTTGGTATTTTGATCCCTCTGTTACATCTGGAACAAAGGCCTCTACGCTTCCAGAGTCTATGCATTTACCATTCTGTTCCAAAACATATCTCAGTTCTGCATTAGGAACATGATGAGTATCATTACAGATCCACACTGGGAAATTAAACTTATCGCCCGAGTAGAATGATGTTCTTTCTTGAACAATCTGTACCGATAGTGGAGTTAAAACGTCTCTATAAGCATACCATGCGGGTTTTACATTACGTTCGCAATCTACTATAGCCTTTATCCATCCATTAGGCCATGCATCGATAAACAGATGTATGGCAAACGAATTCAGCCTTGGCATTCTTCTTAGAGACCTTGATACCTTATCAACTCCCCATCGCTGATGTTGCAGACTTTCTCTTACCCAATTACTCATGGTAGACTGTGTTTCAAACCAATCCCAGTGTTTACTCCATGTCTGTGCATCAGTGGACTTGCCATGCATATTTTCCGGACTCCATGTAGCATCTTCCTTTTCAGCAATCCACGCTTTGGGATAACGTCTTTTCATCAAGTCCTCAGAGTCAAGACCTTCTGCTCCGAATTCACCACATCCATACATCCAACCTTTACTAATAGGCATCCATCCACCTCTGACTAAAGAATCTAATGACAAACCATGTCCATCATACCATATATTGTAACAGTGATTATCTGGATAACCGTTGCTAGGTGGCTGATAATCACCATCAATATATTTCACAGCTCTATCAGGATTCTCATTATGAACAACTACATCAAGAGCCTCGAATAATCTTTCATATGCATATCTGCTTATTGCATGAGGCTTTACCTCAGCCATAGGCTCGTTAAGATATGACATCAAAATAACAGAAGGATGATTTCGCAATACTCGTTCTATACCAGCCGACTGCTTCAGTATCTCAGGAAATTGCTTTTGATTAATATAGGCAAACAGCGGCATATCAGCCTGCATCATCATACCCAACTTATCGGCCATTTCATAAACTTCTTTCTGTACAATACGCTGAGTAGTACGGATAAAATTCATATTTGTAAGTTTAGCCAACAAAAGGTCTTCTTTCAGTTGCTCCCAATCATGACGCATAACGTCTAATTGTAAGAATCCCATGGTATTTGTACCTCTTAAACGAATTTCCTTGCCGTTTAGATACATTCTTCCCTTGGGTTTAGAATCTTTATCTATGACAAACTTACGCATTCCAAACTGCCTCTTCATATTATCAAGAAGTACTCTCCCTTTGTTATCATATAAAGAAACTTGCATCTGATATAACCAGGGATTATCTGGAGTCCAAAGTCTCAATTTTTCATCAGGAATTTTAATCTTCACTTTTTTAAGGACACGCCCTCCTTCCACAGCTACTATTTCCTCATTGTTTTCAACAACTGTTTCACGAAAATTCTGGCCATAAAGACTGTATTTCATGACTAAAGAATCAGCCAATTCTCCATTTGTCAAATCAATCTCAGTCCACAGTTCTACAACATTTTCATCAATAATAGGCCTGCAAAATATATCATGTATATAAGGTATACTTCTTCCTTCTATATATACATCCTGATAAACTCCATATCCTGCAGGACAACAGGTCCAGCCTGTCTCAGGATCATCCCACCCTGGACAATTACTTGCAGCAAGTTTATTTCCCCATCTTCTTGGAGTCCCCTCTCCTCCAAGCATTGAATAGTCATTTCTAACACGTATTAGCAACACATTGTTACGTGATTTAAGGTAAGGCTTGATATCAAACTCAAATTCATCAAGCATACCTTCATGGTATCCTACATGATGACCATTTACATACGCATCTGTATAATAATCAGATCCATTAAAGTGAAGATATACAGAAGGCATAGTCATTATAGCATCAGGTATATCTATTACCTGACGATACCAAGCAGTAGATATACCTTGTGGACCATGATAATAAGGCATTTCTATATCGTTCCATTCTCCTTTACCATCTAAAATAGATTTAAAGTCGCTCAAGTCTTTTGGGGTTTCATAACGAAACTGCATTTTCTCTATCCTGAAAGAATTTCTTTTTTCTTTCATTTTAGGAGCTATATCCTTTATATACGGAGCATAGTCATCTATCAGTTTTTCTAATTCCGCTTTTACTTCACGTTGAGTAGAAATCTTGGGAATTCTACAATAATAATGTGAATTATTACCACTCCATTCCAACAAAGGGAATTCAGGCATGTCAACTGGCAATATTCTTTCCAGCGGACGATCGTCTTGCACTGAAATTGTTGTTGACGCTATGCCTGCATAGAAATCACTATCCGCTTTTTTGCTATCCTGCGCATAAGTTGACACCGAGCAACCTAACAGCGCAATAATAATAAACTGATAAATGTTTTTTTTATATCTCCTCATAACTAAAATTATTTAAAGGCGAAAGTACCAAGAAGCGCTGTCATACTCTATAACATTTTTCTTTTTAAATAGAAGATACTCGGAAACCTATAACACAAAATTGGAAATTACGATTAATTTATATTTAATCGAATGGTAGGTATTTTGCTCATTCTTCATTGTTTCAATATTACATCAAAGCTGGCTGCATCCTGACAAGCAAAGCGCAAAACGGTCTGTTTCTTATTGACAGAAATGACTCGACAGAACGGAGTTTCCTCTATTTGCCATTTCCCCTTCAAAGTTACTGTAACTGAAATCACCCCACTCGGGTTATTAATCCACGGGCGGGAATAGATGCTGCGCTCAACGCGCTTACCATTTTCGTTGAAAGCCTCATCACTCGATCCGCGATAGAGAGCCAAGTCGGGTTGGGCCACAGTGAGCAACACTTGATTTTTCTCTTCCTTAACCATCACCAAGCAAGAAGTATCAGCCTTCTGCAGCAATCCAGACGGCAGGACTTGGGGCGTTTCAAACAATACATAAGACGTAAGACGAGCAGACGGAAATTTTACAATGTGTGCATTCTTGTCTTGCTGTAATACTTTATAATCTGTTTTTTTTGCAAATTGCTTCAAAGATACTTCATCCGTGCGCGGCAATACCACATATTCATAAGAAGCACCCTGTGGAGCTTTACCATGTTGGAACGTCAACGATACCCAGTTTCCTTTGGTAGGCTTAGTGCTACGTTCACCAACAGTAATCTGTGGAAAATTCTTTTCAAAGCGAACAGATTTCATTTCCTGTTTCGGTATAAAATAGCCTACTCCGTTCGGATCGAGGTAAGTCTGTCCATTGTCCTGAAATGCTTCCCAATATTGCAACTTAAGCGCATTGGTGGCCGCTAATTGGAAAACTGTAGTTTCTGTAGGGTAATCCGCATTCTGATTTTCAATATCCGACCCCAAACATACAATCGTACCATTGAAAAAATGATAAGACTTACGGGCTCGATGCGTACCATTATATTTATCATGTTCATGCAGCTTCATACCAAAGTTTCCATTGGTCTTAACCTGCGACAAACCACCGGCAAATGCCTCGTCAGAATAAAGCATTTCTTCCATACCTGAGAATTTATCAACGTTCAAAACACGGGCGCGCAACTGTTCAAAGGGCAAATGAATAGAAGTAGCTCCCGGTATACGATTCCAGTCAAATCCTGCTTCCTGCCACCCACTCGTCTTGAAAGTCACCATTTCATCAGGTTTACCTGTCATAATCTGCAAACTACCATGAGCTAGATAACGCCCATAGAAATTAGCCGGTAAATAATGTTCAGCAGCCCAAAGATAGCGGGAATGTCCACGGACTACAGCAGCCCAATTATCGCGACGCTGCACTGATACACAACCGTAACCTAATGCCAAATTTCCTTGCGGGTTGCCTTCAGCCTGAATGCCCTGAGCCTCAAACAACTTCTTCATCTTCAATTCTTCTGTTTCCGAAGACTTCGGTATATAATCAGGAGCGTCATAATCAGCAATCTGCTGATAAGAAATTAAACGCAGATAAGCTGAAGCCAAATCAGAATCATACACTTGCTTTCCATCGGGCGTGCCAGCCATAGCCAATACAGCATACTGCATCGGAATCAGTTTCCCCTTCCCGTTAGGATGACGCCCAGACATAGACAATGGCCACTGCTGCAAATTACAATAAAATCGCATGGTCATGAGCACCCTTTTCACTGTTTCATGAGCCAATTCAGATACTTTGAACTGTGTACCGCTCAACAGGTAAATCATGTTGGTAGCACCATCTAATCCACCTACGGTATATGCTGGATAATTATTACAATGATGAAAAGATCCCCCATCTTTCTTGAAAGCACCTTGCAATCCAACGGCCGGACGGCAACCATAATCTATCCAGCGAGAAAACGAACGCAGGTACTGTAATTTCTCGGGTGTATCTTCCATCATCAAAATACTGGCAATACGTCCCTGTGTCTGCGTATTGAACGTATCCATATCAATTCCGTTTACTTTCGGCTTAGGGTATACCTCGTTAGTTATGGCATACCAACGTAAAGTTCTCTCAGCCTCATGCAATCGTCCTGCTTCACGCAATACGTCCTTCATTAGGAAATAAGAAACATACAAACCACGGAGGCTATAACCATAGTGATGAATATTGCCCCAACAACTTCCGTAAGTTACTCCTTGATCAGTGATATGATCATACATAGCTAAAAACATCTTTTTTAATTCGTCTTTTTTAGGCTGCTCCTGTGCATTACGATATGCCCTTGCCATACGACGCATCAAGTCAAAATACTCCTTCATCTCTACTCCCAGTTTAGTAAACATACCCAAGTCCCAATTCGGAATCATCCGTTCATACGCTTCTGCCTGACGTACAAAGAAAATAGGTACTCCACTGACCTTCCCATGCTTATAAGTAATCTGATAGAAATTATACTGATTACGAAGCGTATTCAACTCTTTCTCGGTAAGCTTTGAAGGGGTATAAAGCATATCTACAAAACGCTTTTCTATACGTTCCATTTCTGCCTTATGCTGTTCACTCACCGCTTCGAGTGGAATCTCCGGTTTTAACAAAGAATGTTCGTAGATAACCAGCCAGTGATTCTTTGTTCCCTTATTGACAAAAGGTACCTGCACATCGGCCGTCTGCTGACGGGCATCTACCTTACTGGCCGTCACCATGTGGTCGAAAAACAGCTTGCCTTTCACATCAGGAGCCACGATACGCAATTCGTTCATCCCCTCTTCGGGCATGCCTTGCATATCACGTTCATAACACACCCAAGCTCCCCGCCATCCGGTAAAATTAATGCCGAATGGGAAGGACGTGCATAACTTACCATCTTTATAAAACTGAAACTCTATCTGCTTATCCTGTGCATCTTCATTATACACCCAAACAATAAAAGCAGAAAGGTACAAATCCTTTCCGGTGGGGTCTTTATACTCAAACTTCAAATCGCGCTTCATAGTAAGAATCGCGCCTGGTTCAAAGGTCCAGCTCAGACTCTGTTTACCATCCTTATAATGTTCATCACTGATGCCCAGTTGCGAAGCCTTTCCTTCCAGATAGGCAGGAATCTGTGACTCCTCAAAAGATATTAGTCGCTCGTTCTTTACAAACTGAGCAGAAGTATCAACTGAGCACAAAGAGCAAAGAAATAAACCTGCTACAACTTTCCACTTCAAATACCCCATCATTTTATTTTTTTCAACACTTCAGTATTTTTTTACCGAAGTATTGATCTATTCATAATCATTCTTTTATACGACAAATGTATGAAGAGATATAAGGAGTAATTAGCAGAAATCAAATATTCAATAATATAAATTCGGAAATATGTATAACAAAATCGTTATCACAAATTCTTTTCTATGTATTCAGACGGTAAAACCCCAAATTCCTTTTTAAAACACTTAGTAAAATAGGAAGGACTACTGAATCCAGTCGTGTACAACACTTCTGTAACAGAACAACCAGTTTCACACATGAGCTTTGCAGCTTTCCTAAGCCTGAACGATCTTATATACTGATTGACTGAAATGCCAGTAAGAGCCTTTACCTTTCGATACAGTTGATCGTGTGTCATTTTCAAGCAAACAGCTACATCATCAATGGAGAGCTCAGAATTTTCCAAATTATCTTCTATGACGCGGTTAAATTCGTCTATAAATTTCTTATCATAATCAGACAATTCCTTCTCAACCTTTATCTTTTCCTGCTTCGTGACAGGATACTGATATTTATTCTTAAGAATAATTCTGTTCTTAATTAATGAAGTAAACTTTAATTTCAGAATATCCGTGTTAAATGGTTTTTCCTCCAGCAGGTCCACACCCGCTTGCCAACACCTTGTTCGGAAATCATCTGTATTAAGCGAAGATAACATCACAAAGGGTATATGAGAAGTAAGAATGTTGTTCTTCAATATGTTGCAAAGTTCCAATCCGTCTTTTACCGGCATCATATAATCAGAAACAATGAGGTCTGGCATTTCCTTGCATGCCAACTCTACAGCCTCATCGGCAGAAGATACAGCCAACACAGTATAAAACGAAGAGAAGACATCTATAAAAAACGCTCTTAATTCATCATTGTCTTCAACAAATAAGAGTTTGATGACATCTGCATTATTATCCTCCTGTCCTTGATTCTGAACCATATCCTCTACACTGACTGGAAAATCGATACTGAACATCGTTCCCTTACCCACTACGCTGCTTAACTGGATATTTCCGCCAAGCAAATCAACATATCTTTTAACAAGAAACAATCCTATACCAGTACCCCCATTATTATCCTTAGCACAATAATATCTATCAAAAATATGAGGCAACGCTTCTTCTGGAATACCGGACCCTGTATCAGCAATGCTGATATGAGCCACTGAAACATCGGATATTACATTTACCTTTACCATGCCTCCCCGTGGTGTATATTTTATAGCATTCGACAAAAGATTTTCAAAAACCGATTCAAATTTATTCTTTTCTGTAAGGATCATTACTGTGGAGTGTTCTGGAAAAACGAAATGATAATGAAATGCTATTCCTTGCGACTCTGCATATGCTTTAAATGGAATTATAATCTCGTAGATTAAATTTTGAAGATTATATTTTTCCAGTTCCAATCTACTTCCATCATATAGTTCCATGTCTTTATAATTTATAATCTTATTAATTTTTCTCAATAGATTGTTTCCATTCCATATCATTGACTGAATCCTAGGCTTAAATTTATCGGGCATATCGGGCATACTTATCATATCAGTCAATGGAGACAAAACTAACGTAAGAGGTGTCTTAAGGTCATGCGAAATATTTGTAACAAACCTCAATTTCTGATCATATACTTCGAGTTTCTTTTTTTCTTCCATTTCTTGAATTTTATAAAAGAATAATTTCCTTTCGCGTAATTTTATTCTATATATAATAGAACCTATTAGAGTCAATAAAATCACAACATAAGAAAAGTATGCCAATCCTGTCTTATACCAAAATTCAGATTTTTCAATAATAAGTGTTCTTTCATTGTGCTCATTGTCAACACTCTGAACTCTAACCCTAAGTTTAAATTTACCTGGAGGAATACTATTGTAACGTATGGCCAAGTTTGGATCTGAAACTTTGTTCCAATTACTCTCAAGTCCATCCAACTTATAGTAGACATAATTAAAAACCAAATCATCGGGCTGAATGCAAGAAAAAAGGATGTCGATATTATTGTCTGTGGGAGATAATAGGATTTTGTCTGTGTATTCAATAGCTTTGGTTAGATAACCCTTACTGGATTTATTGACAGTTAAAAGCTCCCCGTTTATTGAAATTGACCTGAAATATATACGAGTGTCCTTAGAATTGTTTTTCAAATTTTTACCACCTAACAATATAATATGATCCGTACCTGCTATTTCAAGTTTCTTTGTATTCTTATTATATCTTACATCACTGATTGTTTCACCCTTACTTATAATACTTAGTGTTTCAAACTTGCTGTTTAAAAAAAACAATCCTGAATGTGAAGACACAATATAGTGCTCGTTATCAAGTTTCATGATTTTATTAAGTCGCTCCCTTATAGATGAAACAGGTTTAACGCTATATACCCCCCCACCTCTTTCAATCTTATATAAGCCTTTTTCAGTTGTGACTAATATATCGTCGTTATCATTCAACATTTTAAGCGAGCGAAACAAAGATTTATCGGAAGATTCGAATCGAAAAAAATCATAATAACTGCCATCCGGATTTAATTTGAGATGATAAATACCATTGTTATAAGTACTAATCAATATACCACCAGTTGTAGTATCAGGCTTCACATCCCTTATATTCAAATTTCCATATACATAAGGTATTTTAATCTGAATGGCACTATTATTTATCTTATCATACAGCCACAATCCCTTTCCTGAAGTTCCAATCAATAGTTTCTCTGCCGAATAAGGATAAATTACATACACTCTCTCCTTTTCAATTTCTTTTATATGCGTATCTTCATATGCCTTTGTCTTTAAATCGTACACTCTAAGACCAGAACCAAAGGTTCCGACATACAAGTCATTAGACAAAGAATCTGCATATAAACTTTTAATACATGGATAAGTATCATCTACAACCTTACATCTATCCATAGAAATAGAAAAATATGCCAGCCCCATACTGTGAGTACCTACATAAGTAACCGAATCATTAGGAAACGACTCAAAACACCAATTATACAGTAAAGTAGATTCTTCTGCCTTATACAGAATTTTATAATCCTGATTATTCATCATAAGGCGTACGAGACCACCATTCCAGCTCCCTAACCACAAATAACCTTTTTTATCATAATAGGAAGAGATTATATTAGTAAAATTGCTTTGATTCTTTAACACAAACCTTTGTGTTAAACCATTCTTATATGCAAATAGACCATCCCCCTCAGTTCCCAAATATATGCCATTGTCCGTATCTTCTATGCATCGTACGACCTTACCGCTTAAGATTGTATTTTCTACATGAAAGCCTCCACATTCTCTACAACTTACAAAATAGGCTCCATTATCAGTTCCTATGACAATTTTTCCTTCGGAAGTTGAAACGGCACAATAAACGGAATTCACCTTAGTCGGTAAGGGTACGTGCTGAATATTAATTTGCCCACAACAATAATCCAATAGAAAAAAATCATTGCGAGCAGTACACACGTATATTTTATCATGAATTAATCCCATTTTGTTTATTTCAGCAAACGAATAATCAACCTCCACAAAATGTACATTAATTACATCATCGATAATATATTTATAATTTTCAACATACCATATTTTCCCTTTTGAAGAAGCAAACCAAAGAACTCCATTCTTATCCTTTGTTATTTGTATCACATCTCGAAGAAAAGGATAGTTATTGAATTGTTTGATACTCTGCAATTTCTTATTGTATAAAACCAAATCATATTCAAGACTGCAAATCAACATATAATCTTCATCTAAAGAAATGACTGATTTTACAAAACCAAAGGAACTTACTTCTTTTGAAAAGCCTGGTAAAGAAAAAAAAGATCCGGAAAAAAGCTGCAATCCTTCCGGAGTAGACAGATATAACATGCCCAAAGTATCCATAGTTATGTAATCAATGGTATTACTCAATAACCCATCTTTAGTTGTGTAATAAGACTGCAACATACCACCATAACAACATACGAAAAAATGGAATACTAAAATTAAGGAAAACAAATATTTCATGCCAATATTATCTTAAACGTTTTTCTAAAAGGAATACAAAGAGTATTACTTCATTTACTTCCTATAGCAAATATAACACTTTTTGCTCAAGTAATCAGCAAAATGTCGAAATAAAGAATTGAGTCCACTACAAAAAGTGTTTTTTAACAGATATTACCCCCTACAGATACCTCTGAGAGGGGGTAAAATTGAAAAATATACTTTAAAAAGGGGATTCAAGAATTAGAAAAATGACTTGAACTAGGCGCAGTTTAAAAGTTCCGTGGAATCCCAGCCCTAACCAAAGATAGTACATACC
>ERZ836358.1061-NODE-1061-length-29774-cov-20.232377_pt1 | contig 29774 bp, 38 predicted proteins | sample MGYA00519942_ERZ836358 | MGnify/ENA primary metagenome ERZ836358 (study PRJEB31850, sample SAMEA3708798) | human gut metagenome | biome: human gut; feature: human-associated habitat; material: faeces | place: China | collected 2014 ...
CTTCTTATCGATTTTCTTGCAGAAGCAAGAAAACCGCCCCCGGAGGGACCCAGCCAACATGCGGCGCAAGCTTCTGTCACAACGGAATGTTCCCCAAAACATCCCGTCGGAGGCACCCAGCCGCGACACGGCATCAGCCTCCGTCATAACGGAATGCCCCTCAGAACATCCCGCCGGAGCTGGCCCCCGTCAGCTCCTCCGCCATCTCCTTGGCCTCTTTCCGGAACTTCTTCATTTCCTCTTCGGCGTTCCCGTCCTGGTCCCCCTGGCTGCCGCCCAGGACCTGCTCCGCTGCCCCGGTCTCGCCCTTCCGCTCCTTCAGAAATTCCTTTTTCCTGTCCGCCTTTGCCTTGCGCAGCTCCTTCAGGAATGCGCTTTCCGTCCAGCCCTCATTCTTCGCCTTCTGGGCCAGGTCCTCATAGCCCTCGTCCGTCAGCTCGTCAATGGCCTGCATCCGGTCCCGTTCGTCGGCAATGCCCGCCTTCCGGCCTTCCTGCATCGCCGCCTCATAGAGCCGGGGTGCCTGCTCCTTCAGCTGCTCCGCCGTCATGTTTTCAAAATCCATGTTTTTTCCCTCCAGTCCTTCTTTTGTATGTTCAGCCGGTTTCCCGGTACTGACCTGTTTTTTGGGTGCCTCCGGCACCTTCTCGTAGCATTCCCGCATCAGCGCCCAGCTGTCCGCGTCCAGACAGGCCGCCGCCTCTGCCGTCTCCATGACCTCGTCGCAGAACCCCTGTTTCACTGCCTCGCTGGCGGTCATCCAGGTGGTTGCGTCCATCATGGCCTTGATATCTTCCTCGGTTTTCCCGGTCCGGGCCGCGTACCAGCCATGCTGTTCCTTCTCCATGGCCCGCATCCGCCGGGCGGTCTTTTCCAGATCCTCCGCCGTGCCCCATTCCATGCAGCTGGGATTGTGGATCATGACCTCGCTGCCGGAGGCGATCCTTACATGTGCCCCAGGCACGCAGAGGAAGAAGGTCGCCGCACTGGCGCACAGCCCCTCAATGTCAATGTTGACCTCCGAAAACCCGCCGTGTTCCACCATGGTCTTCATGGCCACCGCCTGGGAAACAGATCCCCCAGGACTGTTGATCCGCAGCCGCAGCCTGTCCCGGCCCGCCGCCTTCGCCTGCTTCAGCGCCTTGTCAAATTCCGCCGCCGTGATCTCACTGTCGTCGTCCTTGCTCCATTTGTAGCTCACGATCTGACTGTACAGCATGATCTCCGCTTCGTCTTTTCCGGCGCTCTCGCTCACATCAAACCGAAACTGAAACCGCTTATCCTTCGGCATAATAGCCTCCTTTCAAATCAAAAGCCTTCCCCTGGGGCGGTGTGCCGTACCCAAAGCCTTCCCCTGGGGGAAGGTGGCCCGGCGAAGCCAGGTCGGATGAGGGGCGGTACACACTTCCCAGCGGAACCAGCCTTGTCCCCAATCTCCCCAGAAATAAAGCCCGTAGGGAACGCCCTATGTGGCGTTCCGCCGCCCCACCGCCTCCAGCCGGTCCGTTTTCCCCGGCTGCCCCGGCATTGGACAAACGGAACGGCAACGCAGCCCGTTCCCTACTCCTCTTCCCCATCCTTGCTCACCGCAGCCGTCCCCGCCGCCGGGTCCAGCGCCCGCAGCTCTGCCGCCGCTGCCGCTTCCTTCTTCCGCTGCCTTACATTCTCCGCCCAGCTGTTGCCGTTGTACTCGCTGGCCTCCTGCTCCTGGGTGGAGATGTTCAGGGCGATCCGCATGGAGGCCGCTTCCGCTTCCTTCTTCGGGTCCACATGGCCCATGCTGGCTCCCTTCCAGCTGCAGGCGCACCAGGCTTGCCGTACCGCCGGGTCCTCAAAAAACCCCGGGGCCTCCACCCGCCCGATGGCCACCGCCTCGGAAAGCCATGCCTCATATACCGGCTGGCAGAAGCTGTCCACAAATTCCGCCCGGTAGGTCCTGACGGTCCGCCAGTAGTCCAGCAGCGCCGCCCTTGCCGCCGTGTAGTTGGAATCGTATTTCTTGATCAGAACCTCCTTCGGCGTCTTCATCCCCGCGCCGATCTCCGTCCACATGGCGTTTACGAAGCTCTCAAACCCGGAGTTGCTCCGCAGGGGATTCACGCTTTCCACCTTTTTCCCGGGCGGCAGGTCGTAAATGGCCCCGGGGGCCAGCTCCAGCTGCAGGTCATCGTCCGTTACCTTGTCTTCCTCGTTGACCGCATCCTCCAGCCCCGCCTTTCCGTCGTCTTCGTCGGAAACGAGAAACGCCGTCAGCATGGAGCTTACCACGTTGGCGGCCAATTCAGAGTTGATGTACCGGTCCAGCTGCTTGATCTTCTCAATCTGGGCCGCCACAAAGGGCGTTCCCCGCCGCTGCTCCGGGCGTTCAAAGGTGGTGATGTGCAGGATGTTGGGATATCCCGTGTCCTTGCCGTAGGCCTCAATGGCCGTCCAGCTCACATTCTCTGTGTCGTTCTCCCGCAGCGGGTGCCGGTTAGCGATGTGATACCGGATCACTTCCCCGTCTTTGGATATCTCCACCCCGTCCACGATCCGCCCGCCGCTTTCCGTCTCCTTCACATCCGAATCTCCGTCCGTATCCGGTGTGCATATCCGGTCCGCCTCCAGCAGCCGTATGGTGGTCTGGTAGGGCGTCCGCTTGTTCTCCTTCATGCCGAACAGGGCGAACACATCCCCGCTCATGAGCATGGAGAGAAACGCCAGCTTCTGCAGGGCGTAGAAGTTCTTGCTTCGCTCCGCGTCGCATTGGGGGGAGCTTGCCCATAGCCGGAATTCCCGCAGGGTCTGCCGCTCCCACTGGTCCGCTTTTTCGTCGGAAAGCCCCAGCTTTTCTCCGTCGATCTTGGGGCTCGGCATAATCCCCCAGGCCACTGTGGCCGCCGTCAGCGTGTCCGGCCCGGATTTTGCCAGGCCGCCTCCGGCGTACAGGTCTCTGGCCCGCTGCCGCAGGGTCGCCCCCTGCAGGTCGATGTCATCCTCCGCCGCGCCGCCGCCAACGATCCAGCCTACCATGGAGTTCAGGGTCTTGCTGGCCCCGTGGTTCCCGTACCCCGTGGCCGCTTCCATTATTTCCAGCCCATCCCTCTGCCGTTCCAGCCGCTCCTTCCGCACCCGTTCCCGGTAGGCCCTGGCCCCCTTCTCCGGACTGATCAAATACAGCGCCCGCTCCTTAAAATTCGCCTTTTCCATGCATCCTCCTAAAAGCAAAAATTCCTCAGCAACCCCGCCAAAACATTCTTCTCAGGTCCGTAATGGCGCGCCGGAAAGGATTCTCAAGGGGGCGGTGCGTCGCGCAGCGAATCTAATGAATCGATTGCCGGTGGCAACCGCACCACTAATACATCGGCTCTGCGGCGGGAGCAAGCAGCGGTCAGCGCCCCCCCTTGAGGCTGCTTCTTATCGATTTTTTTGCAGAAGCAAGGAAACCGCCGCCGGAGGCACCCAGCCAAAGCTCGTAGGGAACGCCCTACGTGGCGTTCCGCCGCCCCACCGCCTCCAGCCGGTCCGTTTTCCCCTGGCCTCCCCGGCACTTGGCGAACAGAACGACACGCAGGCCGTTCCCTACTCTTCGTCTTTCTCTTCCTCCACCGGCCCCTCTGCCTCTTCCGGCAGCGGCGTGTCCGCAATCTCCTCCAGACAGGCCCTTACCTCCCGGTCCAATATCCCGGCGATGGCCTCCCGGCTCTCCAGAGCGTAAATTTCCTCCGTCACCCGTCCGGGCAGCTGCAAGAGCTTTCCCACCGCCGTCTTAATGACCCCCGCCCAGAGGGAGCGCACCTCGTTCACATCGATCAGCTCCCCCTGCATCCGGGCCACCTCCAGCCGGGTCTTCTCAATTTTCACCTGCTCGTGGACCGCCTTGGCCTCTTCCAGCCCCATGCTCTTCCCCGTGGCCTCGCCTACCTGGTAGTCCACCCACCGCTGCACGAAAGCCGCCGCGTCGTATTTCCCGTTTTCTCCCTCTACAAAGAGCTTCTTGTCCTTCGCCAGCCCTTTGTCAATGTCAAACAGCCGCCGGTACGTATACCCCGCCAACCCCGCCAGCTCTTTTTTCGTCAGCTCCATTACCCGCCTCCGAACATATGGGAAAAGTTATGCACTACCCGCTTTTCCAGTAGATCCAGTGCCGCCCGCTCCACCTCCGGTTCCGCCCGGTTCATGGGCATCTGAGGCAGAGCCAGGGCCGAAACCCGCTCAATGGGCAGCCGGTCCTTACCCTTTCGGGTCATGACCACCCCCGCTATTTTACTCCCTGTGTTCCGGAAAGGCGGCTGTCCGCCCTGGTGGGGCAGGGTCTCCGGCAAGGTGCTTCTCTGCCCCTTCAGAATGGAAACCGTAATCCGGTACTTGGGCGGATTCCACCCATGCCAGCCGCCGCTGGCAACAAAGGTGCTGCCAATGTTCCCCTTAGGGCCGATCAACGGAATGATGCAGGTCATGCCGCCACCGCTGCTTTCAATTCTCGGGCTCTTGATCCCCTCGCTGACAAATCCGGCAGGGGCGCTGTACTGTTCCCGGACCGCCTTTTTGATAGGCGTCTTCATCCGCCTGCCCACTTCATTCAGCGTTCGTTTCATCAGCCGGTCGAATTCCGGCGGTGTCAGTTTCTCCCGCATGGAGCTTATGAGCCCATCCAGCTCCGACGCGTCAATGTACATATAAACGCCTGCCATACTGCCTCCATAACCAAAAGCGCATACGTCTGCGCTTTTCTCCCAATGAAAAAGGCAGCCGGTTTCCCAGCTGCCTTTTCCTTCAACTTACGGAAGGATCATCAATGCCCGTCTTTCGACGCTATCATTTTATCGCATCCCCCTTGTTTTTTCAACACCCCGCCCGGGAACATCTACCATCCAAAAGCGCATACGTCTGCGCTTTTCATATCCCCGCCTCCAGCTCCCGCCGCAGCCGCTCAAATTCCCCCCGGCTCAGCCCCAGCCGCTCCCTGGCCCGTATGTCCGCCACCCCGTCCAGGTAGATCAGCCGCGCCAGGCTCCGCTTCTCCGGGTCCCGGATCTCTCCCAGGATCCGCTCCGCCCGGGCGATCTGCCTTGTGTAACTCTTCACCAGCAGCCGGTGCCGCTGTTCAATGTCCGCCATGGCAGCAAATGCTTCATCCATGCCGCCCTTGCCCCCGCTGCCGCCCACGCAGGCCGTGATCTGCTGGGTCATCCGGTTCATCCGCTCCCGCTCCCACAGCTCCCGCAGCTCCAGCGATTCAATGTCCGCCTGCAAATACCGGACCTTCATCAGCGCCTTCAGGTTTTCATTCTCCACGACCCGAATTCTCCGTGCCTCCGCCATCCCCGCATCTCCTTTCGCTCAGCCTTCCGTTTTCCGCCGCCGTCCGTTCCGCGCCGCCCGGGCGCAGCCCTCCGAACAGTAAAACTTCTGCCGGGTCTCCAGCATCGCGCCGCATACCGCGCATTTCCGCCCTGCCCGCGGGTGATCCTCCCAGTATTTTTCTTTTCGGGCCTTTTTCCGCTCCTCCTGGTGTACCAGATATTCGCACCGCACAGAGCAGTATTTCCTCTGGTTCCCCGTGAGGACCTTTCCGCATCCCAGGCATTTCCGCGGATTCTCTCCCGGTTCCCCTTTCGGTGTCTTCCGTGCCGCAGGTTCCTCTTTGCTGTCCGCCGTCCCGGCCCTCTCTTCCGCCCCCGCCAGGCACACCGTCCCGGCCTTTTCCCGGGCCTCCCGCTCCGCCTGGGCCTTCTTCGCCGCCCGCCTTGCCCACCGTTCCCGTTCCTTCCGGGCCTTGTATTCGGCGTACCTGCGTTCCTTTTCCAGGATCTTTTCCTGCTCCCTGGCATACCGCCGCCCCTCGAAAACGCCGTATGTAACCCCCGCGTTTCTGGCCTCAGCCGCTTCCTTTGCCAGGTTATCCCATTCCGGGTCAATTTTTATCTTCTCCATTGCCCCCTGCCTTCCGTACCGGCTTCCCGTCCACATAGTAACGGTACCCATCCGCCAGCATTCCCTTCAGCTGCTTCTCCGTATACCCGCACCGCACCAGCGTCTCCGACCGGCACACCGTCACGCCGCCTCTTTTGATCTCGTACATCTCAATACACCTGGCTCACGTCCATGGGCAGTCCGCCCTGGGCCGTGGCGATCGACTTCTTCATGTCCTCGTAGCTCTCGTCCACTTCCTGGGCAGTATCGTCCTGAAACAGCAGCTTTGCGTGCCCCTCTTTGCTGATCGCCGCCACCACCAGGTCCAGATTCACCAGAAACTCCTCGCCCTCCGCGTGGCACTTTACAAATTTCGCCATTTTCTTTCCTCCTAAATATCAAAATCAAAATGATGAAACAACCATTTCAGACACCCTTGCAGCTCGTCCTTGGTGACCCCGTTCAGCGTCGGAAACCCCGCAACCTTTTCAATGGCCCTTACCTTCGCCCAGATGGGCACCGTTTCGTCCTCCATTCTCCACTTTACGATTCCAACCGCCTGCCCGGTGCTCACATTCTTCCCCGGGAACGGGATCCCGAAGGGCTCCGCTTTCTTCGGCTCCTCTTCCGGATCTTCGTGAAAGCCCTCCATTTTTGTCTGAAAGTGAATCATCCCGCGCCCCCTCCAAACAGATCCATCTGCCCCTCTATGGGGCTTTCCTCCTTCTTCCGGTCCCCCCGGGCCAGCTCCATCACATTCCGCCCCATCCAGGCCCCTGGGTCCCCGATCATCATGCAGGCGGGCCAACTCCTGGCCCAGTCCGTAGCTTCGCTGGCCGTGTCCCCGTATACCTCGCACTTGAAGTATTTCTTCTGGTGCGTCCCGGTCTCCACCAGATGCCCGCACTGCCCGCATTTCTTCCCCACGCAGGCCCCAAACAGCTCATGCATCAGCTCAATTTTTCTGCTCATGTCTGCCTCCCATCCTCCGCCAGATCGTTATAGGCATCGGCATAGATTCCGCTTTCGCCGCCCAGTTCTTCAAACGCTTTCTGCATTTCTTCTGCCCGCTCACGGATATAAGCGATTGCCGCTTCCCGGCTTATGCAATCATCCATTTCCCCTACACCCCTTCACTTTGGATCGGAATCTGATCGGCTCAAAGCCGCAGGATGTGTATTCCGGCTTAACCCCATACGCCTTGCTGCACCAATCAAAGTTAATACAATCCCTACAGGTCATACCGTCCGGCAGTAACATACACTGATGCTGGCAGTTTTTCGCTTTATACCATTCACAGTCCTTGCATTCCATCGTTATTCCTCCATGTCATGGCCTTTGCAGCCCGTTTCAAAGTCGAAGTTGTCGCAGTCGCCGCAGGGCAGCAGTCTCCGCCCCATGGCCAGCTGCTCCCGCAAAAACCGCTTTACTTTCTGCTCGGTATTCAGTGTTTTTCCGTCAACGTTAATGCATCCGCAAAGACTTTTCGCGTTGTCAATTCCTCCCCTGATATTCAGGGCCATGTGAATCATTCTCCTAGCCACGGCCATCCCTCCTCCTCCGTCCTTTTGGCATTCCCATCATCCGGTCCCACTTCCGCGCCGCTTCCTCTGCCTCCTCCAGCAGCCGCGACGCCTTTTCGATCGTCTCCTGCGGTATGTCCACCAGCCGCTTCCCCTCGTAGGGCTTCATCAGCTCGCAGTATGCCATGCGTTTCTCCGCAGCGGTATGCAAAAGCCTGTCCGCCTCCTGCTCCCGTTCGTTCAGCTTTCTGAACTCCAGGTCCCGCAGAATGAACGGCAGGTCGCTCATAACCAGACTTCGGCGTTCCAGCTCCAGTATCACCCAGATCATCTCCGCTTTCGTGAGCCTTTGTAGCTTTTCAGCGGTCTCCATCGGCTTTCTCCCTCTTCGGCGGGCAGATGAACATCTTTTTCAGCCGCCGGATCTCCCCGTAGGCCTCTTCCAGCGCCGTGTCCGCCATACATACCAGCTTTTTCATGCAGTCCTTCTCCCAAATCAGGGGGCAGGCCCTGCATTTCTCTTCCGCGCACATTGCCAGGGCCTGCCGCAGCTTCTCCCGGTCCTCAGTTTCCATCCGGTATCACCCTTTCCTTCCAGAGTTTTTTCTTCAGCATCTGGCAGTGGTTCCCCAGGGGCTTGTCCCCGCCCTCGTTTTCCAGGTCCCACAGCCACCTGTCCATGCGGATGATCATGCATTCCACGTTGATTTGGCCAAATGTCTCCACCAGCTCCCGGTACTCCTCTGGGCTCAAAAAGATCTGCTGATGGACCCCGTAGCTCTCCCGTCCGTCTGTTCGGACGATTTTCAAACATTCGCTCTCTTTTCCTCCGAGGTCCCCCTCCGGTTCCCCTCCCGGTCCGTAGCCCGCGCGCGCGTCTGAAGCTACGGTACCGGATAAGGATTCGGATATGGATTCGGATATGGATACGGATTCGGATTGGATTACGGGCACATTTGCGTTCGCCTGTATTCCCTTGCTTTCCTTGTTGTGCATCGGATTGCCATTGCAATCATCTGTATTCATTTGCTTGCAGGTGTTTTCATCGGAATGCAAAGGCGTTTCACAGGTATTCCCATGCTGCGCTTTTCCCACGTTTGTGTTATTATGTTCGGTTTTCGGTTCCGGGTACTTGCTCTTCTTGGCTCTTACGTTCTGATGGTCGTTCCACCCGGGAAGGTACAGATACGGCTTGCCCTCAAATTCATACAGAGCTACCAAACCTGCACTCTCCAACTTCGAAATGGCCTCAGCAACCGTCTTGCCCGTTAGATTCTCCTTCAGCGGAAACAGCCGATTCTTAATGATCGACACCCGCCCGTCAAACCGCCCATAGTCGTCGCAGTTCACGATCAGCCGGTAAAACAGCACCTCTTCAAACCAGCTGAGCTTGTTCACACTGTCGCTGGTACAAACAGATTCCTTCAATATTCTGTTCGGCATTCAGCAGCCGTCCTTCCCCGCCCGTCCCCGGGCCTCTTTCACGATCTTCAAAACCGCACCCTGGTCATTCCAGGTCTCGATCTGCCGCATGGCAACCTCATATTCATGCTTCGGGATCTCCCGCAGCGCCCCCACGCCGTACCGGCCCAGGACCGCTTTCCGGATGGCCCGTCCGCAGCTGGCCGCCGCCTTCCGGTCCTCCCCAAAGCCCTTCTTTTCCAGCAGCTCCTCGCTGCGCTGCCGGATGGCCGTTTTCAGGTACCCTTCCTGGGCAGTGCTTACCGGCGTGTTCAGCCGCAGCTGCCGCTCCAGCGCCTCCAGCCGGTCGCTCTGCATCTTCTGGGTCTGGCTCAGCTCCCGCAGCGCCTCCATGTTCTGCCTCAGCAGTCCCGCCATGGTCTCCATGATGGGATTCATCATCTGCTGTACAATGGCCCCCAGGGCTTGGCTGTCCACAATGGACAGTCCCTTTTCTTCATCCATGGACGATCCCTCCTTCAATGGTTTCCAGGGCTTTTCTGCTTCTGACTGCCCAGTCCTCCACAGCCCGCAGGCTCTCGTCCCACTGCCGCAGCTCCGTTCCCTCGGTGGTCTCCGCGAACCGCCCGCCCATGTAGGGCATCTGGCTCACGGCCCCCAGGAAGCTTCGCACCGCCGTCCCGAATTCTCCCAGGCTCAGGCTCCCGCTTACCTCCCGGTCCGCGTCTCCCCGGGCCAGGCTGCTCTTGGCGTCCAGCAGCTCGCTTTGCAGCTGCTCATACCCCGCCTGGGTCTCTTCCAGTGCCGCCCGCAAGTCTTCCGCCTCCTGCCCGGCGTCCGCCGCCTGGGCCAGGGCCTCCTCTTCCCGGGCCTCCGCTTTCTCCGCCCGGCTATTGGCCTGCTCCAGCTGCCCCAGAAGTTCTTTTTCCCGGGCGCTCTGGCCGCTCCGGTCCTGGATAATCTTCGCCAGCTCACCCTTAGCTTCGTCCCGTTCCGCCCGGGCATTCCGGATTTCCTCCGCGGATAACGCAATGGTCTCCCGCCTTACCCGCTCTTCCAGGGCGGCCCGGTCCACCTGGGTCTTCACCCGCTGGGCCTCCAGCGCCGCCTTCACGGCCCTGTCCACCTCCCGGGCGGTCATCTCTTCCAGGTCGTTTTCCTTGGCAAAGTCCTCTTCTTTCCCCTCTGGCAGCGCCAGCATTTTGGAAAGGGAAGAGAATTTCACGGTCTCAAATCCCGCTTTCCCTCCGAACCGCTTCCATACGGCCATATATTGCTGTGCCGTCCGTTCGGACATCTGAAAATTTTCCTTCACCCACTTCTCAAACTGCCCCCTGGGCACCAAAAGCTTTGCCTCGCACAAAACCCGCCCATACTGCATCAGATTCATGGCTGCGCTGGACAAAAACATCTGCCCCTGCCGCGCCAGCCCCTCCAACACAACCGGCAGCTGTGCATCTTTTTTCACCATTTCTTCCATAAAGCATTGATTCTCCTTCCAAAATATCAAATCAGATCAAACAAACTTGCCTGCTCCATCTGTGCCTCCTCCCCTCTCAAATACCCCACCGCGTCCGCAAAGTACCCGGGATTCAGTTCCACTCCCCGGCCCCTGCGCCCCATTCTCACGGCCATCATGGGCACCGTCCCCAGCCCCGCGAAGGGGTCGAAAACCAGGTCCCCGGGATTTGAGTACCGGTTGATGATCCGCTCCACAATGTCTAACTGTAAAGGGCATACGTGCAGCTGCTTTCGCCGCTGGCTCTGGGTGGTGTTCAGGGTCTTCATCCGGCTGATGTCGTCCCAGACGTCCGGGCAGGTGGAGGCAGGCGGCACCGTCATAAACTCTTTGGAAATGGCGTCCTTCTGCTCCAGGGCGTAGCTCAGCGCCGCGTGGGCGTCATAGTCGTAGACGTGGGTCCGGCTGTATTCCCGGAACCTGCGCATCCGGTCGCTCATTTTCAGCCGCGCCAGCTCCTCCGGGTCCAGATTCCGGTCCCCGCTGCTCCGCCAGAATGCGTGGGCGTCCAGCTGCCATTGGCTCAGTGGGTAGTCCGCCTTGTCCTTCACCACCCGGTCGTCGGCGTAGGCCTTTGTCCGGTCCGTGGGCAGCTTCCGGAACAGCAATATGTATTCCGGGCACCCTACGCCCATCTTCGTCCCGTCCTTGCACTGCTCCGTCCACCCCAGCCGGTAGGTCTGATTGTTCTCCCTTACCACGTCCGTCACCACGGTGATCATCCCGAAGTAGGCAAATCCGTGCTTCATGTAGTGCTCAATGCACATGGCGTGGAAGGGCTCCATGGTGGGCATTCCCGTGCCGGTCACGTTGCCGAACAGCACCCGGTCTTTTACGTGGATCGCCGCCACCCGCCCCGGCTCCAATATCCGCAGCAGCTCCGGTGTCAGGTAGTCCATCTGCCGGAAGAAGTCCGCCGTGTCCTTGTTGTGGCCGAAGTCGTTGTAGCTGGGCGTGTATTCGTAGTGGTTGGAAAAGGGAATGCTGGTGTGGATCAGCCCCACAGACCCGGTCTGCATTTTCTTTACCTCTTCCACGCAGTCATTGTTGCTCAGTATCCAGTTTTCGCCTCTGATTTCCACTCTCTCCACCCCTATGCTCCGGGCCATCCGTTCCGCCTGGATGTTGTCCAGCAGCCCGAACTCCCTGACGATTTTGCGCATATTCTCCTGCAGGCGGTTGTGATTCTCCCATTTCTCCTGCAAAACGTTCCAGATCTGTTCCTCCGCCTCCGTGTAGATCACGTCAATGATCACCGTCTCCTTTTGCAGGAACCGGTAGATGCGGTGGATCGCCTGGATAAAGTCGTTGAATTCATAGTCAATGCCCAGGAAAATGGCCCTGTGGCAGTGCCGCTGGAAGTTGCATCCGGACCCGGAAAGGCTCTTCTTCGTGGCAAACAGCCTTGTCTCGCCCTCGGAAAAGGCGATCACCCGTTTTTCCCGCTCCTCGTATGGCAGGCTCCCCCAGATGTCCGTCACCCCGGGGATCTCTTTCTCAATGACCTCCCGTTCGTATTCCAGATCGTGCCAGATCAGGAAATGGGCCTCCGGGTCACTGTCAATGATCTTTTTCGCCTCCGCTACCCTGCTTTCCACGCTTTCCCGCTTCTCCCGGGCAGCGTCCTGCAGGTTCACCGCCGCGTCCCGCAGCATCTTGACCTGCCCGTCTTTGTCCACGGCCTCCCCCAGGTGGGAGTACAGGATGTGCTTTCGCACCACCAGCGGCGGCAGGTCGTACCCTGTGTCGTCGTACCCCAGGTCCGCCGGACTGCTGAGAAACAGCCCCCAGCTGCTCACCCACAGCCAGAACTCTTCTTCCTTGTGGGGGTACAGCGTCAGGTTGTTGGCCTTTGTGCTGTCCCGCTGGAAGAACCGGGTCAGCGCCTGCCCCGTGTCCATGACCTCCAGAAAGCCCGCGTAGTGGATCAGCTCCTTGTATCGGTTGGGGCTGGGCGTCGCCGTGGCCGCCAGCTTGTATTTCACCCCTCGGAACAGCTCCGTGAAGGTCTGATAGGTCTTGCTCCCAAAGCTTCGCAGCACCGAAGCCTCGTCCAGCGCCGCCCCGGCAAACCCTCTCGGGTCAATGTCCCCGTCTCTTACCCGCTCATAGTTGGTAAGCAGGATGCTTCCCTTGGCCCTTCCCGCCTCTTCCATGGTCCTTACGTATTCCGGCGCTTCCATGCCCAGGATCTCCCGGGCGTCCCGGCAAAACTCCTGCCTTACCCCCAGGGGCAGCACGATCAGGCATTTCCCCTTTTCGTGTTCCGCCACCATCCGGCACCATTCCAGCTCCTGCACTGTCTTGCCCAGCCCGAAGCTCTCAAACAGCGCCCGCCGTCCGCCCTTCAGCGCCCAGACCACCGCATCCCGCTGGTGGGGCTTCAGCCTGGGGTTCAGGTCCTCCGCCCGCGCTTCAAACCCGCTCTCCGGCGCCACCACGATCTTCTCGCGCAGGAATTCATCATAGTTCATTTCTTCCCGCCCCGTTTCTTCCTGTATTTCTCCCAAGGTGCTTTCCCTGCCTGCCTTTTTACCCCCGGCGGCCCCTTCACCGCCCCAAGCATCTTCGCTTTGCTCATATCCATATCCTTCCGTTAATAATCTTCTGAATCCCAGCCGAAACATTCCCCCCAGCTGCCGTAAAAGCGCGCCGGGGGAAGTCCAGAGGGGGGCGGTGCGTCGCGCAGCGAATCTAATGAATCGATTGCCGGTAGCAATCGCACCACTCAAAATCCTTCGTAATACCCAGCCGAAACATTTTTCCTTGGTCCGTAATGGCGCGCCGGGAGGATTCTCAAGGGGGGCGGCTCTGCGGCGGGAGCAAGCAGCGGTCAGCGCCCCCTTGAGGCTGCTTCTTATCGATTTTCTTGCAGAAGCAAGAAAACCGCCGCCGGAGGCACCCAGCGGATGGGCCGAACCAGCCCCCACCGGAGGCGTCCGCCAAAACATCAAACCTCTCGAATCTCCAGCCCCAGGCACTCCTTCATCAGCCTCTTTTTCAGCCTGTAAACCTTGTCCCGCCTGGTTGCCTCGCTTTTGGCGTCCATGACCACGATCCCGCCTTCCTTCGTGATCGCCACAAAGTCCGCCAGATACTTGATTCCCCCGGGCAGGTAAAACGCCACCTGGAGCCCCAGCCCCAGGTATTCCCCCGCCATGCACCGCAGCCGCAGCTCCTCATAAACCGCCGCCTCGTGCTTGCTGTCAAACCGCTTCCCGCCCCGGCAGACCTTCTCATTCCCATACTTCGCCCCCCTAAAGCCTTCCCCTGGGGGCGGTGCGTCGCGCAGCGAATCTAATCTCTCATAGCTGCCAGTGGCAGCTATCCCACAATTCTGCGGTGCGTCGCGCAGCGAATCTGATCTCCCATAGCTGCCGGTGGCAGCTATACCGCAATTCTGAAGCTGGCTCGCATAGCGAGACTGATGAGGAGCGGCACCAGCTTCAGCATCGTTCCGGCTCTCCGCTTCCCGTTTCTTCCGGTACTCCCGTACCCATTCTTCCGTAAACCGTACCCCACCCATGTGTCCTGATCCCAAACCTCCCATTCCAGTCCATCTGCGCGTCGTGCTTTGCCTTGAACCATGGCGTGCTCTGCCCGCACCCCGGGCACTTCACCCGCCACCGGTGCTCCTTGCTCTCTTCCTGCTGGTACCCCACTCCGGCGCACCCGCAGTTCCCGCAGGCCACCACCCGAAACTGACTCTCCATATCCGGCACAGTTACTTTCATCCCAGCACTCAGCCTCCTTTTCCGGCCCAGAAGTCCGCAAACTTCCGGGCTACAATCACGGCATTGGCCCATTCCCTCTGGAATTTCATCCATTCGGAATTCCTCTGCCCCGATTCGTCTCTGTAGAGCATCGCAAAGGGCAAAAATCCCAGCCCCATGATCTGCTCCGCACGTTTTTCGGCGGCGGTAAAGCCGTCACCGTCATACCCACACAGGAAATAGCAATGCACCCCATGGGATTTCCAGGAGTAGCCCGCATCCGCCAGCATCCCGGCCATGGCCCGCAAGTGCTCGTAGTCGTCCAGCGTGTCATAGGCTGTATACATCCGTTTTGGCTTGATGGACATAAGCTGCTCGGCTTTCCAGGGTGTCATATACTCCGGTTCCAGCCCGCCGGAAAACACCGTGGGCCGCTTCTGCTGCCGGAGCATCTCGATCACCGCCCGGAAATGCTCGTCGCTTGTCGCCAGAATGTTGTCGTCCAGGACATTCCAGCCGTCCTGCACCGGCAACTCGATTACCCGTCCCCGTGCGCATTTCCCAACATCACAGAACCAGCAGTCCTTTGGGCAACCACGGCTCGTAATGGTCATTCCCTGTTTCAGATACATTCCCGGGGTAAACGTCCCCGACATTCGATCTCCGAACGCCGGCCCGCCAACCTCCACCGGCACACCCAGCATTTCCCACTGGTAGTACAGGTCATCGGCCCTTTGAAAATCCCAGGAAAACGTCACGCTGATATGTACCGCCTCCGGCTCCGCCGCCATGGCGTCCAGCGTTGGCGGCCCGAAGAAAGCCAACGGGTCAGTTGGGGACATGGACGTTTTCGTCGGAAACACCCGGGCTATTTTCACGCCGTCTGCACCTCCCCCAGCCGCTCCATGGTGGTGATCTTCTCCCCGCACCATTCCGGCAGGTTGGCCCGCACCATGGCCTCTGCCATAGGCGGACACACCGCATTCCCGCACCGTGCCACCTGCTTTGATTTCGGGTAGGCGTTCCCCAGATAGTCCCGTTCAATCTGGTAGTCCGGCGGAAACCCCATGGCGTTGTACAGTTCCCTCGGCGTCAACATCCGCAGCGTAATGTCCGCTATGTAGTACCCCACGCCGCCGATCATCAGCACCAGGCATTCATTGTCCCCCAGGTCGTACCCGCAGAATCGGTTCAGCAGTGCCCGCACCTTGGGCCAGTACCCCATGCCGCCGGTCCGGTTCAGCGTGACCCGCACAATACCAAACTCCCCGCCGCCTGCCGTGATGGTCCGCAGAGGCTTCCGGCAATCCTGCCCAATGTCCTGTCCCTTGAACTCGGCGATCTGTGCTGAACAAATAGAATTATGGTCAACTGCGGTAACAGTCGGAAGCGGTTCTTCCACTTTCGACCCTATCACGCCAGAGAAGTATTTCTGGATATGCACCGCAATCAGGCTTTCCCGGTCATGGCTCGTTGCTGTGTGCATTGGTTCCCGAATGTCCAGTGGATTCCCGTTTCCGTAGTATTCAACCAGATTTGCGCTCACAAAGCCGTATCGGTTGGAAGCGTCCACGGTATTGATGGGTGCTTCAAGTCCATTCGCACGAACATTTTCCGTTTGCTCCGTGTGGTACTGAATCAGATTCGCTGCCACAATGCCACCCGTGTGCTTCGCTGTAATAGTCTTATATGGCTCGCGTGCGTCAGTGATATGACCGCCGCCTGCATGGTTGCACTCGACCAGATGCGGAGTTATGAGCAACTGGTTTCCGGCAGTTGTCACAGTATGTACCGGGTCGCAAGCCGGTGCTCCAACACTGTTGCTGGTATTTGTCGCTGTAAATGGTGCCAGCAGCGGGTCTGCCAGTTGATGCTTTCCCGCTCCCACAATCGTTGGCACCGGTTCATTGATATCATGAACCCTTGGAGCCTGTCCATTCCTCTCTCCATATCCGGTAGTCACCAAGAACGGTTCTCCACTTCTCAGCGTAAACTTGTCCACACCCCGGATCACCCGCCGCAGGGTGTTCTCCGCCAGCGGCCGAACCACCGTAACGCCAAATTCCCGCTTAATTTCCTCTTTGCTCTGAAAAATCGAATACCCCGGAATGCTCCAGTCTATGATCTCCGCCGCGCTCCGCCAGGGCTTCAGCTTCCCGGCCTTGACCTCCGGACTGTTCCGGGGCGCATGGGTCCGCTCCGGCCAGACAATGGGCCTGCCGTCGCACCGGGCCGCCAGCACAAACCGCTTCCGGGTGGTTGGCGCGCCATAATCTGCCGCCACCAACACCCGGTATTCCACGGTGTACCCCAGGTCTTCCAGCTGCCGCTTCCATTGACGGAAGGTCTGTCCCGCCTTGCTTTTTACGGGCTTCCCCTTCCGCACCGGCCCCCAGGTGACGAATTCCTCCACGTTTTCCAGCAGAATCACGTCTGGCCGCACCGTTCCCGCCCACCGCAGGACGATCCAGGCAAGGCCCCGGATATTCCGGTCAACGAGGGCCGCACCCTTGGCCTTGGAAAAGTGCTTGCAGTCTGGGCTGAACCAGGCAAGCCCCACTTTCCGCCCCCGGACAACTTGCTCCGGGTCAACATCCCAAACAGATGCTTGCAGATGCTCCGTATAGGGGTGGTTTGTCCGATGCAGGAGAATTGCGTCCGGGTCATGGTTGATGGCAATGGTCACAGGTCTGCCACAAGCCAGCTCAATTCCTGTCGATGCTCCGCCGCCCCCGGCAAAGTTGTCCACGATGATTTTTTCAAAAAGGTCCGTCTGCTTCATGATTCCTCCTCGAACAGCGACATCTGTCCCGGGCACAGCCCCGGCGGTGTCTCCCAGCCTACCCCGATATAGTCCAACACCCGGCCCCAGCCGAACTTTTCCCCGGTTTCCGGGTCCGTGCAGCAACGGTACATCCAGAACTCCCATTCCTTCGGATTCCGTTCCCGCATCAGGTCGAACCGGTGGGGCCGCTTTTCCATGTGTACGCCGAAACCGCACATGGAGCAGCCGGTCCTCTGGGCCTTGGTGGTGTATAGCGTCCCGTCCGGTTTTCGCTCGATGGTCCCGTAGATCTCCGGCACAGGGACTTCCAGATCCAGGGCCAGCTGCAGCAGATCCTGTCGGCTGAAGATCGCGAATGGCGCTGATCTGGTCGTAGAAGTGCCGAAGTAGTTGCAGCCATTGATTCGCAGACTCTTTGCCCGCCGCCCGCCTTCCGATGCCATCAGGCCCAGGAAGGGGACGCTGTTGTGCGCCTTGGCCCAGTCGTCGCAGGGCTTTTCTTTCAGGAAATAGCAGCACTTGGACGATACTTGGAACGGGGCAATTTTGTAAAGGGTCCCTTCCTCCTCGTTGGCGTACCCGGCAAACAGTTCCAACCACTTCTGGCTCAGTTTCATCCGGCTGTCCGTCTGAAAGCCGCCGTATTCCCCGGTTTCGCCGGTCACAATGGCGTGCCGCACGGTCTTGTTTCCCTCAGTCGGGTGCTCCAGCAGCTCGATCTTGGAGGCGATCTCCTTGCTCAGGACCGGAAAGCCGTACGCTTGGATGATCTTCTGCTTGGTCCACCGGTGCTCCCGTCCGTTTGGTTCTGTGTATTGCACCGCGGACCGCAGGCATTCCAAACCGAGCCGCCTGTGTATCTCCTGGATGGATTTATCTTCCAGGTAGGAAACGCTGATCCCAGGGGCATGAATGCCGATGGATTTCAGAAAGAGAAACAGGGTAATGCTGTCCAGCCCGCCCACGGAGACGTGGTAGTTCAGATCCCGCTTTTCGCATTCCCTTACAAACTCCTGCGCCCGGACTCTGGCGTATTTCACCTTGAATTCATAGGGCAGCTGCTCCTTCACCATAAAGTCGGCGATTCGCTTCTTGGCGTCGATCCGCTCCATGCGCTGCTGGCATGTTTCCATTTCCCGGTATTCCTCCTTCTCAATCAGCACGGGGGCTCCCGTCCTTAATTTCCGTATGAAATCCGCCGGGCCATGGCTAAAACCCGGCGGCGCGGTCTTTCCCTGCCGTCAGCTGTGTAGGAAGTACCCGAAGATTCTCCCATGTCTAAGGGGACCAGCGTATGCGCCCCTGGCAGGTGCCCCGGGAGTCGAACCCGGTCAGGCCTTCAAGCCCTTCGCCCTGATCGCGCACCTATATCATCCCCCTTGGCTCCCCTGAAAGGTATAGAGATTGTAGCCGCTTGCGGCGTACAAGCTCTTAATGCAAAGCGGAGCTGTCAGCGCAGCTGACTGGGGGGTGCCCGTCTTTCCGAGCTGCCAGCAATAAACTTAAATCGGAGGTAGGGGCCGTCCAAACCCCTTGGAGCCGGTAACGGGAATCGAACCCGCACCCCCAGCTTGGGAAGCTGGTAGTCTGCCATTGACCTATACCGGCGTTTTGCCTGTCTCTCCAGGCTGCCACGCTGCCGCTTCCGCCCCTGCGTTGGGGCCGCAGTCGAGCGGCTGACCGGCGTCCGTATTCCCATCCGGTTTCGCCGTGTATCAGGGCCCAGGTCCCTGTGGGCCTACTGCTGGTAGCGGGTTTCCGCCCGCCGCGGCCCCGTCTTTTCGGGGTGTCTGCAACGATCCGCCCCCGTAGTGGGCCCCGGAATCGAACCGGAAGGCTTGTCCTCTATAAAAGCCCCATCCCTGTCCCACCGTGCCGCCGGGTGAAGCCCACCCGGCCAGGCTCATACTCTGACGCCCATCCACGTCAAAAACGCCGTTCTGGGTATCTTCATCCGGTTCCCGGAAAACGTAAACGGGAACCCCAGCAGCTCCGGTCTCTGCCGTGCCGTCACCCGGATGCTGTGTGGGTCACTCTTCATAACCCCCGCCACATCCGCCGGGCTCAGAAATTCCTTATCCGAGTGCTTCATTTCTTCCAGTGTCATTGATGATTCTCCTTTCTAATGCCTTCCCCTTGGGGAAGGTGGCCCGCCGCAGGCGGGTCGGATGAGGAGCGGCACCGTCTCTGTCACCCGCGCGCCCTCTGAAGCCTTCCCCTTGGGGGAAGCTGTCGCGGCCCTCCGGGCCCTGACGGATGAGGGTGGTGCTCCGCGCAGCGAATCAAAATCTCTATAGCTGCCGGTGGCAGCTATACCATGATTCGTGTGGTGCTCCGCGCAGCGAATCATAATAACCGATTGCCAGTGGCAATCGCACAATAATTCGTGCTGTACAGACTATCCAAAATCGCGCGCCCCATTGTCCAAATTTTTCCGCTCCATAACGTAGTAAACCGTAACTCCGGTGCTTCCGATTTCCAGAATCCCAATATCCGCCACATACATCCAGGCCGGGAGGCACCCGCCCTTATGCAGTTCCTCTTCGGATATCCGGCTTTCCTCCACCTTCCCGCCGTCCGGGTTCAGCCGGATGCAGTGGATCGTCTCTCCCCGCCCCACCACCACCCGGCTCATGATCTCGTATACCTTCATGCTTTCTCCTTCGGCACACGGATATGGGTCCCGCTCTTGATCTTCGTATCCCGCTCCCCGGCCGCCAAAACGAAGCTTGCCAGTATTTCCGCGTATACCTTCCGCAGCTGGGGGTCCCCATTCGCCAGCACCCCCAGCACCGCATCCGCAATATTCGCAGCGTCTTTCAGCAGCTCCTCGTCGCTGCCGCTTCCCTCAATGATCTCCGTGGTCTTTGTGTCCGATCTAACCAATAGCATTGCCTGATTCCTCCTAAAACCTTGACCTCAGCCTGCTTTCTTCCGCTCGCCCTGGATATCCAGCACGCCAGCCGTAAATTCCAGCTTCCGGGCCAGATCCCGGATCGCTTCAGGCCCCAGCTTTTTCGCCGCCGCCCCCAGCTCTTCCAGAGCTGCTTTCATTTCAGGATTCAATCTTTCCATGGTCTCACCTCCTGTGTTGTCAGCACCTTTTGTTTGGGTTGTGGACCCATTGTAGCATTTAGATTATGGATTGTCAAGCCATTTAGAAAATTATTTTTCGTTTCTTTTGTGTTGACAACCCATTCATGCTATGATAAAATGCGAGAAAAGGAGGTGAAACACCGTGAGCACAATAAATGAGCGCTTCCGTGAAGCCCGTGAGGCGCTGAATCTATCTCAGGAAGATTTCGCCCAAAAGGCACACCGTACCCGAAGTGAACTTAAAAATATCGAGTACGGAAAAACCGTACCCAAAGACCCCGTTATTTGGAGCGTGTGCGAAGCACATGGCATAAATGAACTCTGGCTCCGCACCGGCGAAGGAGAAATGTTCTCCGCCACAGCCGAAGAGGACGCAATCACCGCCGTCCTTTCCTCCGCCATCGGCCATGCCGATACGGAACAGCAGCGTTTCATCCGCGCCGTTGCCAAAATCCCCCCGGAGTATATCCCTGCCGTCACCCAGGCCGCCCTCGCTTATATAAAAGCCATGTACCCCGAGGCCCTCAAAGACCTCCCCCCGGACAGCCCCTATGCCGAAAAATAAAAATCGACCCTTGCCGGTTCAAAAACCAGCAAGGGCCTTTTTTACACATAAATTACTTTCCAGTGATGCGCAGCAGTTTTTCCTATGTACCCTGCGCCGTCAAATCATCCTCCGAAACGGGCGATTCCTTTTCTGTTTTCTTTTCTTGGGCTATTCTCTTCTTCTCCGCCGCCTTTTCCCGCTTTTCCTTCTCTTTGTCCGACAGCGTCACAAACCACCGGTTTCCGATCTTGATCTCCACCAGCTTGTACTCCCGCAGCAGTCCCAGGTAGCAAAACCGGACCTCCTCTGCCGTTGCCTCCGGGAAGGGATTCTTCAGCAGCGCCGCCCGCTGCACCGATTCTCCTTTGGCAACGTATTCCATAACGTTCCGGTAAAGCGCCCGTTTCCGCCTCTGTTCCGGCTTCAGCTGCTCAACAGCCTTGTCCAGTGCCTCCCGCAATGCGCTCTCGGACCCCACCAGCTCTTTCCAATTGGAATTTTCCAGAAGGTAGCCTTTTATATAAACATTGCTTCCATACTTGTCATTGAAGGCCCGCCCCATTTCCCAGTATTTGTCATAAAGCCGCATCGCCTTGTTCCTGGCCCGGATCACATCGTCAATATCCTCGATCCCGTGTTGGGGATCCTCCAACACCATCGAGATATTACAGTCCAGTTCCTCCGCAATGGGCTGCATTTTTTCTTCCCATTTTGTCTCCAGTGCGTCTTCATAAGCTTCCCGCACATCTTCTCTGTGAAACCGGATGTTCTCCAGTGTCCGCTCGGATTCCCGATTGCCCTTAGCCGATTCATAGAGGTAGTCCATATGGTCCAGCTTCTCCCTCAGCTTTCCCGGATCCCTCGTTTCAAAAGCGCTGTCTCCAATATGCCGCAGCTTTTCGTCCGTATAGTCGCTCCATCCCGCCCTGCCATTCCATTCGCTTCCATTCTCCCGATCTATATTCTGCTTTATGTAATACCAGAATATCAAAGCCAGCACGACGCCGACAATAATAAAAATTTCCATTCCGTCCCCCCCCTGTCGTCTTATTATACATTCCCCCTGTCCCGCTGAAAATCCCGTTCTTGCACAAACTTTCCGCAAAATTTTATGTAATTTTGACGAATTGCACATTGCCAGCCCCATCGGTATAATAAGCATATCTCAAATGGAGGTGTTCCCAATGTCCCTATTCTCTTCCGACAGCCGTACATGGAACCTGATTGAAAAATTCCAGCTCGGCGACTTGGACGACAGCTATATGCCCGTCATCCGTCAGCTGGCCGATGACGTCGCCGCCCAGAATCTGCTCACCACCAATACACAGCTCTTCGGCACCGGCCCCCAGGCCATGACCGCCGCTGCCCTTTCCGCCATTGTCAAGCAAAACTTTATCATCATCAGCCAGCTGTCCCATATAGAGGACCTGCTCCGCGATTCCCAACAGAAAAACCCATAGGGAAATCCCTCAGCATCCCCCCGAAACCTAAAACCGCCCCTTGCCGGTCAATAAACCAGCAAGGGGCTTTCCCATGCGCGTTAAACCTATCTGTAGCAGCAGTAAAAGGCACAAAAATACCCCGGCGCATTCAGCGCCAGGGCTTATCAAAAACAAACCCCTGGGCTCGGCCGATCCCATATTGACGGGGGCGTACTACCAAGGGCTTATTTATGGGCACAACGGAGGGGTGGACATTTACCACGTTCGTTGTGTCAATATACTATCGCAAAAAAAGAAAAAGTCAAATACAATTTGTCACTGTTTTGAAATTTGATGATCTCCACATAGAGCATGTGGAGATCAACTCTGTGGGCATTCTTTTCCGCTTGCGCCCTGCAAGCCCTGAGCTGTCATGTCGTTGAAATGCTGACGGAATATACCATCTGCGCTCTTTCCGCCAGGAAACGCGCCTGATGCGGATTCAATGCCTTTGTCTCAGCTGAACCATGGATCTCACTGTGGTACTTATTGTGCAGTGACGGTAAATATACAGCCACCGCATCCGTCGATTCACAATCCCCCACTGTAACGGAAGCAATGTTCCCCAACAAGTGCCCCCGCATAAACTGAACGGACGCCTCCAGTGACCTGTCGTATGTACGTTCTACAGACAGCCCCTTTTTGTCCTTGAAAACAGCGCTGGACAGCCTGTTCCCCTTCCAGTAGTCAGGTCTCCGGTCCGCAGGCAGGACCGCGCGCAGCAACTGCTCCTCCCGCTCAAATGTCTCCGGCAATAAATCCATGCAATTTCTCACCTATTTCTTCCGATTTGATCTCGTCAGTTTCCCAGGCCCCATTTGCTTGCTGCAGATACATCGAAATTCTTCCGTCTTCAAAGACTTCCATTTCCAGGTAGCTGCCATCGTCCTTCTCCCACTCAAACTGTATGCTGTCCTCGCCTGTCGGGAACACATCGGGCTGAACTTCCAACCGCCGCAGAATACCCCTGCATCGGTTCGTCAGTTCGCTTGAAAAGGCATCCGCTCCATTCCCGTTCCATCCGTCCTTCAGTCCGGCAATCTCGTTCATGACCCGGAGATTCGCTTCAAGCTTTCCATTCACTCCGGCAGCGCCCTCCAAATCCGTAGAATAAGCAATCATGCCGCCGTCATTATATACTACCTCCGGCATTGATTCCGTCGAAACAGATACATATCCCGAATTTAAGACGCGCTCTGTCATAACAGATCCTCCGCCCGAAGAATAGGAAATCGTCGCCAAGGCACATACGCACGCACCGATCACCTGAAGCGTATTACCAACGCCCGTACTCGCGCCGAAAGCATTCGTTTGAACCGAAACTCCCGGTTTAATTGCGCGCATCATCTGCAACACCTCTAAAAATAGGGATCTCCTGGGCTTCCAGATCTTCCCCATTCACTGTTAATACAAATTTGTAAGTTCCCTCCGCCTTGACGGGCATATTCCGGATATCCATGTTAAACATAAAGCCGTGATATGTCCTTGGCAATGTGGAATCTCCCCCGCTTGCCGGTACGGTCAACTCCCCCAGCTGATATGCAGTATCTCCACCCGGGCCTAAAATCTTGACCAAAATCGAAGCCGGTTTATCCAGGTCCACCCCGCAGACTCCAACAGTGACCCCAAACGAGAAATTTCCCGGAATATAAAGCGGCCGCAGAACGACCCGCGGTTCCACCAGAGTTGTAAGCATCCTGCCCTGGGGCCCTTGCACATTGTTAACAGAATCACAAAGGGCAAACATCGTTACCTTTGCCATAAATATCTTCCTTTCAATGCCTCCATACGAAAGACATTTCTGATTTCACTGCTATAGTATCATGCAAAATTCTAAAATTCAAGCATTTTTCCGCATAATTGGAGAAAAATCTGTAAATCTTTCGATTTTTATAATACCTGACCACCAGAATCACAAGAAAACTTTCCCATGGACCCTCACGTTCCCATAAAATGAAACAGGAAAATGAGGATCTGTTCCAACTGTCGTTCCGAAGCTTTCCCCAAAAATTCTTCTATGTACTTCAGATAGGTTTCTCTCATTTTTCCGCCTCCCAAAGCGCTTCCACAGTCACCCTCAGCACCTTCGCGATCCGTATGGCAGTTATCACATTCGGCAGTTTCACGCCCCTTTCAATATTGCTCATTTCCGTGCTCGATATCCGAACTCTCCGCGCAACCTCCCTCTGGCTCAGGCCCTCATATTCCCTGTAAAACCGGATCTTGTTCTCTTTGTACACACCCCGCACCCTTATTTTAGCAGATTTTCCGCCCCCAAGGGGCAAAATGCCAACTATAGTTTGCACTTTTTTTCGATTTCACCGCCAAATTTCTGCGCCAATTTTTGGCGATTTTACACATTGACCATTCAGCCCCACGCCGCCTATAATAGATTTACACCCCCATATATCCATTTTACCAACCATGAAACCGTTATCCGGCTTTATGGCATATCCGTTCCGAATCGGTGTATACGCGGGTCCAGAATTTGAGGTCATTGCGTACTCCGGAAAGGCATCTTACAGTTACACTTAAAGGGAGATTCCTCTATGCCCAATTGCATCAAATGCGGCGCGGCTTTGCCGCCCGGCGCCGTGTTCTGCCCCGCCTGCGGCAAAAAGCAGGCATCCGGTGCCAGGCCCCGCTCCCGGCGCACCCGCCCCAGCGGAACCGGCTCCGTCTACCGGCGGGGCAAAACCTGGGAGTGCGCCTATGTCCATAGCTACGTCGTCCAGGAAGACGGCAAAGTAAAGGCCATCCGCTCCGTCAAAGGCGGCTTCCCTACCAAGAAGGCCGCCATGGAATATCTGCCGACCCTCACCCAGGAGCCGCCCCGCAAGATCCCGACCCTTCAGGATCTGTATTCAATCTTCACCCATTCCCGCAGCTATGAGGAGATCGTCCGAAAGGATAAATACACCATCGCCTGGAACAAAGTGAAACGTCTCTGGTTCCGCCGCATCGACCGCATTACCAGCTTCGACCTTCAGGACACCATGGATTCCGTAGCAGAGACCTACGATACCTGCAAGGATATCAAAAACCTTTTTTCCAAACTCTACCAGCTGGCCATGCGGGACCAGTTTGTTTCCCTGAACCTTTCCAAATTTCTGGAGCTTCCCCCCGCCAAGGCCGAAGAGCGCAAGCCCTTCACCGCAGATGAAGTCAAGCTTCTCTGGAAAGACTACCTGGCCGGGAACTGGTGGACAGGCTATGCTTTGCTCATGATCTATACCGGCATGATGCCGGGAGAACTTCTGGGTGCCCGCAAGGACGAAATCCACTGGACCGAAAAGCAGATCATCGGCGCGGGCATCAAAACCGAAGAGCGAAAGCAGACCCCCATCGTCCTTGCCGACTTCCTGCTCCCCGTCCTGGAAGACCTCTGTACCCATACCCCCGGTGAAAAACTTATCAGTATCAACAAAGACAATTTCTACGATACGTTTTACGCCACCCTGGCCCGGGCCGGGACCCGCCGCCTGACCCCCTATTCCTGCCGCCACACAGCCGCCACCACCCTGGCCCTGGAGAATGTTCCCCCCAGCGTCATTCAAAAGGTCATGCGCCACGCCAAATTCTCGACCACTGAAAAATACATCCATGTCAGCGTAGACCCCATGCTGGAAGCCGTCAACAAGTTGCCCCAGAGCAGCCGGGAAGGAAAGGAGAATTGCAGTGCCTAAGAAAATCACAATGTCCCCCGAAGAACACGCCGCCCTCCGCGCCCGCCTGGAAGCCATGTCCGACGATGATTTCACCATCCTTGTCACCCCCGGCCCCGCAGCCCCGGATCCCGCCGCTCCCTCAGACACAACCCACTCAGATGCTACCACCCCTCAGCCGGACACCGCCGCACCATCGTCCGCTCTGCCGCAGGCTGTGCATACCCCCGCTCCACGCAGGCGCCGCCGTGTCCCCTTCGGAACTCCACCCATCCCCTCATAACGAAAAAAATCCGGGCCCCACCAGCCCGGATCCTCCTATTGTATCTAAATCGTATACATTTCTGCTTGACAAAATGGCGGTATGATGGTACTATTCTACCGAACTTGTGGGCAATATTTTATTGCGTGTTTACTGCGTATTGAATTCTGAATTTATTCAGAAAATCCCACAGTTTCACTTGATATATCAATGCTTGCATACAGAAAAGTTTCAAAAACAGGAGTAAATTTCCCCTGCTAAGGGAGTAGGCGTCTAAAAAGCGCGCGAGGGTTCAAATCCCTCTCACTCCGCCATTTGCCTGTTTTACTTTCTTCGGTAGAACAGGCAATATGTTTATGGAGAGATGTCCGAGTGGTTTAAGGAGCTGGTCTTGAAAACCAGTGACGCGGCAACGCGCCGTGGGTTCGAATCCCACTCTCTCCGCCAACATACCCTGGAAGTATACACCCAATCAGTCAGCCACAGCGTTAATATAACAAATTGATGGATGGCTGGCTGAACCAGATTGTGCAGATCGACGCAGTAGGACGGCCCGTAGGCTGACACCTTCTCGGTAACTTTGTCCATATGACTTACCGGGAGTGCGTGTTCCTGTAGTGTTTATAGTGGGGTAGGCGGATATGCGAAAGCGTATCCGCCTTTTGTCATTCCCATCGATTGCAGCCTTCCCGAAAAACGCAACCGAAAAGAATGGGCTTTCGCCAAAATGTATGAAACTATCCGACAGGAAGCAGACTATTTCGGAGCTTTTCTCAAAAATCATCCCCGGACCTGTTTTCCTATTGACATTTCCTGTTTGTTTCACTATTATTATATCGATAAATAAATACTTTATGGAGGTACTTCTTATGAAAGTTGCTTTTTTTGATACAAAACCCTATGACGTTCCCGGCTTTGACCACTACGCCGCCGGTGCCGGGCTGGAAATCAAATATTTTGAGACCCGGCTCAATGCGGACACCGTCTCTCTGGCATCCGGCTTTGACGCCGTGTGCGTCTTCGTCAACGACACCGTGGATTCTGCCGTTGTGGAGAAGCTCTATGAAATGGGCGTGAAGGTCATTGCCCTGCGGTGTGCCGGCTTCAACAATGTGGATATCCGGGCAGCGAGCGGCAAGCTTCCCGTCTACCGGGTGCCTGCCTACTCCCCCTATGCCGTGGCCGAGCACGCCATGGCCCTGCTGCTGACCATCAACCGCCGCACCCACAAGGCCTATATCCGCACCCGGGACTTCAATTTCAGTCTCCAGGGTCTGGCGGGCTTTGACCTCCACGGCAAGACCGTGGGCATCATCGGCACCGGCAAGATCGGCCGGGTCTTCGCCGATATCTGCAAGGGCTTCGGCATGAACATTCTGGCCTACGACAAGTTCCCCGCAGCGAACAGCGGCCTGCACTATGTGGACCTGCCCGAGCTCTTTGCCAAGTCCGACATCATCTCCCTGCACTGCCCCCTGACGGAGGAGACCCGGCACATCATCGACGCCGCCTCCATCGCCCAGATGAAGAAGGGCGTCACCATCATCAATACCTCCCGGGGCGCGCTGGTGAACACCGAGGATCTGATCACCGGCATCAAGGACAAGAAGGTGGGCGCGGCCTGCCTGGACGTCTACGAGGAGGAGGGCGACTTCTTCTATGAGGACTTCTCCGGCCACATTGTCCAGGATGACAAGCTGGTGCGGCTCATTGCCATGCCCAACGTCATCGTCACCTCTCACCAGGCCTTCCTGACCCAGGAGGCCCTGGACAGCATCGCCTCCACCACCGTAGACAATCTGAAGCAATTCTTCGCGGGCACGCCCAACGCCTCCACCGAGGTCCGCTACACCGCCCAGTAAGGAAAACTTTTCCCTTCGACAGATTTCCCTGGAAAAACACCGCCGAAAATCGCTATTCTTGACGATGGCGGACATTCCCCCCGGCAAAAGCGACAGTCTGCCAAAGCGCCGCCCCGGCTCTCCCCCGGGACGGCGCTTTTTGGGCCTTGCCCCTGGGAAAAATCCGGCTGCGCCTGCCGGACCGCGCGGTGCTGCCCGTATCTTCTCTTTATTCCACCGGGATCAAAAGCATTCTGCCCTTTTCCGGTGCTCCCTCCAATTGGTTGGCCGCCCGGATGGCCTCTGCCGTGGAGCCGTGGGCTTTCGCCAGCGTCCACAGGTCCTGCTCCCCTGCTCTGCACAGGACCAGCGACGGGGTGTCCCCCTGCTTCGGCTGGAGCTCCCCCAGCTCCAGCGCGCACACCTCCGGAATTCCGCTGCCGGAAAAGGCCGTCAGCAGGAACGTGCAGCCGCCTGTCAGCTGCCCGGCGGCAGGGTTTGGCTGGGGCTGGAGGCCCTGGAAGGCCGTCACGGCGAATTTCGCATCCTCCCGGGCCGGAATTTCCCGGTCCCCTTTCCAGTGCAGCAGCGCGGCATTCAGGCCCTCCCCCTGCCGGTAGAGCAGCTGGGCGGAGCCGGAGGCCTCCAGGCGGATGCCCTCCTCCGTCCGGTCCCAGACCGGCTCTTCCCACATGCCGAACAGGTCCAGGGCATTGTCCGCGTCCTCGGGCAATGCCGTGTCGGCAGTGACCGTCTCCCAGCGGCGGTCCAGAATTGCACAGACCTCCACCGTATCCCAGCTGAGCTTCACCTCTCTGCGGGGGCTGTAGGCATCCGTCAGCAGCTCGATATCGGTCACATCGCTGAGGGCATACTGGGCGGCAATGCCCAGCTTCAGGCGGATGTTCCCTTCCCCGTCGCTCTCCGTTTCCAGATCGGTGAGGCACAGGCACAGATCCGCCTCTCCGGCGGAACCGTAGGCCTTTTCCAGCTGGATGAGCTGGGAAAAGGGCAGCGTAAAATGGCGGCTGACAGGCGCGCCCTCCTCCGTCAGGAACAGGCCCTGGACCTCGGCGCTGCCCCGGAAGGCAAGCTTATCCCCCACCACCTTCTGGTCCGTCAAAAGGCACTGGGCGGTGCAGGAGACGATTTTTCCTTCCTCCCCGGACAGGCTGTCCTCCAGGGCGAAGCTCTTCTCCCCTGCCTCGGCATACAGCCGCAGGGAACGGTTTTCCTTCCGCAGCCGCACATCCTCCGGCAGCTCCCGGGGCAGGCTGTATTCCGCCTCCCTGGGGCACAGCGCCATGCAGCCCAGGCCCAGCCCCACCCGGACCAAGAGCTTTCTGGGGGATACGGACCGGGCATCCAGGGACCGGATCACAGGCTGCACCAGCGCGGTCCCGTCCGGGCTTCCCTCCGGCAGGTCCCATTTGCCCTGGAAGCCGATCCAGCCGTCCAGGGCTCTGGGCCGGGAGCCGTCCTCCGGCGCATAGAGCACCCAGACCAGCACCCCGCCGCTGACGCTGACGCCATCGGAACGCCACTCCTTGCTCCGCAGCACGCTCTGGCCCCAAACCCCCAGGACTTTTCCGACATCCGGCATTCCCTCCGGCAGCCGGATCTGCTGGGTCTGCTCCAGCTCCCTGCCGGAACAGACCACCGGCTCCAGATAGGAAAGCGGCTCCTTTTTCAGTTGCATCTCCATAGCATTCACTCCTTCAACCAACAGCGGATTCCCATTTCTGCTGCCAATATATGCCCTCGAAAGGGGCCTTATGCCTCTATCTTCCCCGGAGGACGCAGCAGCCGACGGTGAGCAGCATCAGCCCGGCGAGGATGCACAGAAAGGCCGAGCTGATCCAGGTCCCCAGCAAGATACCCACCCCCAGCGCCATCATGCAGCACCCATGCAGCTGTCTTTTTCGACACACGCAAAAAACACCCCCCGCACAGTCTATGCAGGGGGTGTATCAGCTTGTCAAAAAAGCCTCGCAGAGTTTGGCGGCGTAAGCCGCCAAATAAAAT
>ERZ836358.1063-NODE-1063-length-29752-cov-7.425262_pt1 | contig 29752 bp, 19 predicted proteins | sample MGYA00519942_ERZ836358 | MGnify/ENA primary metagenome ERZ836358 (study PRJEB31850, sample SAMEA3708798) | human gut metagenome | biome: human gut; feature: human-associated habitat; material: faeces | place: China | collected 2014 ...
TCGTTGGGCTGCCCCTGGAATAACCTCCCCAGACACAGAAATCCTGACACTCCCACAGGCCACGCGCAAATACTGAACCTCACCCAATGCATTCGCACCCCACACCTTGTTGAGAAGCTCATTGTGTTCATGGAGCACGCCGGGATCCTTAACGAAGAGTGACAGGAGCCTGAACTCAATGTCACCGAGATGCACTTCCCGACCATTGAAAATGCACTGCCGCTTTTCAATGCAGATCCGGATTGGTCCGTTGACGAGCCACGTGAATTCGGATGCTGACGAGTTGTTCTTCGCCTGCGTACGTCTCAGAACCGCCTTGATGCGTGCCAGGAGCTCCTCCATCGAGAAGGGCTTGCAGACATAGTCGTCAGCCCCTAGATTGAAGCCCTTGAGCTTTGAGTTTGAATCAGCCTTCGCAGTCATGAAGATGATCGGCGTTTCACCCAGCTCTCGAATTCGACAAGCACATTCGAAGCCGTCCATTTCGGGCATCATCACGTCCATCAGCACAAGAGCGGGTTTCGGAGATTGCAACTCCAAAATTTCAAGTGCGTGCATGCCATCCGCCGCAGAGATGACGTCATAGCCTGCACGCTCAAGATTCGATGCCACAATGCGCCGAATCTTGGTTTCATCATCGACAATCAAAATGAGTGAGGGGGCTGAGGTATCCATTTTCCAAATTCTGTCCCTTTTAGGTTAGTAAGGCAGCTCGATGGTGAAACAGGTCCCGCATCCAGGCTCACCGTCAAGTGAAATAGTACCCTGATGAGCCCTGACAATGCCCTTGACGATCGCCAGCCCGAGGCCTGTTCCGCCTCTCTGTCGCGCGATGGTCATGTCGGCCTGATAGAAGCGCTCGAAGACATAGGCGGCCTTATCCTTCGGAATGCCAATCCCGTTGTCCTGCACTCGAATCCGTACCTTGTCGCCATCCCTGCGCACGTCAACGTGCACGACTGGGGGAACTCCTTCGCGGAAATAACGAGCGGCATTGCTGAAGAGATTGATGAAGACCTGAGTGATACGTTCAGGATCGAATTTGAAACACTCGGCCTCTGGATCGATGGTACGCGTCACCTTGAGCTCAAACCTTGCCTTGACAAGCTTTGCCGCCTTGTCAATCGGCGTTGCAATATGCATGATCTTGGGCATGAGCGAGATATGTCCGTCACGGAATCTTGTCAGATCGAGCCAGTCGTCAACAAGCCTGCGCAATCTGAAGCTTTCCTCCTGCATGTCCGCAAGGATCTGATCACGCTCCTCATCTTCCAGTCCGATCTGAGTGGCCAGCGTTTCGGCCTGAAGGCGAAGGGCTGTGATGGGAGTCTTGAGCTCATGAGCCACGATCGATATGAGCTGATCCTTGAGGCGCTCAACCTCCGCGTCAGCAGAAACATCCCTCACCAACAACCCAATATCAGGCGCCCCCGCATCAGGATTGGTAGACACGACGCTGAAGGCCGTTGCGTGATAGACCCGGCCCCCTTCATCATCCTTGGCACCCTTGACTGGTACCAGCTCATAAGTGCTACCATCCTCGAACTTTTTGGCAATCGGTGCAGGCGAGAAGCCGTCCTGATGTTTTTCACGAATTTCAAAGGCCTGCCGCAACGCAGCACTTACCAGACATCCAGGCTTGAGAGCAATCCCATCTCTGGCCATGCGCTCCTCGAGATAGGCGTTGAAACGAACCAGCACCCCATTGGAATCCATGAGAAGCACGCCTTCATTCATTGACGAGAACAGCTCCTCTAGAAGCTGGTGTTGCTGCACCGTTGACACGAGCAGATGATGATTATTGAGCTGAACGGCAAGCGAATTTGCCAAAAGTTCCAAGCTGTCACGCACCTCCCGTTTTTTCAACTCCTCCGCATCGGTCTCCAGCCAACCGTAGATTTTGTTCCCGTAACGAACCTGCACAAAAGCCGCACCTGACGGAAGATCCGGCCCCTCGTTCCCTTCCTGAAGGCTCGCGGACGTCCTAAACGCCAGAGAAGAAAGCCTGAGAAGCTGCTTGAAGCGCGCAACCGTCTCATCAGTCAGATGTACCAGTGACGTGTCAATCGGTGCCAGAAGTTTCTGAATGGCGGCCAGTTCTGCATTTCGGGTCGTGAGAGCGTCCGTTTTGGAGCGCACCTTCTGTTCAAGGAGCTTGTTCATCGAACGAAGACGTTCCTGCGTTTCTACAATCTCCCGCCCCATCTTCTCAAATCTTTCCGCAAGCTCCTGAAGCTCTGTTGGTGCGTCCGAAGAAATCGCCACCTCAACCTTCCCTGTCCTCGGAAAATCACCCACGGCATCGGAGAGCTCGCCTACGCTTCGACTCAACGGCCGGCTCACAGCGTATCCGACCACAAAGACAGAGCCGATGGCAAGCAGGAAGAAAAGACTGCCAACGATCAGGTTGTGCTGCAACTCAAGATTCCTAGCAGCCTTTGACTGGTCAAAAACCAGGTAATACTCGGTTTGGTTGAGTTTGACAGCTGTCCTGAAAACGCCATTTTTGTTGTCGGCCAACTTGTCGTCCATCACGTGCAGATCGGCATGAGCAAGCCCTGCCTTGATTTGCTCGAAATCCGAGTTTTCAATGGCAAGTGACGGATCGGTGGCGAAAAGCACCTTCCCCCTCTCATCGACAAGAAAAGCCTCTCCCCCACTTTCCTTCATCGCCTCTCGCAGCGAGGCAGCCACCACATCGACAGGCATGGAGATCTCCATGGTGATCTTCTGAAGCCCTGTAGCGTCAAAGGGAACAAGCGTGACATATGGCTTTTCATCCGTAGGGGGCTGACCGAAACTGTAGGTTTTACCCGTATTGAAATCCTTGATCCGCACGTGCGCATCGAGCAGGTCAGACTGAACTGTCCGATAGATCTCGCTCGCACCTGCGGGAGTCAACCCACCCTCCACATAAGAAGTGGTGAGATACTCATTGATTGCCTTGATCGCCCGATTGTGCAGTTCCCCATCAGCTGAATCGAGCTTTGTCTTGATGACCAGCGTCGAAAGTGACTGTCGCTCCACGACTAGAGACGACAGGGTTTCGATGTTTTTTTGATACAAGAGAAGGAACAGGATAAACGGAATAATGACCGTCCAACCGATCAACCCCGTCAGAATTTTTCGAAAGCTTCGAGGCTCTACAGGCTCCTCGATGAAGTCGTAGGGGTTGTAGTCCTTGTTGAGGTCCTCAGGGAAGAGCGAAAAATTGCGGTTCCTGTACCGCATGTTGTACACGTCTTCCTCGGGATTGGGACTCGAGGGGGGAATCCTGTGCTCAAAGTATTGGAAAACGACGTCAAGAACGTTCATGGTGGTGTCGCTTTTTGTCCGGTCATAGAGTCGGACGGGGTGCGCTCGGGATTGGAGTACCCACAACCTTAGCCCGTCCCACAAAGGTTTTCAATACAGTTTTCCCATGCCCTAGAAAGCGCCCGTCTCGGACCAACACCTGAACGGAATATGTCAAGATACTTCGAAAGATTTTTTTGGATCGCTCGCCGCTTGGCAGGCCGTGAAAGCAAGCTTTCACGGCTACGCCGCGATTATGCGATCCGAAGCGCGTCAAGCCGCTTTAGGCCAATGAACGGCCTGCTCCCCACTAACGCGGGTCCCCTCCATTAAGTGGCCTTCCGGGCTTGACCCGATCAGCCTTGAGGGTCTATCGGGGTTAAGGAACTGTGAGCTAGCCATCCTGAATTGGGGAACGTTATCGCGAATCCAGCGACTGGGATTGCGCTCACGCGTCTGGAGGAGTACTAGCTGACGACGGACTTGAATGCACCGATCGATGCCCTTGAAACGACTCTCCGGGGTCACGTTGTTAATGCTTGAGGGCACCCACTGCTCGTTGTACTTCTTGACAAACTCACCGAGCTTGGTTCTGGCATCTTCCAAAGAGTGGTACTGCCGCTTTCCCATATACCCACGGTACTTCATGGTCTTGAAGAGCGACTCAATGAACGGATTGTCATTACTAACCCTCGGGCGACTACGTGAAGATTCCACCTCGTATTTGGCCAATAGAGCCAGCGTGCTTGCAGCCTTCATTGCGGCTCCGTTATCATGGCGCGACATCTGCAGGACATGCAATCTGGGACAATCTTCGGGACGTTCTTTTCCTTTTCCCTGATTCGTTCCCCGACGGCGAGTTCCCAGCCATCAGAACGAAAGACAGCTTACGTCCTGCTTCCCCGGCCGCCCCTGGGCGAACGGCGGCGATCCCCGGAAAAAGAGTCTCCCAACCCAAAGAAACGACTGTCGGCGAGAACAGAAGAGTCAACAAAGAAGCTTCGGCCCCGCAGAAAGAGCCCCCATTCCGTTCCCGATCAAGCACTGAAATCACCGTCGGACGAGGCCGATCAACGACGTCCGGCTTGGGGCGGCCCCGTCCTTCACCTGCGTTGACGGGAATCAAAAGCGTTAGCGTCCGCGAAATTCACAATGACTCCAACTGAAGAAACTCTTCCTTCAGAATCAAAGGAGAAACAACATGACCATTCGTGACATGGACCGCCGCACTCTTCTGAAAACCGGCCTGATGTCCGCCGCAGCCGCCGGCGCCGCCACCATCGCCAACACCGCCTCCGCCAAACCCGCCGGAGCCTCCGAAATGCATTTCGACGTCGTCGTGCTCGGCGCGGGCTGTGCGGGCCTTTCCGCCGCGCTTGAAGCCGCTGACAAGGGCGCCAAGGTCGCGCTCCTCGACAAAATGTTCGGTCCGTTCGGCAACACGATCTATGCCGGCGGCCACTTCAACGCCACGAACACCTTCGTGCAGAAGCGCGACGGCCTGAGCGACACGCTCGACGAGTTCTACAAGGACATGATGGACGTCTCCATGGGCCGCGGCGATCCCGAACTCACCCGCATGTACGTCGAGAAGTCCGGCGAATGCATTCAGTGGCTGACCGACCGCGTCGGCATCCAGTGGAAGAAGATGCACGAAGAACCCTGGCCCGCCACCGTGCGCGGCCACGTCGTCGACGGTCCGAAGAAGCCCGGCGGCGCCCAGCTCACCACGCAGCTCCTTGACGCCGTCAAGGCTTCCAAGAACATCACGCTCTTCTTCAACACGAAGGCCATCGAGCTTCTGAAGACGCCGGCTCTTGCCTGCACCGGCGTTCGCGCAGTCACGACCAAGGGTGAAGTCATCGACTTCCACGCCAAGGGCGGCGTCATCATCGCGACCGGCGGATTCCACAACAACAAGGAAATGATCTGCAAGTACATGGGCGGCGGCGTTGCCTGGATGCCGCTGCGCGGCGCGGCCACGCTGACCGGTGAAAACATCGAGCTGACCCGTCCGTTCTTCCCGCAGTACGTCAACATGGATCAGTACCACAGCGGTCCGATTCACGGCCCAACGAAGGCCAATCCCTCGCTGATGGTCAACTACGGCATCATCGTCAACAAGGAAGCGCAGCGCATCATCGACGAAGTCAACACCTACGTCTACATCGCCAAGAAACTTCCTCAGATCACGCCGGACAACTGGGCGTACATCATCATCGACCAGAAGGTTGTCGACGTTTCGACCGTCGCCTCCCGCATCGCACGCTACAAGAAGGCCAAGGCGCCCATTTATGAGGGTCAGACCATCGCCGAGCTCGCCAAGGCGATGAACGTCCCGATCGAAGCGCTTGAGAAGACCGTCGCCGACTACAACGCCGCCGTCAAGTCTGGCAAGTCCGGTTCGCTGACGCCGCCCAACACCCTCAAGAATGCGCCGGTGCTGGACAAGGGCCCGTTCCTAGCATTCCCGTTCCAAGGCGGCATGACGGCAACCTTCGGCGGTCCGAAGATTTCCAAGAAGGCCGAGGTGCTCAATACCGAAAACCGTCCCGTTCCCGGACTCTATGCCGCCGGCAACGCCATCGGCGGGCTCTTCTACGACGACTACATCGTCGGCTCCCAGCTGACCGCCGCCGTCATCTGGGGACGTGTTGCAGGTGAGGAAGCCGCCGGCCGCACCAAGCGCTGATCTCCAGACCGTACATAACTGACAAAGCCGCACTCCCCCTCGGGAGTGCGGCATTTTCATTTCGAGAGCTTCGGCAGAAGCGCCTCGAACTCCTTCAGACCGGCGCAGTGGAGCTTTCTCATCACCGACGTGCGATGACATTCCGCAGTCCTCAGGGATATGACGAGCCTGTCCGCGACGGCTCTGCAGGATAGGCCTGCGCACAAAAGGTCCAGAATCTGCCTCTCCCGGCTTGAGAGCGTCTCGAGACGCTCCTGAAGCGCGTAGACGCCGTCCGCCTCCCTGCGCCGACCTTCCAGTGCGCGCCCGACGGCCTCCATGACTTTGTCGGCGGTGACGGTCTTGGTGAGAAACGTCACGGCTCCCTCCTCCATCGCGCTGACGGCGGTCTCGATGTCGCCGTGACCGGAAAGGAAGATGAGCGGGAGCCCGCAGCCAGCGCTCTTGAGCTTTTGCTGCAGCTCAAGTCCCGACATGCCGCCCATCCGAAGATCCACCACGGCGCATCCGGCGTCATTGAGAAAATCGGCGGCCAGAAACTCTTCGCCGCTGTAGTAGTGCCGGACGATCATCCCGGCCATGTCGAAAATCAACCCGAGAGAATCGTGAATTGCAGGATCATCATCCACGATCCGAATGACAACCTTCTCATTTGCCTTCATCATCAGCCTCTTCATGATCATCAGGCCCGCCGTTGCGATCGAGCGCAGGCAGGCGCACCACGGCGCAGAGTCCGGAATACTCCGCCTGCACCGCCTGAGAGAACATCAGTCGCCCGCCGTGGGCCTCCACAATCGTACGAACAATGGACAATCCCAACCCAAGCCCGTCCGGCTTGCTGCTCGAAATCGGCTGGCCCAGACCGCTCAGTCTTGCGTCAGACAGACGCGGACCATTGTCGAGCACTCTGACCTCCACCGTTGCGCCGTCGTCCGGAATGCGGCGAACCTCAATGCAGACCTTGCGCACCGCCTCCTTCTCAACGGCCTCGCGTGCATTCTTAAGGAGATTGACGAACACCAGCGTCAGCTCGAGTTCGTTGCCCTTCACGCTCAGGCCGGGCTGCGCGATCTTCACGGCCACGTGAATCTTGTTTGGACGACCCGCTTGAAAGATCCCGATCGCCTCTTCAATCAGATTGTCGACGACCAGTGCCCTGCGGGGATGGCGGCTGTTCCGGGCGTAGGCGCGGACGCTGTCCAGAATGCCGCTAGCTCTCGCCACCTCCTTCGTGATGCCTCGAGAAAACCTCTGAAGCTTGTCCTCGTCGCAACGCCCGAGGTCCACCATCATGCGCAGACCGTCGGCATAAAACCCCAGAGCCGCCAGAGGCTGCCGCAGATCATGAGCCACCATGCTCGAAATCTGATTGACGGTGTTGCTGCGCTGCAAAAAGGTGAGCCTTTCGGCCTGCTCGGCCTCACGGGCGAACATGCGTCCCAAAAGCTCCCCGCGCAAAGCCAGAAGCCTTTCGGTTCTCCGGCTGTGCCAATACAGGCCCGCGACCAGAAAACACGCCAGCATCAGCCAGGGCCAGGCGACTTCCAGAAAGCGCCTGAGGCTCCACTCCCGAAGATACCGGTAGGGCCCGATCTTCAAAGTCTTCAGCAGTTCGTCCACATGATGGAAGTCGCTGGCGACGGACCAGTATCTGCCGTCGGCCGTCGGAGCCATCTGAAGGAGCCTCAGCATCAGCTCGCGAGCGGTTTGAGCGTCGACGCGAGGCGTGACCGAGAGCGTCTGCGCGGGATAGAGCTGCGTGGACACCCTGCAGGCAACGCCCGGCTCCCTTCGCTCGCTGACGATCCGCAGGCCGTCGATCAGCGTCGGATCAGTCTCGGCCATCGACTCGTAGGCGCACAAACGCAGGACGCCGGCGACGGTCCGGCCCGAACGGACGTTTTGAGCGATCTCCGTCATGCCTGCAGAACGTCCGACAAACACCTTTTCGCCGAAAAATCGGTCCGGATCATGCCCTGCGGCGGCCACTTCTCCAAGCGCAATCTGCCATCCCGAAAAGCCCCAGGGCAGGTTGGCGCTCACCGACGCGCCCTTCAGATCGTCGAGCGTCCGAACTGAACTGTCGGCGCGAACCACAAGCAACGACCCCTCATTGGAATTCGGGTTCTCGAGTCCCGGCGCCGTCACGGTCACAAGAGGTCTCACGCCGTACGGCGACACGCGGCGCGCGAGTCCAGCGCTGCTGAGAATGATGTCCACCTCGCCCCGCCTGACGGCCTCCTCGAGCTCGCTCACCGTATAGTCGCGCACAGTCAGGCCGTCCTCACCGAACATCGGACGAATGACCTTCTCGGTCGCCCTCACGATCTCCGTGCGATGCTCGGGAAGTGCGAATCCCGAAATGCCCATGCGAAGGGGCGCCCCCTCGGCAAAGGCAGCCGAACACTCAAGCAGCAGACACGCCGACAGCGTCGTCGTCAGGAAACGATTCATCGAGGGAAAGGCAGGGAAGAAAAATGAGGACACGTTCGTCCTCATTGCGAATGATTGAAAAACGGGACCCGCAGCACAGCCCGGAGCGCGGTCTTTTTTTGTGCCAAAACATCTGCGTTGATCCGGAGTTTTGAAAATCGCGGCAGGGTTTTCGCTTCCACCTGCGCGATGCAGGCGCGTGAGCAGACGAATGAACAGGCGCTCAGAATCATCCGTTTCCTCTTCACCGGCGTTGGGCTTCGGATCCCGTCGACAGCCCCTTTTCATGTGCAGGAGAGGCTTATGAACATTTTAAAGCAAAGCCGTCGCGAACCGTCAGAGCCCTAAACGCCCGTTCCCCATTTCCGCTCACCCTCATCTGGGAATTACCCGCAGAACTTGCATTTCAAGCACCCGCAGTTTGTCGTTTTTGAAACCCGCTTTCTCGATCGAAAAACGATTTCCCCTCTCCCGAAGTCACAAGGCGTCATCAATTTGCCGTTTTGGCAAATTCCCATTGCTCAATTTGTCTTTTCTGCCGCCATGAGGTTTTCGATAATTGTGACCGCGCCGCATGCCGTCCGCCGAAGAGGACCAAGTCCCTGGAACGGACGCCCGCATGGAATGGATCCGGCCCCTGCGCATGGTCCGGTCCACCGCGCCCAGTCCCCCGCCACAATCAAAAGGAAACTTCCATGTCCCTCGGAAAGCAGTATCTCGACCTCGCCGTATCGCTTCGACGCGCCATTCACAAGCGTCCGGAGCCGGGCTGGTGCGAATTCGAAACCACATACAAAATCGTCAGGCCTCGGCTTTGACGTGAAGTTCGGCATCGACGCCGTCGCGCCCGAAGCCGTCATGGGCTGAAACGAAGCCGAGGTGCAGGCCGCCGTCGAACGCGCGCTCGCCCACGGCGTGCCGAAGTCGTTCATCGACGCCTCGGGCGGCTACACCGGCGCCGTCGGTCTTTTCGACACAGGCCGCGAAGGCAAAGACCACGACGCTCGAATATCCGCTCTACGCCACCGGTGTGCAACGCTGCGACATCGTCATGGGCTACGCGCCGTCGCACGATGATCCGAACCTCGTCAAGCGCTACTGCAGCACGATTCCCTACATCGCCCGCGCCTCCAGAGCCTACGTGAAGGAATTCGGCTCGCCCGCGACGCCCGCCGACTGCTTCCGCCACCGTGGCATCCTCATCAACTCCGTCGTGCGCACCTCCGTCAAGATGCTTTCCAAAAACGGCGTCACGATGCCGCTCCCGTGGAAGTCGACGATGGTGCTGAGCAACCCGATCGCCGCCGCCCGCGCCCTGTCCTGCGGGGCGGGCATCGTCCCCGACATGTCGCTCTACCACGCATACCAGCATCTCGAAAGCGGCGAATGGCAGATCGTCATGCCGGGCTGGCAGCGCCCGAGCGTCGACGCCTTCCTCTACACCACCGAGGAAACCTACCGAAAGCGCAGGATCCGCACGCTCATCGACTGGCTCTCGGAACACAACCAGAAGATCGACAAGCACCTTCGCACCGACTACCCGAAGCTCTTCCTGCGCTGACGGCGCCCCCGGAGCACGAAGCTCCCGATGCTCTGAGTAACCCTGAAAAAACAGCCAAAAGAAATGATTGACAAAAGTTCCTATCACCCAATGATGTGTCCCGTATGCGGCAAGTTCGAATTCACCGAACTACAAGAAACAGATTTGCTTTTCAGAGACGAAATGCAGTGCTCGATCTGCGGCTGGAAATATGATCAACGCCAGCACGAAGATCACGATCTAAAAAATGGGCTTAATGAACTTTCCTTGAACGAATATCAGGCATGGTACAAGCAAAAAATCAAGGAAAATCCCGACTTCGACTTCCAGGATGAGAATTACCAGGCTGCCGCTCATATGTGCCCGGTCTGCCATCATTATCAATTCGAAGATGAAAACAGCTTTGACGTCTGTCCGTTTTGTGGTTGGTGTGATGACGCCTTAATGGAAAACGAACCGGACAAATGGGCAGACAACGCAAACGACCTTTGTCTAAATGAATTCAGGGAACGCTATCAAAAGTTCTGCCTTGCAAATCCAAAGTATCGTTTCGAGAAAAACGGCTTTAGGAATTCTTGAATCGGACAGGGGTGAGCTTAGAATCTGCAGACTAAATGCTGAAGGAATGCGGCGAGTCGGCTGAACGCGCAAATTTGCCGTTTGCGGAATCCGATGCCGCAACAATGCTCAAGGGCGCGCGATTCGATGAACCGCGCGCCCTCTTTTCAGGTCAGGAACAGGTCCCGCTGCGTGGACCCGTCGTCGTGATTAAAGGAGGCCCTTGCCATCGCGGGCGCCCTTGTGCATCTTGACCTTGTCGTTTTCGACAGGCACCACGTCGAAGCCCGTCACGCGATGGCCGTTGATCTGGGTGTAGAGCCAAAGGTCCATGGCGGCGCCGGCAACGGCGCCCTTCGTGACGTCCTTGGCCTTGAACGTGAAGACGACGTCGGTGATGCCGTCGTTGTTGACGTCCTTGTAGACCATCTTTTCAGCCGGAGCGAAGTTCTTCCACTGGCGGGTGGAGTTGAGCTGGTTGGCGCTCATGCCGGCGCGGGTCGCCTCCATGTTGGCGCTCAGCACTTCGTGGCCCTTGGCGCCGAGCAGCGCGAAGTCGACCGTGCCGTCGCCGTCGGCCTTGACGACGTCAGCGAGGATCTTGACCTTGTTGGGCATCAGGCGGGCGTTTTCGGCCTGCATGATCTTGAGGACATGGTCATAGGACTTCTGGTTGTAGTCGTGCAGGAACTTCGTGCGTTCCTCACCCTTGAGGGCGGCGGCCTTCTTCGTCACGGCGGCGCGGTCCTTCATGAACTTTTCTTCCTCAGCCTGGATGAGCTGCGTGCGCTTGGCGAGTTCGTCGCCGCGCAGGTAGTCGATGGCGTTGTTGGAGGCGCTGAAGACGCTGTGCGGCGTGAAGTCGGCGCGGTAGTCGAACATGGCGGGAGTGCCCGCGAAGTGTTCCTTCGTGGCCGTGGCCGGATCCGTGAAGGCGGTACCCTTGGCGGGACCGGCGAGCGGATAGAGCGGCACGAAGACGGACTGGCACGGACGGCCGAGCGTCTTCCAGGCTTCGGTGAGCGTCGGATCGGCCGTCAGGTTGTAGACGATCGAGTCATGGGACGTCGTGCGGCAGATGCCTTCGGACTTGGAGTGATAGAGTTCCTGGTCCTGACCGATGTAGTCCTCGTGCAGGCGCAGGAGGGCCATGGCGTCCTTGACGCCGAGCTTGCGGTCGATGACGGCGCTGTACGGGAACTTTTCAGGATCGTTGTATTCGACGCCCGTGAGGAACTTCCAGGCGAGGACGTTGCGGTTGGCGTTCCAGCGTTCGTGGCGAACGGATTCCTGAGCCACGACCTTGCGCCAGTTGAAGATCGGGTTCTTGGCGTCATGGCGGCCGTCCTTGATGGCGCGCTCGACCTGCTTGGGCTCGATCTTCCAGGTTTCCTTGTCGTTCAGGTCAACCTTGTCCATGAGGAAGTTGTTCGGGATGTAGACGACTTCGTTGTCGTGAATCTTGCGGGCGACCCAGCTGTTGCCCTGATGGATGGCGAGCTGCCAGGCTTCGTTCGCATCGGCGATCGTGTAGGTGCGGCCGTCGTGGAAGTAGCCGAATTCGGCGAGGAGCTTCGTGGCGATTTCAACGCCTTCACGGGCGGAATGGGCGCGTTCGGCGACGAGGCGGCGGATGCCGTAGCCGATGCCGCCGTCCTTGACTTCCATGCGGTCGGCGTCGAAGATCTCGCCGCACCAGTTCGTGGCGACCACGACGCCGGCGTCGTTGAAGAAGCCGTCGGCGAAGCTCGCGCCGTCAGGAACGAAGGTCTGCGTCCAGTAGAAGCCCAGCGTCTCCTCGACCTGCGGGATTTCGGCCGCGAACTTCTCGAACTTCAGCATTTCACCCTTCTTGTGCTTGGCGGGCGGAACGTAGTGCTGCATGTTGAAGAGACGACCGCCGTTGTCTTCGTTGTGGGCGACGATGATGTTGCCCGTTTCGGAAACGGCCTTGCCGATCACGAGCGTGCTGCAGGCCTGGGCCGTGCCGACGGCGGCAAGCAGCGAGGCAACGGCGATCAGAGACTTCTTGAACATTTTCGAACTCCTTTGTCATGAGAACGGCGGACCCGTGGTCGCTGGCCCGCCGAAATTGGTCGCCACGAAGTCTATAGACCCGCAAACGCAGGCACCACGGTGTTTCCGAGGGATTGACAACGGCAAGAAAGTCAATTATGGGCAACATATGCGGCATGACCGCACGAAGCGATTCCTGAGAACAGCTCGAGCTCTTCGAGCAACCCGATTTCAGGATCACCGGCTTCGTCGGCAGCTCCTTCGCCGTCGTGCCCTCGGGCAGGTTCTGCGCCGTGACGGACTACATCGTCTACGGCCGCATCGCGGGCCGCAATGCCGCCAAGGAGACGCCCTAGAGGTGAGTCAATCCTGAAGCTCCTGAGTCCTCCGTCCTGCTTCAGTCCCACATAAACAGAAAGCCGTGCAGGTCGCGAGACAGCACGGCTTTCATGGTCATCAGAACAGGACGTCCGTCAGGAACCCTACTTCTGCTTGACGGACTTGAAGTCCATGTTCGAGCAGATGTAGCGGACCTTGGGCTGCGTTCCCGCCTCTTCGGAGAGGCAGATGGAGCGCTTGATGAGCGCCTGGACTTCGGGATCCTTCGACTCGTAGTCGACGAGCGTCAGGGCCTTGGTCGAGCAGTTTTCGACGCAGGCGGGCAGACGCCCTTCGGCGAGACGATGGGTGCAGAGCGTGCAGTGCTCGGCCTTGCCGGGGACGCGCACCTGATGGGCCTTGGGCTCGGGCTTGAGGAGCGGCTCCTTGTCGCCGAAGTATCCGGTCCTGCCGTCCTCGTTGAAGAGCGGCGCACCGTACGGGCAGGCGGCCAGGCACATCCTGCAGCCGATGCACTTCTTGTGCTCGACGAGCACTTCACCGTGCGGCCCCTTGGAGATCGCCTTTGCGGGGCAGACCTTCATGCATGCGGGATCCTCGCAGTGCTGGCACGAGACGCGATAGTAGTTGATGACGCGCTTTCCGACATTCTCGATGCGGCGGATCTTGTTCCACTGAATGCCGGGAGCGACCTTGTTTTCTTCCTTGCAGGCCACAAAGCAGGCTTCGCAGCCGATGCAGCGGTCTACGTTGAAAATGATGCCGTAGCGACTCATTGCAGCCTCCTTACTTGACCTTGGCAACGCTCACGTTGACTTCGAAATACGGCGCGTAGCCCGAAATCGGATCCCACTGGCGCGGGATGAGATTCTGGGTGTTCTGGTCGCCGCGCCAGCCGTACTGCGAGTCGATCGTGCCTTCGGGCACGATGATCGAGACGTCGATCCTTGCGCGGACGGGACCGCCGAACTTGCTGCGCATTTCGACGAAGTCGCCCGTGACGAGGCCGCGCTTCTTCGCGTCGGCAGGATTCATGTGAATCGTGCTGACGGGCTCGAGCTCAAGCAGGTACGGCGCATCGGAGCGGGTCTTCGAATGCGTGATGTAGGGCTTGCGCGTGCCGTTGATGAGTCGCAGGTTGAAGTCGCCCTCGGGCTTCATCATCTCCTTGTAGACGGGAAGACCCTCGAGACCGTACTTCGACGTGATCGTGGAGAAGAGCTCGAGCTTGCCCGTCGGCGTGTTGAAGCCGGGCTTGCCGTCCGGACGGAGCTTGCCGGAGACGTACTTGTAGGGTTCGTTCTTCTCGCACTTGAGCGTCGAGACGGCAGGCAGGGCGGCGACGGCCTTTTCGTAGTTGCCTTCCCAGACCTTGAGCACCGCGTTGCAGGCCTTGACCGGGTCGCCGTCGAAGAAGTTCTCGGGCTTGTCGACGAGGCAGCCGATTTCAAGCGCAATGCGCCAGTCCTCCTTCGCTTCGCCGAGCGGCTTGACAGGCGTCCTCGGCGCATACTTCGCGCCGTACATGCCGAACGGCGCATAGCGCTCGAAGTTCATGGCGGCGGGCAGGATGAGGTCGAGGTCCCTGTGGCTTTCCTTGCGGTAGAAGTAGTCGGTCGCGAACGCGAACTCAAGCTTCGAGATCGCCTTTGCGTATTCCTCGGGCTGCGGCCAGATCATGACGTTGAAGCCCCAGCCGCAGAAGGCGCGGATCTTGCCCTCCTTCACCCATTCGGGCAGCAGGTTCGGGCTGAACGGAACCATCATGTGGTGCCAGACGGGGACGAAGTCCTTGTCGAGGCGGCGGTCCTTCTGCTCCTTGGCGTTCCACCACTTGCCGTCGTAGAAGCTCGTGTGGATGCCGAAGCCGAAGGTCTGCTGCCCCTTCGGATTCGTCGGGAACATCGCGCCGCCCGGGGCGTCCATGTAGCCGAGGATCGACGGGATGAGCAGCAGGGCTCGGGCGTTGTTGACGCCGTTGAGGTTGTGCGTGAGGCTCTGCGTCGTGAGCGAGAAGGAGCCGGGGCCTTCGGCGTACATGCGGGCCGCGGCCACGATGTCGGCGGCGGGCACGCCGGTGATCTCCTCGGTCTTTTCCGGGGTGAAGGTCTCGCAGTAGGCGGCAAGCTCTTCAAAGCCGTGGCACCACTTCTCGACGAATTCGCGGTTGTAGAGGCCTTCCTTGATGAGAACGCGGATCATGCCCATGGCAAGCGCGCTGTCGGTGCCCACGCGGGGCGCCAGATGGATGTCGGCCAGCTCGGCGGCCTTCGTGCGGCGGGTGTCGACCGTGATGATCTTGCAGCCGCGTGCCTTGGCCTTGACGAGGGACTCCCACCAGCCCAGCGGCTGGGCCCAGACGTTCGTCGCCATGATCATGAAGGAACGCGTCTTTTCGGTCGGCATGGCGCCCGTCGACGGACGGCCCCAAGTGAGCTGCTCGGCCTGCATGCAGCCGGCGCGGCAGGCGGCCGACGATTCGTTGGCCCAGTGCACGGAGCCGAAATGACGGGCAAGACGGATGATGGGCGGACGCGGTTCCTTCGGGTCGCCCGCATAGAACATCACGCTGTCCGCACCGTACCGCTTCCTGATGCGCAGAAGATTTTCCGCAATCATCCTGTAGGCTTCCTCCCAGGAGCAGCGGACGAATCCGGGATCCTCGCTGCCCTTGGGATTCGTGCGCTTCATCGGATGGAGCAGACGATTCGGGTTGTAGAGTCGCTGGAGCGTCGCCAGCCCCTTCGAGCAGAGGATGTGGCGGGGGTTCTCCTTCCAGTTTTCAATCGATTCGATCACGTTCCCGCGTGCATGGAACTTGATGCCGCACGACGGCACGTGGTTGCAGTGGTCGCAGATCGAATAGCCGGTCCACTCCCTAGTGGCTTCGGCGGCTCCGGCAATCGGAACGAACATGCTGGCGGTCGAGCCCGCAACGGAAAGCGTGCCGATCGACTTGAGCAGATCGCGTCGGTTGAGAGCGAGTCCATGGGGGTCATTCATGGCTTTACTCCTTTTCGGTCAATGAAATTCAAAGGTCTCCTGTACACCTCCGACCGTCCTGGTCCGGGACTGCGAAGATGACTTCCTCAATTTTCATGTTATAACTTCCGATACCTAAGTACAGCACCTCCCATCGCAAACATGAGCCGCCTCACCTGCACCGTCCTGCTGGCCGCTCTCGCCCTGCAGTGCGCCCCGACTCTGGCCGGGACTCCCGTGCGCATCGCCGTCACGTCGGGCGGGCACGGCACCACCTCGCTCAAGCCGCTCGACCAGTCCGTCAGGGCGCTCGAGGCGAGGTTCGGCCCCTCGAACGTCACGATCCGCGAGCGCGTCACGCTCACGGAGCTCGGTCACATGCTCGAGCGCGGCGAGGTCGACTACTTCATTTCCACGTCGGGCGTCTCGCGCCGCAATCTGTCCGAAGGCTCGCGCGACCTCCTCACCATCACCGACAGCCGCTTTCCCGACCCGAACAAGTCCTACGGCTCGCTCTTCTTCACACGCAGGGGCAGCGGAATCAAAAACCTTGAGGACATGCGCGGCCGCACCCTGGTCGCCAACCATCCGAACGGCCCGTACAGCTACCTCGTCGGCATGGGCGAAATCGAGCGCGCCGGCTACGACGCGTCCACTTTCTTCAAGTCGCAGCGCTTTCTGATGCAGTCCGCCGAGGACGTCGTTCAGGCCGTGCTCGACGGACGCGCCGACGTCGGCATCGTCGCGAGCTGCATTCTCGAGGACTTCTTCCCTGCGGTATCCGAAGCCCGCCGCAATCTCGAGCCCGTGGCCCTCAAGGCGGCCGCCCCCTGCATGCGCTCGACGGACCAGCATCCCAACTGGACGCTTTCGGCCGTGCGCGGCGCGGATCCCGAAACGACGCGCGAAGTCGTGCTCACGCTTCTCGGCATGCCCGCATCACCCGACGGCGTGCGCTGGAGCATCACCACCGACTTCCAGAGCACCGACCGAGTCTTCAAGGCCTTCCGCACGGGCGTCTACGACGTCATGAACGAAAGAAGCTTCAGCGACTTCGTCGAGAAGTACTGGCTCTTCGCCGCCGTGCCCCTCGCCGCAGCCCTCCTCTGCTTCGGCTTTGCGGCCCTTCTGCGCCGCATGGTCGGGATCAGGACCCGCGAGCTCAAGCGGACGCTGGAAAACGAGCGGCGCCTGCGCCGCGAGGCTCAGGAGGCGGACGAACGCTACAGGCGACTTCTGCGCGTCGGGCTTCTCGGACAGCTGAGCACGATGTTCGCGCACGAAATCCGCCAGCCCGTCGGCGCCATCCTCGCCTACGTTCAGGGACTGCGCAACTTCTGCGCCTCGGGCTCGCTCACGCCCGAAATGTCCGAGGGCGTCCTCGCGAAGATCAACGCTCAGGCCGAAAGAGTGTCGGACATTGTCGAGCGCGTGAGGCTCTATGCAAGGACCGATGCCGTCGACCGCATCACGACCGATCTGCGAGACGTGGTCGACGAGGCGGTCGGGCCCTTCAAGCGCAACACGCGCTTTGAGGGCAAAATCATTCTGGAGCCGCCCGCATCGTCCGAAAAGTTCACCGTGCGCGTCTCGCCCCTTGAAATCAGCATCGCGCTGCACAACCTCATGCAGAATGCCGTCGACGCCCTCGCCTCTGCAGGCACCGCAGATCCGAGGATCACGATCCGCATCGAGCGCACGGAGGAGAGGCTTGCGGTCGTCGTCTCCGACAACGGCCCGCAGCTCACGCAGGATGAAGTCGCCCGCATGACGGCGCCCCTGCACACGACCAAGTCCTCGGGCATGGGACTCGGCCTGATTCTTGTAAACTCCATCGCAACCGGCCATGGCGGCCATCTCAGGCTGTCTCCCGCCGCTTGCGGCGGCCTTGAGGCACGACTGATCCTTCCTCACGCAGGCGAACATGATTGAAAAAACGCAGATGCTCATCCGAATCGTCGACGATGACGAACCTTTTGCAGACGCGATCTGCTTTCTTCTGCTGAGCAAGGGGCTCAGGGCCGTCGTTCATGCGTCGGCCGAGAAGTTCCTTGAGCAGGACGATCCGTCCGTTCCGGGCTGCCTCATCCTCGACTATCAGATGCCCGAACTCAACGGCATCGAGACCCAGCGCAAGCTGCTCGACAAGGGCTGGCGCTGGCCCGTCATCTTCATGACGGCCCATGCCGATGTCGACATGGCGATCACCGCCTTCAAGCAGGGCGCCTGCGACCTTCTTCAGAAGCCCGTTGCGCCCGACGTCCTCATCGCCGCAGTCGAGACCAGCCTCGAGAAGGTCCGCGCAGGCATGCGGCACCACCACGACGAAGTCTGCGGCCTTTTCGAGGGACTCACCAACCGCGAGCGACAGATCGTGAAGCTCGCCGCCGCAGGTCTCGCGAACCAGCAGATCGCCGACCGCTTGGGCATCAGCGAGCGCACCGTGGAGGCCCATCGCTCCGCGGCCTACCGCCGCCTGAACGTCAAATGCCTGGAGGAACTCCAGGCATTCATCAGGGACATGGACGACTGAACGTCCGAAATCAGCAGGCGTCCGCCCGCTCGAGCAGCATTCCGTCCGACTTCATCGTGCGAAGAAGCATCGCCAGAACGTCTCCGACGGCCCCCGTCTCCAGCCCCTGCAGTTCATGCGCGACGGTCGAGGCAAGCGGAATCAAGCATGCGGTCAGAAACTCCCGCTGCTTCCCTGCGGGCGCCTTCATCTGCGCGAGAAGCGACATGAACGCAAGCTCCACGCCCAACGAGTCCGCAAAGGGCGCGTCCGCCTCGGAAGGAAGAAAGCCGAAGGCCCTGTAGGCGTCAAGCAGGCGACGGCAGTCGGCGCCGCACATCATGCGGTGCTCGCCCGTGTAGGCCGAGGCGCAAAGCGGCACGGTTCTTTCGCCAACGCCCTGAAAAAGCCTCGCATACAGCCTGTCCATGACGATGGGCTCGGGCAGCGGCTCGGGCGCGGGCCCGGACGTCATTTCAAGCAGGGCCTCGACACCCGTCTGATAGCGGACCAACTCGGACCAGTTGCCGGCAAAGCCCGAAGAGCCGTTGCCGGAGAAAAAGTCGGCATATGCGCCGTAGACCTGCGCACGGGATTCGGCGAGATCGTTCACAAGATTGAATTCGTCGGACATGGGGCTCCTCAAGTGTCAAGCATTCCTCTTGAATTGTAGGCTCCGGGATACGTAGGTACAGTTCGGCGCATCAGCGACACCCCCACCTGCTTTCCGCGCACGTCACCTCTGAGGTCTCTCCTGAGGTCCTCTCCTGATCGAAGCGCCGATCGTCACGACGAGCACGATCAGGGCGAGCGTGCTGAGAAAGACCGTCGAGGACATGAAGCCGCCGACGCCCGCCGCCATGAAGAGCGACATCATGATTCGGCCGAGGTTGTTGAGCATGAACCTCATGCCCACGATGTCGCCCACCGATTCGGGCGGCGCGTACTGGAAGAGCGTGCTCATCGAAAGCGGCTTGACCAGACCGAATCCGAAGCCCGCCACCGACACGACGAGCAGAAAGGACGCGAATCCGTCGGCCAGTGCGGCGCCCGAGAGCGCGACGCCGCCCAGAAGCAGCGCGTTGCGAAGCTGAGGCAGAAGCGTCCTGTGATTGGCGCGCACGGACAGAAGCGAGCTTGCGGCCACCTGCGCGAGCGCGCACGCCGAAAGGAGCGTCCCCGTCTGGATCGTCGTGAGGCCCATACCGCCGCCCGCCGTGGGAACGAGAATGTCGAGAATGCAGAAGAGCGCGTTGACGCCCGAGCCCGCCACCACGCCCGCCAGCAGCGGCCCCGAGCCCGCGAGTCGCCTGATGTTCACAAGCAGGTCCGTCGACTCAACAAGGCCGTGCGCCCTGAGGTCCGAACGCGAAACGCCGGAGAAAAGGAAGGAAAGCGCCAGAGAGACCGCCAGCACGATGAAGGGCATGAGGTCCGGAGCCTGCGAGAAGAGCGCACCGATCGCGACGGGCATGGCAATCTCGCTCACGTTGCTCAACAGGCACATTCTCGAAAAGCGCGAGACGCGGTCCGCCGCGCCGAAGAGTCCGCCGATGCCGCGATAGCCTGCCGTTGCGGCGAGCATGAGCGTCATGCCCGTGAGCATCCAGGCGACGGCAAGCGCAGCAGGCGCCTCATGCTGCGTCGCCAGAAATCCCGCGCCGGCACAGCAGAGCGCTGCGCAGCGGTTGAGCGGTGAAGGCCCGAAGCGGTTGTAGAGCCGCCCCGCATAGATCGTGAAGACGGCGCAGGCCACGGAACTCGCCGCCATGACGGCACCCATCCAGGCCGCACCCACGCCGTGCGAGACCGCTTCGAAGATGAGCGTGAACTGCAGGCACCGCGCCGCAAGGCCGAGCAGGTACCACTGCGCGAAAAGGCGCCGAAAGGCTGTGCGAAGCTGCAGCGAATTCATGGAGCGTCCGATTGAGCGTGCCGAAGGAAGGCACGAGGCCTGCTGCGGACATTTGAACCACCTGTCGCGGAAGCGTTCCGGGACAGAAAAATTGTTAATTGTAACCCCGTCGTACGCTCCGAATGGGGCAATATTCGTGAAAGACCCTATGCGAGAGCGGAAAACGATGCACGATGCTCAGGCCTGACCCGAAGTGCGGCCTTCCGTCACGCCATCGGCGGGAAGGTCTTCAGCCTCAGCTTTCTGCGAAGAGACGCCTTTTCCTCGAGCCTGCATAGAGGCTTCAGACCGAAGGCGGCGAGCATGTCGTCGTCGGCATTTCGATAGCTTTCGCTCACGCGGACATACTGCCGTCCGTTCGAGCTCTTGTAGATGTTGACGTTGCGGGACATGGTTGACGTGAATGCAAAGACTTTCGACAGCTTATTGTACGTGTCGCAGCAGCCGTTTCTCAGAAGTCGATCAAGCTCGGCGTCCCTGCGAACACATCCTTCAACCCCATGCCAAACGGGGGCGCCTCCATCGACAGGAAGACGCCCCCGCAGGTCCCTTCAACCCGAATGCCTTACGGCCGGAAGGACGGCAGCTCCGAGTCGCCCGTGAGGAACACGTCCACGGCGCGGGCGCAACGCCTGCCCTCGCTCATCGCGCGCACGACGAGCGACTGGCCGCTGCGCGTGTCGCCGCAGGCAAAGACGCCGGGCACCGAGGTCGCAAAGGGTGCTTCAGAGCCATCGACGCCCGCCTTCGCATTGCCGCGGGCATCGGTCTCGACGCCGAAGGACTTGAGCGTCGCAGCGGCGGGATGCATGAAGCCCATGGCGAGCAGCACGCGCTGACAGGGAATCTCGAAGGCGGAATCGGGCACCTCGGACGGCGTGAAGCGGCCGTCGGGACCGAGGCTCCACTTGAGCTTCACGCAGCGCACGCCCCTCACTTCGCCCTTGTCGTTCAAGAGGATCTCCTTCGTGGAGGCCTCCCAGAGACGCTCGCAGCCTTCCTCGTGGGAGATGGAGGTGCGAAGCTTCCTCGGCCAGGCGGGCCAGCAGGACTTGTCGTCCTTCTCGGGCGGCATGGGGCTCAGGTCGAGCTGCCAGATCCTGCCCGCGCCCTGACGGCGGGCGGTGCCGACGCAGTCGCTGCCCGTGTCGCCGCCGCCCACGATGACGACGTCGCAGCCCCTGCAGTCGAAGGCGGGCTTCTTGACGAGGCCCTCGTCGACGCGGTTCTGCTCCTGCAGGACGTCAAGGGCGAAGAAGACGCCCCTGCCCTCGCGTCCCGGAACCTTGAGGTCCCTCGGCACCTCGGAGCCGCAGGCGAGCACGACGGCGTCGTACTCCCCGAGGAGGTCCGCGGCCTTCACGCTCCGCTTGGCGGCGTTGTGCACGCCCGCCTAGAACTTCCTGTCGCCCACGACCACGGAGAGCTCGAACCTGACGCCTTCGGCCTCAAGCTGGCTGATGCGGCGCTCGACGACGTCCTTCTCGAGCTTGAAGCCCGGAATGCCGAAGCGAAGAAGACCGCCGGGGCGCTCGGACTTCTCGTAGACCGTGACGTCGTGGCCCGCACGGGCAAGCTGCTGGGCGCAGGCAAGGCCCGCAGGGCCCGACCCCACGACGGCCACACGCCTTCCGGTCCTCACGGCCGCAGGCTCGGGCCTCACCCAGCCCTCGCGCCAGGCGCGGTCGATGACGGCGCGCTCGATCGAGCGGATGCCGACGGCCGCGTCGTCGAGAAGGTACCTCGTGCAGCCCGCCTCGCAGATCGCGGGACAGACCCGGCTCGTGAACTCGGGAAAGGAGTTCGTCGCCGAGAGGCACGCCCAGGCGCGCTCCCAGTCGCCTTCGCGCACGAGGCGGTTCCAGTCGACGGGACGGTTGTGAAGCGGACAGTTATTCGAGCAGAACGGGGTGCCGCAGTGCAGGCAGCGCAGGCTCTGCGCATGAACCTCGTCGTCGTTGAGCGGGATCGTGAAGTCCCTGAAGCTCTTGATGCGTTCCTCGACCGGGAGATGGCCGAATTCGATGCGTTGGTTTTCAGACATGGCAATCTCCTTTAAGCCCTGCTCTGCAGCACGGCGCGGTACTGAAGCGGAATGACCTTGACGAATCGCGCGCGGGTGCTCGACCAATGTTCGAGCAGCTCGGCCGCGAGCGTCGAGTCCGTGAAGAGCTGGTGGCGGGTGATGAGGCGCCTGAGGAGCTCCTCGTCCGTGCAGCCCATGTGCCAGGTGCGCGGATCGCTCGTCCTCACCTGCTCCTCGTGACTCATGACCCGTTCAAGCGCGACCATGGACGGATTGCAGTTCGCCTCGAAGCTGCCGTCGGCGTCGAAGACGAACGCGACGCCGCCCGACATGCCGGAGGCGAAGTTGCGGCCCGTGCGTCCGAGCACGACCGTCGTGCCGCCCGTCATGTACTCGCAGCCGTGGTCGCCGCAGCCCTCGATCACGGCGCTCGCGCCCGAAAGCCTCACGGCGAATCGTTCGCCGACGACGCCCGCGAAGTACGCCTCGCCGCTCGTGGCGCCGTAGAGCGTCGCATTGCCCGCGATGATGTTTTCGCTCGGCCTGCCGTGGAAGTCCGCAGGCGCCCTCACGATGATGCGCCCGCCCGAGAGGCCCTTGCCCACGTAGTCGTTCGCGTCGCCCGACAGGTCGAGCGTGAGGCCCTTCGCCGCAAAGGCCCCGAAGGACTGGCCCGCCGTGCCGTGAAGCGCGATTCTGATCGAGTCGTCGGGCAGGCCCGCTGCACCGTGCCTCTTCACGATCTCGTGCGAGATCATCGTGCCGACCGAACGGTGAGTGTTCTTCACCGCAGTCGTGATCGAGACGGTCTCGCCGCCCTCGATCGCGCAGGCGAAGCGGGGCAGGAGCGCATGGTCGAGATTCTTCTCAAGCTGATGGTCCTGAGCGAGCGTGTGGCGGATGGCGCAAGGCTCGGCGCTCGGACGGTGAAGGATGCGGGAGAGATCCACGCCCTTCGCCTTCCAGTTGTCGATGTCGTCGCGCTGCACGAGCAGGTCCGACCTGCCGATCAGGTCCTCGAAGCGGCGGATGCCGAGTTCGGCCATGATGCGACGGGCCTCTTCGGCCACGAAGAAGAAGTAGTTGATGACGGCGCCGGGCTTGCCGCGGAAGCGCTTCCTGAGTTCCGGATCCTGCGTGGCGATGCCGACGGGACATGTGTTGAGGTGGCACTGGCGCATCATCATGCAGCCTTCGACGACGAGCGGCGCTGTCGCAAAGCCGAATTCGTCCGCGCCGAGCATGGCGCCGATGACGACGTCGCGCCCCGTCTTGATCTGGCCGTCGACCTGGATCGCAACGCGGTTTCGCAGGCCGTTGACGACGAGCGTCTGCTGAGCTTCGGAGAGACCGAGCTCCCAGGCGCTGCCCGCGTGCTTCACCGACGAGAGCGGGCTTGCGCCCGTGCCGCCGTCGTGCCCCGAAATGACGATGTGGTCGGCCTTCGCCTTGGCGACGCCCGCGGCCACCGTGCCCACGCCCGTTTCGGAGACGAGCTTCACCGAGACGTCGGCCGCGCTGTTGGCGGTCTTGAGGTCGTGGATGAGCTGCGCGAGGTCCTCGATCGAGTAGATGTCGTGATGCGGAGGCGGCGAGATGAGGCCGACGCCGGGGACGGAGTACCTGAGTTCGGCGATGTATTCGGTCACCTTGTGGCCGGGAAGCTGGCCGCCTTCGCCCGGCTTGGCGCCCTGGGCCATCTTGATCTGGATCTGGTCCGCGCTCGCGAGGTACTGGGCCGTCACGCCGAAGCGCGCCGAGGCCACCTGCTTGACCTTCGAGCGCAGGCTGTCGCCCGCCTCGAGCTTCACGTCCGCGACAATCCTGTCGCTGCCGAGCACGTCGGCGAGCGTCTGGCCGGCCTTGACGGGAGAGAGGCCGGTCATCATCTCGGCCTCATAGCGCCTCGGATCCTCGCCGCCCTCGCCTGAAGTCGACTTCGCGCCGATGCGGTTCATGGCGACGGCGAGCGTGGCGTGGGCCTCGGCCGAAATGGAGCCGAGACTCATGGCGCCGGTTGCAAAGCGTCTGACGATGTCCTTCGCAGGCTCGACCTCGTCGAGCGGCACGGGCGTGCAGCCCTCGGTCCTGAACCTCAGCAGGCCGCGCAGCGTCATCTGACGGCGGCTCTGGTCGTTGATGATGTCCGCATATTCCCTGTACGAATTCCAGTTCTTCTCGCGGGAGGCCTTCTGGAGCTTGACGATCGCCTCGGGCGTCCACATGTGCTCCTCTCCGTCCGCGCGCCAGGCGTATTCGCCACCCGTGGGCAGGTCGCGGCCGGGGGCGGCGCCGATGCCGTAGGCGGCCTTGTGGAGGTTGATCGCCTCCTGCATCACCTCGAAGAGGCCGATGCCGTCGATCTGCGAGGGCGTGCCCGTGAAGTAGCGCTCGACGAAGGCCGACTGCAGGCCGATCGCCTCGAAGATCCTCGCGCCGCGGTAGCTCATCAGGGTCGAGATGCCCATCTTGGCCATCACCTTGGTGAGGCCCTTGCCCACGGCCTTGACGTAGTGGGCGACGGCCTCGTCGGGCGAGAGCCCGGCCTTGGGCGCGAGATCCTTGAGCGTCATGAGGGCCATGTAGGGATGCACCGCCTCGGCGCCGTAGCTCATGAGGAGCGCGAAGTCGTGCGTTTCAGTCGCGGAGCCCGAGCTCACCACGAGGCCCGTCGTCGTGCGCAGGCCCTCGGCGATCAGGTGCTGATGAAGGGCCGAGGTCGCCAGGAGCGCGGGAATCGCCACGCGGTCCTTCGAGACCGCCTCGTCGGAGAGGATGAGGATCGTGTGACCGAGCTTGATCGCGTCGACGGCCTGAGCGCACAGGCCCGCGAGGCAGGCCTCGACGCCCGCGCTGCCCCAGGCGGCGGGATAGGTGATGTCGATCACCTTGCTCCTCACCTTGCCCGAGGTGTAGTCGGAAATCGAGAGGAGCTTGCGCATCTCCGCGTCCGTAAGGACGGGCTGCGAGACCTCGATGCGCCTCGTCTGCTCCACGTCGTTGACGTCGAGCACGTTGGGCTTCGGACCGATGTAGCTGATGAGGCTCGTGACGAGCTCCTCGCGGATCGGATCGATCGGCGGGTTCGTCACCTGAGCAAAGAGCTGCTTGAAGTAATGGGAGAGCGGCTTGGACTTCTTCGAGAGGACCGGGAGCGAGACGTCGTTGCCCATGCTGCCCACGGGCTCCATTCCCTTTCTGGCCATCGGCACGAGAATGAGGTCGACGTCCTCCTGGGTGAGGCCGAAGACGCGTTGCAGCTCCCGGACGCGCTCGGGGCCGACGGCTTCGTCGGGCTCGGCCTTGGCGGCGCCCGCGAGGTCGGCGAGCCTCAGGTTGAGGCGGTCGACCCACTCGCGGTAGGGCTTGGCGAGGGCGAGTTGGTTCTTGATCTCGTCGTCCTCGATGATGCGCCCGCGGCCCGTGTCGATGAGGAGCATCTTGCCCGGCTCGACGCGCCACTTGCGGCGGATGCGGCTTTCGGGAATGGGCAGGACGCCCACTTCGCTCGCGAGCACGACCGTGTCGTCATCGGTGAGCACGTAACGCGCGGGCCTGAGGCCGTTGCGGTCAAGCGTCGCGCCGATCTGCACGCCGTCCGTGAAGACGATGGCGGCCGGACCGTCCCAGGCCTCCATCATCGGGGCATGATATGCGTAGAAGGCGCGCCTGTCGGGATCCATCGTCGTCGACTTCTCCCAGGCTTCGGGCACGAGCATGAGCATCGCCTGCGCGAGCGAATAGCCCGACATCACCATCAGCTCGATGGCGTTGTCAAGGCTCGCCGTGTCGGACTGGCCGTCGTAGATGATCGGGGCGAGCTTGCGGATGTCGCCGCCGAGCACGGGCGACTGCCAGACCTGCTCGCGGGCGCGCAGCCAGAAGTTGTTGCCGCGGACCGTGTTGATTTCGCCGTTGTGCGCGATGTAGCGGTACGGATGCGCAAGAGCCCAGCTCGGGAAGGTGTTGGTCGAGAATCGCTGGTGCACGACGGCGATGGCGCTCTCGACCTTTTCCTTCTGCAGGTCAAGGTAGTACTGTCCGACCTGATCGGCGAGCAGCAGGCCCTTGTAGACGACGGTGCGCGTGCTCATCGACGGCACGAAGTACTCGGAGCCGTGCGTGAGCTTCAGGGCCTGAATGCGGTGGGAGGCCGTCTTGCGGATGACGTAGAGCTTGCGCTCGAGCGCGGTCTGGACCATCACGTCGGGCCCGCGGCCGATGAAGATCTGGCGGATGACGGGCGCGCTCGCCTTCACGGTCGGACTCATCGTCATCACTTCGCAGACGGGAACGTCGCGCCAGCCGAGCACGACCTGGCCTTCGCGCCTGACCGAGCGCTCGAGCTCCTGTTCGCAGGCGGCGCGGGAGGCGGCCTCCTGCGGCAGGAAGATCATGCCGACGCCGTAGTCGCCGACTGCGGGAAGCTCAACGCCCTGCGCACGCATCTCCTCGCGGTAGAAGGCGTCCGGAATCTGAATGAGAATGCCCGCGCCGTCGCCGCAGAGCGGATCGGCGCCCACGGCGCCTCGATGGTCGAGGTTGTGCAGAATCAGCAGCGCATCTTCAATGACCTTGTGCGACGCCCTGCCCTTGATGTTGACGACGGCACCCACGCCGCACGCGTCGTGCTCGAGTTCCGAGCGATAAAGCCCTTTGAGGCCGGCTTCGCGCCTGGCCTCCTCTTTCTGTCGGGTCATAACCTGGCTCTCCAGTGTTTCTATTTTTGGGGGATTCTGTTTTCCATCCGGGAAAGGGAGCGCCCGACGGGCCGGCGGAGAGGAAACATGGAGATGTTGCATCAAAAAATCTCCGTGCGCATGCCTGCGGCACAGAGATTTTTGAAAAACCCGCAAATACGGGATGGCAAACTGCCTAGGTCGGGCAGTATGTCTTAGGAGATACCGCCTAGAAACTCACTTCGTCTATGCAAATTACCTTAGTGTATCACCAGAGGCTTTCGACAGCATTTTCGGATGCGATCGGGACCTGAAATGAAAATAACGGCGGGACGGGCGATGATCCGAAAGCGCTCCGAAAGGCCCGTCCCCTGACTCATCACCGGCCGGATTTGGCGGCGTATTTCCGGGTCGCATCCAGTGCGAACTGATTTCAGGCCTTGTTGAGGGCGGGCAGTTCCGTCTTGTCCAGATCTTTTTCGCGCAGCTCCGACCAGCAGGCGAGCCACAGGAGCTTCGCGCTAAGGCTGCCCGTCAAGGATGAAAAAGGTCCAGCGACACGGCCGCAGGAAGCACGGAGTCACCAGATGACGGTTCTTGAGCCTCCAACGGCAAAAGTGTTTTCCGTCGTCATCAGAGCTCCTACGACTTGAACACGACGGCGATGCTTTCGGAACGGCTCCCGCAAGCGTCATACGCCTCAAAAACAGCCATCCTGCTCTCCCAGCCCGCACCTGCCAGGTCCCACGGGCGAAGTCGAGCTCGCCTGAGGAGCTCCTCGGCCGTCTCCTCCGCCCGACCGCCTGCATACGGCGCGAGCAGCAGGCATTCGCCGGTCCTTTCAAGCGCCAGTGCCTTGACGACGCGGGTCCAGTCGAGTCTGCCCCACGACAGTCTCACCATCTCCATCACGAGAAGAAGTGCCTCTCGCCATCCTTCATAGGCGGAGTCGCGCGAAAGACGATCGGCGCACTCCTTGACGATGTCCGCGTCGGCGAGGCGGTCGGGATTCACCTGCGAAGGATCCTCGAGTGCCAACGCCATAAAGTCGTCGAAACGCTTCATCATGCTGCCGTCACCGTCCGTCATGAACGCGTCGGCCCAGTAGACAAGTCCGTTGCAGAGCAGAGGCTCCAGTTCCTGGCCCGTGATGTACTTCTTGTAATCATCTGCCTCAGTGTCTAGCGTCTGCCTCACGGCGGCAAGGAGAACCGCGCTCCAGACAAGTGTCCTGAAGAACGGAACACCCGTGCGCGGCATCGAGGAAAGCGTCGGAAACGTGGCCTCGCCCTGAGTACCGGCCCTTGAGTCCGAAATCCTTTTCCTTGCAAAATCGCCGCGGCCGCTGATGAAGTGCCTGTAGTCGGCATCATTCGCCTCGGCCTCGAACGTCCAGAGCCCGCGGACAATGAGCATGGACGGAAGCAACACGCGCTCGACGGCATCGCTTCCCTGAAAAGTACCCCGCGTTCTTTGTTCGGCCAGATTCGTCCAGAGAGCCGCATACTTTTCGAGATCAGCCTCAGGCACAAACCTGAGGTTCAGCGACTTGACGAGGTCGACGAGCTGCATCGATGCACCACGGTTGTTTTCGCCCTGAAAATACTGTGCGGCCTCGATGTCGCTGCGCAAAACGGTGGCGCTGAAGAAGACGTGATCGAGCATCCAGACGACGCGTTTCGCATCCTCTCTCACGTCAAACTGAGCTGCCTCCGCTGTCCTGTTGACGCCGAACCTGTTGCGCAAACGCTCTGTCATGAGCATGATGGCATCGACCGTAGCGGGACGATCGTAGCTGAACCGTGCGGCGCCTTCGGCGGCGCTTCGCAGCCTTTCGGCCTGTTCTTCTGAAAGTCCGAGGTTTGCACCGTCCGCCTGAAGGCGTTCGGCCAGCACCGAGACCACGAGAAGCATCGATGTGAGACGCTGCTGGCCGTCGTAGATCTGCATGACGTCCTTGTCACGCCTGAAGCAGATCGGCCCGAAGTACCAGAGCGTCGTCGATTCAGCGGACCTCATGTCGGCTACGTCGGCGAGCACGTGCTCAATGTCGGAGAGTTTCCAGCGATAAGGGCGCTGGCACGGCGGGATCTGAAACGTGAAGCCATCAGGCGGCATTTCCGCCAAATCAGGCATTCCCGGTATTTCCGCCATGCCATGAAGTCCGGCAAGCACCTCGCCGAGCGTCACGGCGACGGATCTTTCCTTTTGTTCTGAATCGGTCGGCTCAATCAAGGCTCCGTTTCCTTCTCAATACGGGGCCCACGCAATGCAGGCCCATGAAAAGGAAATTATACGAAGGCAAAGCAATGACACGACAGGAAGAAAGGCGCCTGCCGCTCACTGCCTCTCCTCAACCTTCCTGACCTCGTGCGGAGCCTTTCCGTCCGAAGCGTGTCTCGCTTCGTTTAGCACATGGGACTGGTGCCGCGCCTCCACGGCCTGACGAATGCCCTTTCCTTCTTTCAATGATTCAACATGCGAAGCCGGCCAGTCATCCTGATCAATCAGCACCCAAATTTCGTTGGGGAAGCTCTTCAAAAACCCCTGTTCCCAAGCCGAATTGAACAAAATTGTTCCGTTCGGTTTTTCTTTACAACGTCAAAAAATGGTGTTTTTTTTGCCATCAAAATAGTATAATTCTATTGTGTTGACGTTACGATCTTGTAGCGCTATGGAAGAGTTGTTTAATGGTCAATTGAGCTTTGCAGACATTGACGCTGAAAAGTTCCTACATGTTCGTCGGGCTCATGCTGATCGCCGCGT
>ERZ836358.1084-NODE-1084-length-29445-cov-29.269173_pt1 | contig 29445 bp, 28 predicted proteins | sample MGYA00519942_ERZ836358 | MGnify/ENA primary metagenome ERZ836358 (study PRJEB31850, sample SAMEA3708798) | human gut metagenome | biome: human gut; feature: human-associated habitat; material: faeces | place: China | collected 2014 ...
AAGCCGCATTCTTTCCCCCTTTCTTGGCGGGACAAGAAAGGGGCCCCCGGAGGGATTCCCAGCCGAAAGTCCCGACAGGGCTTCCGTCAGAACCCCCCGCCTAAATGGCTCATGACCGGTTTGCCCACGGCAATTGTTGCGGCCATGTGCGGTTTGCGGTTGCATTTGCAGGGGGGATTTGATATAATGACTGTAATTATGGGCTTTTGTGCCCTTTCACCGGGAGGGAAAGGCTGTATGTACCAGAGATCGGGGCTGCCGTGGACGAAATACTGGGATTTTATACTGCTGGATATGCTTTCCATGGTTCTGTCCATGGTGGCTGCCTACTATGTGTATATCCCGACGGACTTCAATCTGACGAAGAGCCCGGAGTATATGCTGCTGCTGCTGGGCATGCCCCTGGTGGATTTTGTGGCCATCGTCCTGGGCAATACCATGAACGAGGTCCAGAAGCGGGGGGCTTTTGCGGAATTCTGCGCCACCGTGCGCAATACCGCCGTGGTGTTCGCGGTGGAGGCCCTGATTTTCTTCGTGGTGAAAATGGGCGGCTTCTATTCCAGAATGAATTTTTTCTACACGGTGGTGTTCTATTTCTGCATCAGCTACACTACCCGGTGCCTGTATAAGTGGTATTATGTAAAGCACATTGTCCCGAAAAACGGCCGGTCCCTGCTGATCATTGCCGCGCCGGAGAACATCCCGGGGCTCAATGAAAAAATCGCCAAGGGTATGTACAGCACCTACCGCATGGCGGGGCTGATCCTCTCCGAGCCCCTGCCGGAGGGAGCGGACTGCGCACTGAAGGTTGTGGCGGACAGCAGCCGGGCGGAGAGCTGGATTCGGCAGAACTGGGTGGATGAGGTGCTGATCCTGCTGGCCCCCGATGAGGCGGTTTTGAAGCTTGCCGACGCCGTGACCTCCATGGGCATTACGGTGCACTTAGGTCTGGATTACGTCCGGGACCTGCTGAGCAGCGGCATGAAAACGGTGGAGGACCTGGGGGGCTACGATGTTCTGACGGTTTACCGCAACCGCATTGGCTTTGGGGCCTCGGCGGTGAAGCGCCTGTTTGACATTGTGGGCGGACTGGTTGGCTGTGTGTTTACGGCGGTTCTGACGCTCTTCATTGGTCCCGCCATCTATTTGACCGACCCCGGCCCCATTTTCTACACCCAGGAGCGCATCGGCCGCAACGGCAAGGTTTTTAAGATGTACAAGTTCCGCAGCATGGTCACCAATGCGGATGAGATCAAGCAGCAGTATCTCAAGGAAAACCGGGTTTCCGGGGGCTTTATGTTCAAGCTGGACTGGGACCCCCGGATCATCGGCAACAAAATCCTGCCGAACGGCACGAAAAAGACCGGCATTGGCGAATTCATCCGCAAAACCAGTCTGGACGAGTTCCCCCAGTTCCTGAACGTTCTGAAAGGGGATATGAGCCTGGTGGGCACCCGGCCCCCTACAAAGGACGAGTGGGCGCTGTATGAGGACCACCACCGGGCCAGAATGGCCATGCGCCCGGGCATTACGGGCATGTGGCAGGTCTCCGGCCGCAGCAACATTACGGACTTCGAGGAAATCGTCCGGCTGGATACGAAATACATCGACCAGTGGTCCCTGGGGCTGGATTTGAAAATATTGGTGAAGACCGTGCTTGTGGTGCTCAAGCACGAGGGCAGTATGTAAGGAGCGCGCTATGGATACCAAGACCAAGGCAAACATCAAAAGGGTACTCAATGTCTTCTGGCATCTGGAGCCCACCAGCGATATCTATATGTTCCACCATGTGACCATGACGCCGGAGGTGGAGCGCAGCTGCTGCAAGCTGGACACGGAGGACTTTGTCCACTTTCTGGATCAAAAGCGGGACTATGTGTCCCTGGACGCGCTGACGGACGACAAGCGTTACCCCCGGAAGGCCGCCATTACCTTTGACGACGGCCTGGAGGACACCTTCACCGTCGCCTATCCCATTCTCCGCCAGCGGCAGATCCCCTTTACGGTGTTCGTCCTGAGCCATATGGTTGGGCAGCCGGGGTATTTAAGCGCCGGGCAGCTGAAAAAGATGCAGCGCGACCCCCTGGTGACCATTGGCGTCCACGGCTCCAAACACAGAATCCTCACCGAGTGCACCCCGGAAGAGCAGGCGGAGGAGATTTTCGCCAGCAAGCAGGTTCTGGAAAAGCTGCTGGGGCAAACATGTGACCTCTTTGCCTATTCCCACGGGCAGTATGACGACAATATCCGCAAGCTCACGGCCTTTGCAGGCTACCGCAAGGCCTTCGCCGTGGCGGGCAGGCCGCTGAACGCCCACTTCGACAAAGGCCCCTATGCCTACCCCAGAATGTCCGTAGAGGCGGACACAAAGGCGATGTTTGGGCTGTAGGGGAATACGAGTTGACAGTTGACAGTTAAGGGATTTCCTACGGAAATGAATGAAAATATTTTAAAATCGTCCCGTAGGGACACCACAACTGTCAACTGTACACTGTCAACTATCACGCAAACCTTCGGTTTGCGGTCCCTGTGTATAACCGGGCCGACCCCCGGAAAACTACAAAGGAGGGCAGTCCATGACAAGAGTTCTGGCACTGTTTACCTGTTTCAATCGAAAAGAAAAGTCGGTTCACGCCGTGGAAAGCCTGATTTCCGGCAACCCCCAGATCAATTTCACCTTCCTGGTGGTGGATGACGGCAGCACCGACGGCACCGCCGAGGCGCTGCAGAAATTCCCCGTCCGCATTCTCCGGGGGGACGGGAGCCTGTTCTATTCCCGGGGCATGGGCCTGGGCATGGACACCCTTTTGCGGGAAAAGACCGACTATGACTACCTGCTCATGATGAATGACGATGTGGCCTTCTTCCCCCACTGCATTGAGGCGCTGGCGACCCAGAGCGGGGGCAGGGATGTGATCGTGGGCGCCACCCGGGACACCCGGGGGAATCTCAGCTACAGCGGCATTCAGTACGAAAAGGGCATTCACTACCGCTTTATGAACCCCGGGGAGGCGCAGGAGGCGGACACCATGAATGCCAACTGCGTCCTGATCCCCTATGATCTCTTCCGCAAAACCGGCTCCATGGATAAGCATTACCACCACTCCCTGGGGGACTTTGACTATGGCTTCGCCCTGCGGCAGGCAGGGGGAAGGCTCTATGTCTCCGGGGACTATGTGGGCGAGTGCTGCGACAATCCCCAGACGGGCACCTGGCACGACAGGTCCCTCTCCATCCGCCAGCGCATCCGGAAAAAGGAAAGCGTCAAGGGAGACCCGGCAGGTCCCTGGTTTTATTATCTGAAAAAACACTTTGGTCTGTTCACCGCCGTCAAAAGCAGCGTGACGCCCTATATTCGTATTTTTCTGGGCCTGTAACAGCCCGGGAAGAAAGAGGAAACCATGCGTAAGAACAAAAAGAAGATCGTGGGCAATCACGCCGTAATGCTCATGTTTTATGACCTGGTGATGCTGGGCCTGGTATCGGTGCTGCTGCTGGTATTCTACCCCAGCAGCTACTATCCCATTACCAGGTTGGAGGCGGTGCTGCACTATTTGCTGGCGGCGGCCTGTATGCTGGGCGCCCGGGCTCTGGGCAACTCCTATAACAACGTCTGGCGTTACGGCGGGAACAACCTGTACGTAAACCTCATCTGCTACGATGTGCTGGGCGGCGGGGTGTATTTCCTCTTGCAGCGGCTGCTGCCTCTGCGGGATGTGGAGTTTCTCCGGGCGGTGACCCTGTTTGCCCTGAATCTGCTGGGGGATATCCTCATGCGGCAGCTGTACCAGTACCTGTACGATGCCAACAGCCGGAATTCCAAGGCGGCGAATGTGATCCGGATGGTCACCCAGAAGCTCACCGGCATCCAGGCGGAGCCTGCGGACCGGGGAAGCGGCCGCCGGATCAACATCGCCATCATTGGCGCCGGCCGGGTGGGCGCAGGCCTGGCTGCGGACCTGGCCAGCAACCCCCGGGCCGCCTACGCCGCCAAATTCTTTGTGGACATCGACCGGAACAAGATCGGCCGGGCCATCAACGGCGTTCCCGTGCTGTCCGACGAGGAGGCCGATGAGCGGGCCTTCCGGGAATACAACATTCAGGAGGTGGTTTTCGCCATTCCGGGAGCCACCGCAGAGCGAAAGAAGGAGCTCTATGAGCGCTATAAGGCCACGGGCTGCAAGCTGAAAACCTATGACTACCCCACCACCCAGGCCGTCAACGGCAAGCGCAGCCTCCGGGAGTTTGACGCCGAAGAGCTGCTGTTCCGGCAGACCTCGGAAATTCTAACCGACGATACCAAGGCCTACTACCGGGGCAAGACCGTTCTGATTTCCGGCGGCGGCGGCTCCATCGGCAGCGAGCTGGCCCGGCAGATCGCCAAGATCGGCCCCCGGCAGCTGGTGATCCTGGACGTCTACGAAAACGGCGCTTACGATATCCAGCAGGAGCTGAAGATCAAATTTCCCCTTTTGAATCTCCGTGTGGAGATCGTCACCATTACGGACAGGGGGCAGCTGGAGCGGGTCTTCGGGGAATACAAGCCCGATGTGGTCATCCACGCCGCGGCCCACAAGCATGTGCCCCTGATGGAGACCAACTGCTGTGAAGCAGTGAAAAACAATGTGTTCGGCACCAGGAATCTGCTGGACGTTGCGGAAAACGCCGGCTGCGGCAAGTTCATCATGGTCAGCACGGACAAGGCCGTGAACCCCACCAACGTCATGGGGGCCACCAAGCGGATGTGCGAGCTGGAGGTGCTGAACCACCGGGGCAATATGAACTGCTCTGCCACCCGGTTCGGCAACGTCCTGGGCAGCAACGGCAGCGTGATCCCTCTGTTTAAGCGGCAGATCCTCTACGGCGGACCGGTGACGCTGACGGACCGGCGGATCATCCGCTACTTTATGACCATTCCCGAGGCGGCCCAGCTGGTGCTGACCTCCGGGGCCTTTGCCAAGAACGGGGAGCTGTTCGTGCTGGATATGGGCAAGCCCGTGCACATCCTGGAGCTGGCGGAAAACATGATTCGCCTCAGCGGGTTTGAACCCTACAAGGACATTGACATTGTGGAAACCGGCCTGCGGCCCGGCGAGAAGCTCTATGAGGAGCTGCTGGTGCGGACCGAGGACCTGGGCAAGACGGAGAACGACCAGATCTTCATAGAGCGGGACAAGAAGCTGGCCCCGGAGGAGATCGCCCAAAAGCTGGCGCTCCTGGCCCAGGCCGTGAAGAGCGAGGATGACGAGACCTGCCGAAAGGCCCTGAAGGCGGCGGTGGAGACCTTCCGTGACCCGGAAGAGGTGAACTGCCGCGCCGAGGAGGCCCGGGAAATGCAGCAGGTCCGGTAAATAAGAAAGGGGAGCAAGCACGTGAACTATCTGATCGTTGTGGATATGCAGAATGACTTTATTGACGGCAGCCTGGGGTCTGCCATGGCCCAGGCCATTGTGCCCAAGGTGGTGGAAAAGGCCGCCCATTTTGACGGGAAGGTGATCTTCACCCGGGATACCCACGGCCCCAACTATCTGAACACCCAGGAGGGCCGGAAGCTGCCGGTGAAGCACTGCATCCAGGGCACCCCCGGCTGGCAGATCTGCGAGGAGCTCCAGCCCTTCGCCGCCAACGTGGTGGACAAGCTCAGCTTTGGCAGCATCTCCCTGCCCCGGCTCCTGGCCCAGGAGGGCACCCCGGAGTCCATTGAGCTGTGCGGCCTGTGTACGGACATCTGCGTGATCTCCAATGCCATGATCCTGAAAAGCGCCTTCCCGGAGGCAAGGGTCAGCGTAGACAGCGCCTGCTGCGCCGGCGTCACCGAGGAAAGCCACGCAACGGCCCTGAACGCCATGCGGGCCGTGCAGATCGAAGTGAAATAAGAAGCGCCCCCGCAAGCTTGGCTTGCGGGGGCGTATGCTTTCTCCAAACCTTCCCCACCGGGGAAGGGGGACCGCCGCAGCGGCGGTGCGTCGCGCAGCGAATCTAATCTTCTATAGCTGCCAGTGGCAGCTATACAGTAATTTATGGAAGAGGGGCCTTGCGCAAGAGAGTAGTGTGTAACTGTGCATTTTACACACTGCTCCCGCCCAGAACGCCCCTCCTCAGTCTCGCTAACGCGAGCCAGCTCCCCCGGAGGGGAAGCTTTTGGGCGCACCGCCCGGAGGAGAAGCTTCCTTTTTTCACCCCTTCCGCAAAAACGCCGCTGTCTGGGCCAGGGCTTCCTGCTTGGGCACCCCGGCCAGGCGGAGACGGTGGGCCAGGGCCAGGGCGGGGGCGAAATCCTTGCCCGGGGCGAAACCGGCAGCAACCAGGTCCGCGCCCTGGACATAGGGCTGGGCCAGAAGGGCTCGGTAGGCGGCGAGGGCTGCGCGCAGATAGCTTTCCGTGGGGGCATAGTCCGGGAAGCCGGTCTTTCCCGTGGCATCGGCCTTGGCCAGCAGCAGCAGGTCCTCCGGGCAGAGGCTTTCGTCAAAGAGCCTATTGCAGCTTTTTTGCCCGGAATGCTGGGCGGCGAGCATATTGGGCCGCATGTGCAGCTTGACCATATTCAGCACATAGCACCTGAGCTGCTTCTCCCGGGAGATGCGGGCCAGGAAGGCTTCCGCCGGGGCCAGACCCGCCTCCTCGTGGCCGAAAGAGCGGATACGGCCGGTGCCGTCCCGCCGGGTGGTATCGGGCTTGCCGAAGTCGTGGCACAGTGCGGCAAACATCAGTTCTCTAGGGTGCTCTGCCTGGGCGCGCAGGGCTGCGAGCCGGTCCAGCACCAGCACGGTGTGGTTCCAGACGTCCCCCTCGGGGTGAAATTTTGGCTCCTGGGGCACGCCGATCAGGGCCTGCACCTCGGGAAACCAGACGCCCAGCTGCTCCATTTGCCCCAGGGTTTCGAAGAATACGGAGGGCCGGGGCGCTTTCAAAAGGGCCTTTTCCAGCTCGGCCATGACCCGCTCCCCGGAGAGGGCGGCCAAATCCATGGTTTTGCACAATGAGGCGGTCTCCGGGGACACGGAAAAGCCGAACCGGGCCGCAAACTGAGCGCCCCGCAGCACCCGCAGGGGGTCTTCCGGAAAGGATTGGCTGCTGACATGGCGGAGAATCCCTTTTTCCAGGTCCTCCCGGCCCTGGAAAAAGTCCAGAATTTCCCCGGTCAGCACGTCCTCCATCAGGGCGTTGACGGTGAAGTCCCGGCGCATGGCCGCCTTTTCCGGGCCGAGAAAAGGGTCTGTAAAGACGGCAAAATCCCGGTGCCCCCGGCCGCTGAGGTGCTCCTTCCGGGGCAGGGCGATGTCGATGTCGTAGTGGCGCAGGCCGTAAATGCCAAAGCTTGCCCCCATCTGGGTACGGGTGCCCAGGCGGTCCAGAATGGCCTCCAGGGCGGGGGCGGGGACGCCGTGGATCTCTATGTCCACATCCTTGGTGTCGATCCCCAGCAGCCGGTCCCGGACGAAGCCCCCCACATAGTAGGCTCTGCCCCCGGCCTGGGCCACGGCTGCGGCAATCTGCCGGGCCATGAGAATATTTTTGTTTTCCATAGGCGTTTCACGGCTCCTCGGGGAACAGGGGGTAGTCCCGGACGAAGGAAATGAAGCTTTCCACGCCGCTGGGGGTGTACTTGGATTTGCGCCAGAGCAGACCAACCTTCTGCTCAATGCGGGGCTCGATGGGAATGCCCACAAGATCCGGGTGGTCCTCCAGCAATGAGGCATAGAAGAAGCTGGCGCAGGTGGAATTATGGATCATGCCCTTCATGGTGTAGATCTGGCTGGTGTAGATCTGGATGTAGGGCGTGATGCCGAGGCTTTCAAACCGGGAGAGAATGGCATTGTTCTGCACGGAATCCGTATTGTACATCACAAGCGGCGTGGTGGCCAGGTCCTCCAATGCAACGCTGTCCCGCTTGGCCAGAGGATGGGCCGGGTCTACCACGATGACAAAGTGGTCCCGCCCGATGCAGACGGACTGGAAGCTCTCCGGGTCGTCCTGGTTCAGGTTGGCCAGGGCAATGTCCAGCTCCTTTTCCTTTACCAGCGCCGCCGCCCGGGCGGAGCCGTACTCGTAGAAGGTCAGCCGGATATTGGGGTGGCGGGCGTTGAAATCATGGAGCAGGTCCGGGAAAAAGGTGGTTCCCCACAGGGGCGGAATGCCCACCTTCACGTTCTGCTGGGCGCTGCCCAGGTCGCTGAGCTGCTGCTTTGCGGACTCCACCTCCCGCAGAAGCTGCTCGGCGCGTTCATAGAAGATGCGCCCCTCGTCCGTCAGGGTCATCTTGTTCCGGGCGTGGGAAAAGAGACTGACGGAAAATTCCTTTTCCAGCTCCCGGATGGCCCCGGAAATGGCCGGCTGGGTCACATACAGCTTTTTCGCCGCCGCCGTAATGCTCTGGCATTCCACGGCGGTGCAGAAATACTCCAGTTGTGTCAGTTTCATGGGTGGACTCCTTTCAGAAAATAACCTTCCCCTGCGGGGAAGGGGGACCGCGTCAGCGGTGGATGAGGGGCCTTATGCGCGGGATCGGTGGGTGACTTGCGGCACCTTTTCTTACCACTCTCGCCCATTACGCCCCTCTTCAGTCAGGGCTGCGCCCTGCCAGCTTCCGCTGTGCATTAAGAATCCGTAAGCCGCTGAAGCGGCAACGGCTTCTATACCCGGAGGGGAAGCTTTTTTAGCTATATACTACCACACATCCCCCTATAAGTAAATTCTTTTGACATTATAAATTCTGCTGATACCCCCATTTTAAACGCTGATTTTACTTTCGTTTCCAAAAATGTTACACTTAGGTCACAAAGCAGATGACTACCGGCCGGTTCTCCTGCAATGCGCGTAACCGAAAGAAAAGGAATTCAATAGGAGGAAACAAAGATGTCTCCCAGTACCATTACACTGCTCTTCCTGGCCTTCGCCATTGTGAGCTTCATTCTTGAAAAGATTCCCCTTGGCCTGACCGCTACCATCGTGGCCATCGGCCTGAACCTGACCGGTGTTCTGAGCAACTCCGATACCTTCGCAGGCTATGTCAACAGCAACGTCATCCTGTGCGTGGGCATGTTCGTTGTGGGCCAGGCCCTGTTTGAGACCGGCATGGCCAACAAGATCGGCGGCCTGGTCACCAAGTTCGCCAAGTCCGAGAGAATGCTGATCGTGGCCGTTATGACCATCGTTGGCATTATGTCCGGCTTCCTGTCCAACACCGGCACCGCCGCCGTGCTGATCCCCGTGGTCTGCGGCATTGCCGATGAGTCCGGCTACTCCCGCTCCCGCCTGCTGATGCCCCTGGTCTTCGCTGCCGCTCTGGGCGGCAACCTGTCCATCATCGGCGCACCCGGCAACCTGATGGGCGTGAATGCCCTGCAGGAAATGGGCATTGCCACCAGCTTCTTCATGTATGCACCTGTGGGCGTTCCCATGCTGGTGCTGGGCATCGTCTTCTATGCCGTCATCGGCTACAAGCTGCTGCCCGACGGCACCCACGGCGGCGAAGCCCCCGAGGCCCCCAAGGATTACTCCGGTGTGCCCGCCTGGAAGCAGATCGTATCCCTGGTCGTCCTGGTCGTTGTCATCCTGGCCATGATCTTCGAGAAAAAGATCGGCATCAAGATCCAGGTCTCCGCCTGCATCGGCGCCATTGTTCTGGTGCTCGCCGGCGTTATCTCCGAGAAGGAAGCTCTGAAGTCCATCGATCTGAAGGTCGTCCTGCTGTTCGGCGGCTCCCTGGCCCTGGCCAAGGCGCTGGAAACCACCGGAGCCGGCAGCATCATTGCCGATGCCATCGTGGGCGCTCTGGGCTCCAACCCCAACCCCATGGTCCTGCTGGTGGTCATCTTCGTGGTTGGCTGCGCACTGACCAACTTCATGTCCAACACCGCTACCACCGCCCTGATGGTGCCCATCGCCACCTCTCTTGCCGAGAGCCTGGGTGCTGACCCCCGCTCCATGATCATCGCCACCGTCATCGCCTGCTCCTGCGCCTATGCCACCCCCATCGGCATGCCCGCCAACACCATGGTGGTGGGCCTGGGCGGCTACAAGTTCAAGGACTATGTGAAGGCCGGTCTGCCCCTGATCGCGGTGTCCTTTGTGGTCTGCATCGTGCTGCTGCCCATCCTGTTCCCCTTCTACGGCTAAAAAATCAGTTCCGCAGGCGGCAGCTGCCGCCTGCGGAAATATCGGAAACATAATAAATGGAGGAATTTCCAATGGCAAATGAAGAAAGCGTAAAGCTGCTCACCGACATTGTGGCAAGCTTTGTGTGCCACATCAGCAAGAAGCTGCCTGACGACGTTGTCGCCAAGCTGGAGGAGCTGGGCCGTCAGGAGACCGCTCCCCTGCCCAAGGTCCTGTATGAGACCATGACCAAGAACCAGAAGCTGGCCGTGGAGCTGGACCGTCCCAGCTGCCAGGACACCGGCGTTCTGCAGTACTGGGTCAAGTGCGGTACTGCCTTCCCCCTCATCAACGAGCTGGAGGCCCTGCTGAAGGAGGCCACCGTTCAGGCTACCTTCACCGCCCCCCTGCGTCACAACTCCGTTGAGACCTTCGACGAGTACAACACCAAGCGCAACGTAGGCAAGGGCACCCCCACCGTGTGGTGGGACATCGTCCCCAACTCCGACCAGTGCGAGATCTATGCCTATATGGCCGGCGGCGGCTGCACCCTGCCCGGCAAGGCCATGGTCCTGATGCCCGGCGCGGGCTACGAGGGCGTTACCGACTTCGTTCTGGACCAGATGACCACCTACGGCCTGAACGCCTGCCCCCCGCTGCTGGTTGGCGTGGGCGTGGGCACCTCCATTGAGACCGCTGCCCTGCAGTCCAAGAAGGCTCTGATGCGGCCCATCGGCTCCCACAACGACAACCCCAACGCCGCTAAGATGGAGAAGCTGCTGGAAGACGGCATCAACGCCATCGGCCTTGGCCCCCAGGGCATGGGCGGCAAGTTCTCCGTGCTGGGCGTGAACATTGAGAACACTGCCCGCCATCCTTCCACCATCGGCGTTGCCGTCAACGTGGGCTGCTGGTCTCACCGCCGGGGCCACATCGTTGTGGACAAGGATCTGAACGTCACTTGCGACACCCATTCCACCTGGAAGTTCAACGGTTAAGGGAGGTTATTAGCTATGGTTGAAATCAGAGGAGATAAGAAGGTTCTGGTGACCCCCGTCACCGCCGAGGATCTGGCTGACATTAAGATTGGCGACATCGTCTGGCTGGACGGCGATCTGATGACCTGCCGTGACGTGGCCCACCGCCGCCTGATCGAGTACGGCCGCGAGCTGCCCTACGACATCCGCAACAAGGCTATTTTCCACGCAGGCCCCATCGTCCGCAAGATCGAGGGCACCGAGGATGACTACGAGATGGTCTCCGTCGGCCCCACCACCTCCATGCGTATGGAGAAGTTTGAGTACGAGTTCATCAAGCACACCGGCGTCCGCGTCATCGTGGGCAAGGGCGGCATGGGCCCCAATACCGAGCGGGGCTGCAAGGAGTTCGGCGCAATCCACTGCGTGTTCCCCGCAGGCTGCGCCGTGGTGGCCGCTACCGAGGTGCTGAAGATCCAGGAGCATCACTGGGATGAGCTGGGCATGCCCGAGACCCTGTGGTGCAACAAGGTCAAGGAGTTCGGCCCCCTGATCGTCTCCATCGATGCCAAGGGCAACAACCTCTTCGAGGAGCAGAAGGTCATCTACAACGAGCGCAAGGAGAAGGCCAAGCAGGCCATCTATCCCGAAGTGAAGTTCATCAAGTAATCTATAGGGCTGCACCGCACAATTCGTCTGCGACAGTCAGCGGATCTTTTCCTCCTGTATTACGTAAAACATATAAGCGCCGCATCCACCACCGGGATGCGGCGCTATTGACAAAAAAATCAAATCGGTGTATACTATGCGTACAAAGGGTGCTACCAGTAGGTCGGCTCCCCGAGATTTGGTTAAGAGATAACCGCTGCTTTGGGGAAAGTTGGGCGGTTATCTCTTTTTGTTGTTAATCTGGAAAACCAGGTTAATGACAGCAATAATGACCAGGCAGAATTGAAAAATTCCTTCCCATGTAACGTCCATAAACCGTCACAAATAGAGGTGCGATTGCCACCGGCAATCGTTTATTAGATTCGCTGCGCGACGCACCGCCCCCTTTCTATAAGGGGGCAAAAGAGAATATATCACCCCCGAAAAAGATCGAGGGGAACCGCCTACCGGGGTACTGGTAGCACCGACTACAGAATAACACAGGATTCGAGAAAATGCAAGAAAAAAGCGGGGCATATCGCGTGCAGCCATGCAGCGATATGCCCCGTGTGTGCCTATTCTGCGTTTATTCTGATGAACAAAAGCCATTGCAGCATAAAAGAAATGTCAATATTTATCCGTTGGGTTTGACAAAGGGCCTGTGCGGGGGTATGATAGAGGTATCTTTTACGACATAGGAGGCCCTGCAATGGAGGAATTGGCGAAAAAAACAGAGACGGCAGAGAAGAAAGGCGACCTGCTGCTGTTTGTGAAGATCCAGACGGCGCTGGTGGCGGTGCTGGTGCTGCTGCTGGTGGTGGGCGGTATTTTTGCCGCCGTGCAGGTGAACAAGGCCATGCGCGTGGTGGACGGCCTGGATATGGATAAAATCAATGCCGCCGTGCAGTCCCTGAGCAGCATCGCCGCAGAGCTGGAAAAGCTGGATATGGAAGGGGTGGGCAAAACCGTGGAGGCCCTGCGAGGCGCGGCCCAGAAGCTGGCCGAGGCCGACATCGACGCCGTCAACGACGGCATCGAAGCCCTGACCGACGCCGCCGGGAACTTGCAGAACCTGGATATCGAGAAGCTGAACGACCTGATCGCCGCCCTGGAGAAGACCGCCGCCCAAATGGAAAAAACCAGCGCCGCCTTTGGGAAGCTGTTTGGGAAGTAAAATAGGAAGCAAAAGGGGCTGTTAGAAAACGCTCTGTCATTGCGAACCAGCGCGCACGCTGGTGTGGCAATCCCCCGGATTTTCAAACATCTTGGCCGTAAAACCAAGCTGTTTCCATCCAACCGGGGGGCTGCCACACCAGTGACGTCGGTCACTGGTTCGCAGCGACATACTTTTCTAACAGCCCGTTTTTTTATTCCTCCGTCTTGAAAACGGACTTCTTGTTCAGGGTAAAGGAATACTGCATTTCCAGCGCCCGGAACAGCTGCTGCATGACGTCGTCTGCAATGGTGCGGATGTCCAGGGACAGCACGGAGGCGATGACGGCCTCGATTTCCTCCTTGGGCACCTCGAAGATGCGCAGATTGGTCCGCAGGAACCGTTCCAGCTTGCGCTCCAGGGTGAAATAGACGTCACAGGGGTGGGCCATGTAAGAGCGCATGATCCCGGCGGTGCCGATTTCTATCTCATAGAAGTCGCTGACGGTGGCCTTGGGCAGATAGGAGGAGAAGATCTTCTGGAGCTCTGCGGTGGTGTGCTGATGGATCAGATCCAGCAGATCCGGCTGGGTGTAGACCTCTACATAGACCTCCCGCAGATTCTCGTTCAGCTCTACCAGGGTCAGCTGGATGCTGGTCTCCACGGCATAGAGCATCACAGGGCTTGCATCCTTGCCGATGATCTTTCCGGCGATGCCGAACTGGTTGGAGAACATGAAGCCGATGAACTCTTTCAGAACGTCGCTTTTGGCCTTGTACAGGTGGTAAAAGGTGCCGGCGCTGACATCTGCCTCCTCAAAGATCTGCTTGGGCGGGGTGTTGCTGAAGCCCTGCTCCAGGAAGAGCTTCACACAGGTGGACAGGATACGCTGCTCCGTAGCCTGCCGGTCATAACGGGTACGAATGGGGACCGCCTTCTTTCTGTATTTTTTAGAATTCATTCTAATATACCGGATTCATCATAAACGATTCCATGAAAAAAGTCAAGTCTTTTTGAAAATTTAGAAAAAGTGTCAAATATATCTTTCACCTTCCCCCACCGGCCGTAGGGGAAGCTTCTTAACCTTCCCCCACGGGGAAGGGGGACCGCCGTAAGGCGGTGGATGAGGGGCCTCGGACGACAGGGCGCTACACAATTACCGGGTACTCCCGCCCGTGACACCCCTCCTCAGTCTCGCTGACGCGAGCCAGCACCACTTTTTATGGTATAGCTGCCACCGGCAGCTATGTTAGATTCAATTCGCTGCGCGCCGCACCGCCCGTAGGGGAAGCTTTTTCTAACCTTTACAAACATCTTACATCCCCGAACTTTCCCATTTTACACTTGGGGTTTATGATACCTCCCGTAAACCGAAATCCAAACAAAGAAAAATCTTAGGAGGACAAAAATGAAAAAACTGATTGCAATCGCCCTGGCAGGGGTTCTGGCCCTGTCCATGGCTGCCTGCGGCGCACAGAGCGCCGAAACCACCGCCACTGCCGCAGCTGCCGCCGCTGAGACCGCCGGGGCCGCTGCCGGGGCTGCCAAGCTCTCCGGCACCGTCACCCTGGCCGGCTCCACTTCCATGCAGAAGCTGTGCGAGGCCATGATCGAGAGTTTTGAGGAAAGCTATCCCGACATCACCGTTACCGCGGAATACACCGGCTCCGGCGCCGGTCTGGAATCCCTGGTTGGCGGCAAGACCGACATCGGCAATGCCTCCCGTGCCCTGAAGGACGGCGAGAAGGACAGCGGCGCTGTGGAGAACATTGTGGCCATCGACGGCATCGCCGTGATCACCCACACCTCCAACACCGTTTCCGACCTGACCTCCCGGCAGCTGACCGATATCTACACCGGCAAGATTACCAATTGGGTTGACCTGGGCGGCGCTGACGAGGCCATCGTGGTCCTGGGCCGTGAGGCCGGTTCCGGCACCCGCGGCGCTTTCGAAGAGCTGCTGGATGTGGCTGACCAGTGTGCCTATGCCCAGGAGCTGGATTCCACCGGCGGCGTCCTGGCCAAGGTTGCTTCCACACCCGGCTCCATCGGCTATGTGTCATTGGATGTGGTTGACGGCACCGTGAAGGCCCTGAGCCTGGACGGCGTGGAGCCCACCGAGGAGAACATTGTGGCAGGTTCCTACAAGCTGTCCCGTCCCTTCGTCATGGCGACTCTGGGCGCCATCGATGAGCAGAACGACCTGGTAAAGACCTGGTTTGGCTATGTGCAGTCCGATGCGGGCAAGGCAGTCATCACGGCCATGGGCCTGATCCTGCCCCAGTAATATGGCAAATCCCAAGGGCAAACCGGGCCGGAGCGCTTTCACCGCAGAGCGCCTGGCTCGGGCTCTTCTTTTGATTTGCGCGGTGGTTGCGATTTTTGCGGTGTGCGCCATTACGTTGTACCTCTTCGCCAAGGGCCTGCCCGCCCTGCACAAGGTGGGCGTGGGAGAGCTGCTGTTCGGCACGGTCTGGAAGCCCACGGCGGCAGAGCCCGGCTTCGGCATTGCCTATATCATTCTCTCCTCCATTGTGGGCACGGCGGCCAGTGTGCTGCTGGGTGTGCCCATCGGCTTGCTGACGGCGGTGTTCCTCACCGAGGTCTCCGGCAAGACCCTGGCGAAGGCGGTGCAGCCCGCCGTGGAGCTGCTGGCGGCCATCCCCTCCGTCATTTACGGCCTGCTTGGCATGATGCTCTTAAATCCCCTGCTCTATAAGCTGGAAAAGGCCCTGTTTGCGGGCTCTTCTACCCACCGGTATACCGGCGGCGCGGATCTGCTGGCTGCCGTGATCGTTCTGGCCATCATGATTTTGCCCACGGTCATCAGCGTCAGCGCCTCTGCCATCCGGGCGGTGCCGGGCTCCCTGCGGGCGGCCTCTCTGGCCCTGGGGGCCAGCAAGATGCAGACCATCCGGCGTGTCACCGTTCCGGCGGCCAAGTCCGGCATTCTGACCGGCGTGGTGCTGGGCATCGGCAGAGCCCTGGGCGAGGCCATGGCCATTAACATGGTGGCAGGCGGCGCTGTGAATCTGCCCCTGCCCTTCAATTCCGTCCGGTTCCTGACCACCCAGCTGGTCAGCGAAATGGGCTATGCCGAGGGCACCCACCGGCAGGTGCTGTTCACGGTGGGCCTGGTGCTGTATCTCTTTATTATGATCGTCAATCTGGTGCTGCAGCGGCTGCGCCGGGAAGGGGGAAAAGACAATGGGTGAATCCCTGACGGCCCGCCGGAAGCGGCCTGCGGACACGCTGCTCTACGGCCTGGTCTATTTCTGCGCCTTCCTGTCCGTGGCTTTGCTGGCCCTGATTCTGATCTATGTGGTGGTCCGGGGCGTGGGCAGCGTCAATTGGCAGTTTTTGACCACGGTCACCTCCAAGCTCAAGGGCACCGTGGGCATTGCAGGCAACCTCTTAAACACCCTGATGATCGTGGTACTGACCATGCTGGTGGCCCTGCCCGTCGGCGTTGGGGCGGCGGTGTACTTAAATGAGTACGCCAAGCCCGGCAAGCTGGTGAGCCTGATTGAGTTCGCCACGGAGACTCTGTCCGGCATTCCCTCCATCCTCTTCGGCCTCTTCGGCTCCATGTTCTTCGGCGAGACATTGCATCTGGGTTACTCCCTGCTGACAGGCGCGCTGACCCTGACCCTGATGGTCCTGCCGCTGATCACCCGGAACACCCAGGAGGCCCTGAAAACCGTGCCGGACAGCTACCGCCACGGCGCGGTAGGCCTGGGGGCAGGGAAGTGGTACACCATCCGCACCGTTCTGCTCCCCTCGGCCATGCCCGGCATCCTCACCGGCGCCATTCTGGCTGTGGGCCGCATTGTGGGCGAGTCTGCCGCCCTGCTCTTCACCGCAGGCGCTGCCAAGACCCTGCCCAAGACCATGGGCAAATTCTTCGCCAAGATCTTCCAGTCCGGCGGTACGCTGACCATTCAGCTGTACCTCAGCGCCACCAGTGAGGGCGACTTCTCCACAGCCTTCGGCATTGCCGTGGTGCTGCTGGCGGTGGTGCTGCTCATCAACATGGGCGCAAAGGCCCTGGCAAGGCGGCTGGACGTACAGAACCGAAAGTGATCCCTTTCACCCAAAGGCGGGGGATATCGAGTTGACAGTGTACAGTTGACAGTTGACAGTGAATGTGTTTCCTTCGGAAACGATTAAAATAATTTAAAATTGTCCCGCAGGGACACCATAACTGTCAACTGTCAATTGTCAACTGTCAACTGTCAATTGTCAACTGTCAACTTCCACCCGTCCTTTTGGCTACTTTTGCAATCAAATTGACCGAACAGGAGAGAATATATGGAACCAAAAATCCGAGTGCGGGATTTGGCGCTGTTTTATGGGCAGAATCAGGCCCTCAAGGGCATTGATATGGACATTCTGCCCAATACCGTGACGGCCTTTATCGGCCCCTCCGGCTGCGGCAAATCCACGTTTTTGAAGACCCTGAACCGGATGAACGATCTGGTGGACGGGGTGAAAATCACCGGCTCCGTGGAGCTGGATGGGGAGAATATCTATGCACCCAATGTGGATACCACGGTGCTGCGCCGCCGGGTGGGCATGGTGTTTCAGCAGCCCAACCCCTTCCCCATGAGCATCTATGACAATGTGGCCTACGGCCCCAGAGTTCACGGCATTCGCAATAAGGCAAGACTGGACGAGATCGTGGAGGAGAGCCTCCGGGGGGCTGCCATTTTTGACGAGGTGAAGGACCGGCTGAAAAAGTCCGCCCTGGGCCTCTCCGGCGGCCAGCAGCAGCGGCTGTGCATTGCTAGGGCTTTGGCTGTGGAGCCGGAGGTGCTGCTGATGGACGAGCCCACCTCCGCCCTTGACCCCATCTCCACCGCCAAGATCGAGGACCTGATGGAGAGCCTGAAGCAGAAGTACACCGTGGTGGTGGTCACCCACAATATGCAGCAGGCCACCCGTGTTTCCGATTACACCGCCTTCTTCCTGCTGGGCGAGCTCATTGAATTCGGGAAGACACGCCAGGTCTTCTCCTACCCGAGAGAGAAGAAGACCGAGGACTACATTACGGGGAGGTTCGGTTAATGCGAATCAGGTTCGATGCCCAGCTGCGGCTGCTGGGGGAGGAAATGACCCACATGGGCTCCATGATCGAGTCCGCCATTCAGGATGCCACCCACGCCTTTCTGAACCAGGATGTGGAAACCGCCAAGCGGATCATGGCCGAGGACGAATACATCGACCAGGAGCAGAAGAAGATCGAGAACATCTGCTTCCAGCTGCTCATTCAGCAGCAGCCCGTGGCCCGGGACCTGCGGACCATTACCGCGGCCATGAAGATGGTCACGGATATGGAACGCATCGGCGACCATGCGGCGGATATCTCCGAGCTCACCGTGGCCATGGCGGGCACCCCCTACAAGCTCCGGGGGGACAACATCAAGTGCATGGCGGCGGAGACCATTGTCATGCTGGTGGACGCGGTGGACTCCTACGTCACCAAGGATATGGCCAAGGCCCGGGCGGTCATCGACCACGACGATGTGGTAGACGACCTGTTTTTGAAGGTCAAGGCGGACCTGATCCAGGTCATCCGGGAGAACCCGGAGTACGGCGAGTACGCCGCCGATCTGCTGATGGTGAACAAATACCTGGAGCGCATCGGCGACCACGCCACCAATCTGGCCGAGTGGGTCATTTTCGCCCTGGACAACAAGGGCGAGGGAGAATAAAATTCGCCGGGAAGGCCGCAATGGGCTTTCCCGGTGATTTTTCCTGTACTTTCTCCCCATTCTGTGCTATAATGCCTACGACAAAAATACATAAGGATGGTGCATACATCATGACTTATCAGGAAGTAATGGCACAGGCGAAGGGCAGCATGGGAAAGTGCAAGGCCTGCCCCGTCTGCAATGGGCAGGCCTGCCGGAATACGATCCCCGGCCCAGGGGCCAAGGGCGTGGGGGATACGGCGATCCGGAACTACGATGCCTGGCAGCGGCTGCGGGTGAATATGGATACCCTCTGCCCCTATGGCGAGGCGGATACCGCCTTCACCCTCTTCGGCAGAACCTTTGCCGCCCCCATTTTTGCAGGCCCTGTGGGGGCTGTCACCATGCACTACAGCGATAAATACAATGACGAGACCTACAATGCCGCCCTGGTCAGCGGCTGCGCCCAGGCGGGCATTGCGGCCTTCACCGGCGACGGCCTGGATGCCAACGTCATGGTCCAGGCCACCAAGGCCATCCGGGACGTGGGCGGCGTGGGCGTGCCCACCGTCAAGCCCTGGAATATGGAGCTCATCCGGGAGAAGCTGGCTCTGGTGCGGGAGAGCGGGGCCTTTGCCGTGGCCATGGACGTGGACGCGGCGGGCCTGCCCTTCCTGAAGGGCATGAACCCTCCGGCAGGCAGCAAGACTGTGGAGCAGCTGCGCCAGATCAGGGAGACTGCGGGATTGCCCTTCATCGTCAAGGGCGTTATGACCGTCAAGGGCGCGCTCAAGTCCCTGGAGGCCGGAGCGGACGCCATCCTGGTGTCCAACCACGGCGGCCGGGTGCTGGACGGCTGCGCGGCCACGGCAGAGGTGCTGCCGGAGATCGTGGCGGCGGTGGAGGGCCGCGTCCCCGTGCTGGTGGACGGCGGCATCCGCACGGGCACGGATGTGTTCCGGGCGCTGGCCCTGGGGGCTAAGGCAGTGGTCATTGCCCGGCCCTATGTCTGCGCCGTCTACGGCGGCGGCGCCGAGGGCGCTGTGGCCCTGACGAAAAAGCTCCAGGGAGAGCTGGCCGACACCATGCAGATGTGCGGCGTCCATTCCCTGGCAGAGATCACGGCGGAGTGCGTGAGGGGATAAGGTAAGATCATACCAAAGCACCCCTTCGGTTTTGTGGGCCGGAGGGGTGCTTTGCGTGGAGATTAACTCAGTGGGCATTCTTTTTTGGCTTGCGCCCTACAGGTCAAGACGGCGGGACGAACAGTTGTGGGGGACACCGCCGATGGATGATCACTCCGTTTCCGAATTCTTATGGGGGCAATCATCCGACTTCTGAGTGTCACGCAATTTCTTCAAGGCATTCAACTGCTCCAATATAGATGCTTTTGTCCTTGCCTTCGACTCCAAAATGCCATCCACATTGTCCTCTTTCATAATTCCGGGATATGCCTGCTGAAAATCCAGCAGGATTTCCTTTGCCTGCATTTCTCCCTGGCGGATCGTATCGTAGATTGTCAGATATTTCTCATCTTTCAGAATATCCTGCAAGAAGGAAATTGCGTCTGAAGAAAAACCGTCCCAGCTGCCGTATAGATTCCGGACAGCGGTATCGATCTGAAAATACTCGATTGGATTCCCACTGCGTGCGTGCTCTGCCAGAATGCCAACCACATCAGAAAGATCGTTCTTGTATTTTCTCCCAGAGCGCAGCTTCATTGCAATCAGGTATTCCCCGGTGACGATTCGGACGTTTAGAACCTGATTGAATGTGCGATAGGGCTTGGAAAATTCTCCAATTCTGTGGGAATAGGAATCGGTGTGCGTAAAATCCGCATTCAGCCACCCGTTCGGAAGGCCAAAACGATCTCCAACGTGGTTGATGGCTTCCTTCATAATGGAAACAGAGGGCAGCACCGCATCAATATCTGTGGTCATTTCCCGGAATCCGTAACTTTCGATAATGGCAGCGCCGCCGATGAGAATGATCTCTACCGGCATCCTTCTGCCGCCCAGCCGTTTGTATTCCTTGGAAAGCTCGCTTAAATACATACTCAGGTTTTCTTTTGTGAAAACCGCATAATTCTCAGTTGACATTCCGAATCTCGCTTTCCACAATATTGAATCGTAAAAATTCCGGGATCGCATTGGCAATGGCCTGCTGCTTTGCTGCGTCGCTGCCACGGCTGGCTGCCAGCGCCAAAACCCCGGAGGGGAACAAAACATCCGACAGCTTCCGGTCCCGGATGTCATCATAGTCCCGACAAAGGGCAATGCCATTGATCCGGCTCAGATAGTCCACCATGGCCAGCAGATACAGGCTTTCCGGATACCATTTTTTGTCATAGTAGCTGCGAATTTCGTTGCTTTGGAGTGTTTCGATCAGAAAGTCGATGTCCCCAAGGCGCTTTAGCTTATGGCAGACATTGCTTTTGAAAAGCTCAAAGGAGCAGCGCTTCTCAAAGCAGGGAGCCAACAGCTCCTCCATAGAGACGTGTAATTCCCTTGCCAGACGATAAACCGTCTCGGCACTGCACTTTTCCAGGCTGGTTTTTCCGTTGCACAAATCATTCAGCGTGGAATAGGGAACAGCGCTTAATTTGGACAGCCGATATTTTGTCATGTTCTGTTTTTTTAGAAGCTCTGAGAGAATCATTGCCACATCCCCCTCCTTTTCATAGTCATTATAACGGTATACCGTGATAATGTCAATCATGAAGCGGGAAAAGCCTGCAAAGGGGGTTCGACATACCAAAGCACCCCTTCGGTTTTGGGCCGGAGGGGTGCTTTGTGCAGTATGAGGAAATGGATGGAAGCGGTTTTACAGATGGGGCAGGGTGTTGGCATCGAAGAGGATGCTGCCCCGGGAAACGGTAATCTGGTTGGTGAGCATCCGGTTGCCTGTCAGGCTCTTTCCCTGGGAATCCAGGAACTCGCAGCGCTGCTCGGTAAGCTTCAGGATCGCCACATCTGCCTGTGCGCCGACGCTCAGGGTGCCCGTGCCGTCAGACAGGGACAGTGCCTTTGCGGGCGCAATTGTGGCGCAGGAGACAACCTCCGGCATGGACAAGCCCAGATTCAGGTACTTGGACAGAAGGAACGGAAGATTGCGGACCATCCGCCCCTTGGAAACGGTGGCGGCGGTGAGATCCGTGCTGATGACCGTGGGCAGGAAGCCCTGGGCAATGGCTTTTTGGGCCACATCGAAGGAGAAATTGGTTCGCCCGTTGGCACAGTCCATGACCACACCCCTTGCCGCGGCGTTCAAAACCTCGGGAAGGACCTTTCCGGTATCATCCAGGATCGTGGAGCCCTTTCCGTGGTACAGATGGCACAGAATGTCGCCGGGGCGCAGCATGGCGGCAAACTCGGCCATGGGAATGCAGGGGTCTGTGCAGTGGACGCATACGGGGAGTCTGAAACGAGCGCCCAGCTCCAGGGCACGCTTCAAAGGCGCGCTGCCGTAGCTGCCCACAATGGACCTGCTGATACGGACCTTGAGGCCGCGGATTTCCCCGGGATAGCTTTCGATCAGGCGCTGTATTCCGGCCTCGTCCGTCAGAGCGGGGTCGAGGTTCTCATTCAGCCCGCTGCCCATCTGGCCCATGGGGGAGATGTTCAGGAAGGTATAAGTGCGGACCTGATTCTGGGCCAGAATGCGGTGCAGCGCTTCGTAATTGGCGCTTCCGGCGGTTCCGGCATCCACACAGGCGGTGACGCCATAGGGGAGCAGCAGATCGGCATTGAAGCCGAACTGGCTTCCGCCCTGAAAAATATGGGTGTGCATATCCACCAGACCGGGGACCACATAGTGGCCGGAGGCATCCAGAATTTCCGGGTTTTCCAGGGCCGGGATGCTGCCAACGGCCAGAATGGCCCCGTTCCGAATGGCGATGTCACAGACCCGGTCGATGCCGTTTGCCGGATCGATCACATGACCGCCGCGAATCAAAATGTCCATAAAGCTTGCTCCTTCAGGGGAAAATTACAGAGGCCACAGCATGGGCAGCAGCACAACGCACAGCACGAAGGTCAGCAGCAGCAGGGACCAGTTGCACTTGCCGTAGTCCTTGAACTTGAAGCCGCCGTTGCCGTAGATGATGGTGGCAGGGGGGCAGGCCACGGGGCTGACATAGCCGCAGGTTGCTGCGATGGTGGCGGTGACGATCAGTGCGGCGGGGCTGACGCCCAGAGTCTCGCCGATGGCCACAACGATGGGCACCAGCAGATTGATGGTAACGACGTTGGAGGTGAACTGGGTCATGAAGCAGGAGACCAGGAACACCACGGCGGTGATCAGATAGACATTGCCGGTGCCGCCGCAGATCTGGGCCACCACGTCAGCGATCATCTGTGCTGCGCCGGTGGTCTTCAGGGCGGCGCCCAGAGGCAGCATGCCGACGTACAGGAAGACGGTCTTCATGTCGATCAGGTTGTAGACAGCCTTGCCCTTGAGGATGCGCATGGCGCAGACGGCGATGGCACCCAGCATGGCGATCATGTACAGGGGAATGCCGATTTTGCCGGTGACACACATACCCACGAAAACCAGGGCGATGACCACCACGGATGCGATCTGCTGCCACAGGGGGGCGGACTTCTTCTCCTCGGAGTTGAAGATGCTGCTGTCCTCGGTAGTCTTGCAGTCCGGCAGCTTCTTCCAGCCGTAGAACAGCAGCCACAGGAAGGTCAGGATGGTGATGGGCAGGCCGATGCGGCCGATATCAAAGGCACCGAAGGTGCCGCCCAGCTCTACGATGGCATTCTGGGCAATGGAGTTGACGGTTGCGTCGCCCACCAGGGTCAGACGGCCGCCGCACATAACGCCCAGGAAGCCCGCCATCATCAGCTTGGAGGCGCTGTAGCCCACGGAGGCCTGCAGGCCCAGCAGCAGGGGGATCATCATGGCCATAACGCCGGTGTTGTTCAGCAGGGCGGACAGGGCAACGCCCAGCCAGAAGACTACCATGATCATCTGCTTCTCGGTCTTTGCGACCTTCAGGGCGGCCTTTGCCACCTTTTCGGTGACACCGGTCTCAAACAGAGCGCCGCCGACCAGGATCATGGAGATCAGCAGAATGACGGTGGAGTTGGAGAAGCCGGCAATGGCATCTGCGGGGGTCACGATTCCGGTGAGGACCAGAACGGCCAGGCAGAGCATTGCGGTAAGGGGAACGGGAATTTTCTCGGAAATAAACAGAACGGCTGCCGCAACCAGTACGATCAGCGTTATCACAGCGGGTGAGATCATATAGGTTCCTCCATATTCTTGAATATTGAATTGTTTTTTTAAAATCAGGTTTCGTTTACGCCCCAGCTGTCCAGCACGGCCTGCCAGGTGCGGCCTACTTCACCCTTCGGGAAGCGGTCCTTAATGCCGGAATCCCGAATCCAGGCCAGCTTTTCCCGGGTGGCCTCGGCCATGGTGCAGGGCAGGTTATCCTCTTTCAGGAAGTCCACCACGTTTTGCATTTCATGCTCCCGGCGGTCCGCGTGGATGATGGCACCGGACACATAGCCGTTGATGATCTTCTCAAAGCCGGGGCCGAAGCTGTCCAGGAAGCTCTCGACGATGGTATCCTGAACGCCGTAGCGCTGGGCGGCCTGGAGAGATTCAAACAGCAGGCAGCTGAGACCCTTGGCGGTGATGGAGCGGATGAACTTGATGCTTGTGGCGGTGCCCGGCTCCCCCTCTACATAGGTCAGGCGCATGTGGTAGGGCTCCATTTTGGCAATGTAGTCCCTGGCCCCGCTGCCGCAGCAGAGGGTGGGGACCTGGTGGCGGTCCTTCAGGAGGGTGCCCATCATGGCGCCGTCCACAAATGCGCCGCCCTTTTCCTCCACCAGGGTGCTGATGCGCTTCTTCTCGGCGGGGGTGGCGGTGGACACGTCCACATAGATCGTGCCCTTTGTCAGGCCGGGGACGGCCTCCTTGGCGGCGCTGAGGGCAAAGCCCGAGGGCACGGCGGAGATAACGATGTCCGCCTCCCGGCACACGTCTGCGGGAGTCTGCTTCCGCCGGGCGTGGGCCTTGGCGCGCTTGGCTTCCAGCTTTTCGGTAAAACGGGGGTCATTCTGCATGGCGTCGAAGCAGATCAGATTTTCTGCCCCTTCCTCATGCAGGCCCTCGGCAATGGCTGCGGCGGCCTCGCCGAAGCCCACAAATCCAATGATCATAGTCTTACTCCTGTAAATAGTCCCCGTTGACCAGATGGGGCTTTTCCAGCTTCTTCCCGTCCCTTACGGCGGTGATCTGCTGGGCAATGCGCCGGGCCATCTGTACTGCGTTGTCCGTGGTGTTGCCCCCCAGGTGCTGGGTCAGGACCACGTTTTTCAGCCCCACAAAGGGATTGCTGCGCACCAGGTCCTCCTCAATGGCATCGAAGCCCGCACCCAGGAGCTTCCCGGAGCGCAGGGCCTGGGCGGCTGCGGCGTAGTCCACCAGCTCCTCCCGGGCGGTGTTGATCAGCACGGCGCCGTCCTTCATCTTTGCCAGCGTTTCGGCGCAGATGAAATTCCGGGTCTGCTCGGTCAGCGGCGCGTGGAGGGACAGGATGTCCGCCTTTTTCAGCAGGGTGTCCGGGTCGACGAAGGTGACGCCAAGCTCCCGTTCCCGGTTCTCCGGCAGGCGGAAGGGGTCATAGTAGATGACCTCGGCGCCGAAGGCCTTCACCAGGGCGGCGACCTTCCGGCCGATGTTGCCGATGCCGTAGATGCCCACGGTCTTTCCGCTGACGGTATAGGAGCGCTTGGCGTAGGATTCCCGGCTCCAGGTGCCGTCCATGGCGTCGAGCGTCATGGGCACCACGTTCCGGTAGACGGCCAGCATCAGCGCCAGGGCCATTTCGCTCACCGGAGTGGCGTTCATGCCGGCGGTGACGGCCACGGGGATGCCCCGCTTTCCGGCGGCAGCGATGTCCACGGTGTCGAAGCCTGCGCCCCAGCGCTGGATCAGCTTGCAGCGGTTCAGGTGGGCGATCTCGGGGGCATCCAGCCGCAGGGTGCGCAGGATCACATAGTCGGCCTGCTCCAGCAGGGCCTGGTCTATCTCCGGGGAGAAGACCAGGTGAAAGCTCATCGCGGAGAGGGAATTTTGCAGGGCGGCCTGCATGGCTTGGTTAAAGGGGCCGAAAACGGCAATGGTTTCCATTGGACGGCTCCTTTACTTCTGGGCTTCCAGCAGGTCCAGCACCCACTGGGGAGCCAGGTTGGGCAGGGGCTTTCCCTCGGCTTTGGCCTGATTGTAAGCGGCAATGGCCGCGTCACGCTTGTCTTCGTACCGGGCCTTCTCCTCGGCCTTTTCCAGGACCTCCTCGATCCGGTCCCGGGGCACCACGGTCACGCCGTCTGCGCCGCCAACCACCAGATCGCCGGGGTTCACCTGAACGCCGCCGCAGAGAATGGGCGCATTGATGTTGCCGGCGTCCTTCTTGATGGGACCGGCCTGCATCTGGCCCTTGGAATACACGGGGAAATTCATTTCAATGCAGCCCTGACGGTCCCGGGTATAGCCGTCGATGACCATACCGGCATAGCCCACAGCCTTGCAGGCCCCCATGATCAGGTCGCCAAAATAGGCCCGGTCCGGGTAATTCTTGCCGTCAATGACCATAACATAGCCCTCGGCGGGCAGGGAATAGGAGGCCACATGGATGGGGAAATTGTCGCCGTTGGCGGTTTCCACCGTGACGGCGGTGCCGACCATCATCATGGAGGGGTCTGGGTTGACGGGCATAATGGCTGCCTCCATTACGCCGTCCTTCAAAATACCCAGCCCCTTCATGCCGTCGGCCAGAAGAGCGGGGTTCAGCTTTTTCGCCCGCTCGATGACCTCATCGGGAAGCAGCGGGGGAAATTCATGCATTGCCATTGTAAATCTTCTCCTTTCAGAAACACGGAAATCCGCGAAGAGACGGTTTCCACGGAGTCGAACGCCGCGCGCTGCGTTCCTTCCGGAAAATCTCCGTTTCCTGCTTACGGCGTTCATTATATCGACATATTTCCCCAAAGAGAAACAGCGGAATTTTGTTCTTCCACAAAAAATCATACATTACCACAAAGAAATTTGTGCAAACACACAAGCTTTGCTCTTGACACTTGTGCACAATCGCTACTATACTATACACGAAGCAAAGAGGAAAGCCCGGCTTTTTGGAGGTTTTTGCATGGACACTGTCAGTCTGATCTATTTTTCGGAAGCGGCGAAGGACCTGAATTTTACAAAAACAGCCCAGCGCCTGTTCATTTCGCAGCAGACGCTGAGCAATCATATCGCCCGGTTGGAGGAGGCCTACCAGGTAAAGCTTTTTGAACGGAAGCCCCGGCTCATGCTCACCAGCGCCGGGGAGACCCTGCTGAGCTTTGCCCGGGACTACAAGACCAGCGAGGAAAATCTGAAGGCCCAGCTGACGGATATCTCCCAGCGGGAGTCCGCCCAGCTGCGCATCGGCTGCACCCCCCACCGGACCAGCATCGTCATGCCCATTCTGGCCGAGGAGTTCGCTCAGCGCTACCCCAATGTGGAGCTGGATTTCTACGTGTACCACTCCACGGACCTGGTGGAGATGCTGGTCAACGGAGAGCTGGACATTGCCCTGGCCATCGAGAAGGTGGGCCACCCGCTGATTCAGAGCACCCCTTTGTTCCGGGACCAGATCTACATCATGGTATCCCAGAATCTTTTGAATCGCTACTATGGGGACCGCGCTGCGGACCTGGTGCGGAAAACCCAGAAAAACGGGGCGGACCTGAAGGATTTCCTGGCGCTGCCCTTTGTGGACATCCGCTCGGCAAGCCTGATCCGGGATGTGTTTTCCAGCTGCGATCTGAAACCGAATTTCGGCATCACCATCAACTATCCCCAGTTTGCCCTGCCCGGCTTTTTTGAAAACGCCGCCGCCTCCATCATCACCACAACCACCTATGCCCACATCCGCAACCAGGTGCCGGAGAACATCCTGTTTTTCCGGGTGAACACCACATCCCGGCTGTCTCTGCACGATATCGCCTTCATGCACCTGGAAAAAAAGCACCTGTCCCGGTACGAAAAATACTTCTTCCAGCTGGCGAAGTCCCATTTTGAGGCGCTGAAATAACTTTCCACGCCGCCGGGTTTCCGGCGGCGCATTGCGTAAAAAAGAAGCAGACGCTTTCGCGTCTGCTTCTTTTTCGGTTTGGTGACCCGTACGGGAATCGAACCCATGTTACCGCCGTGAAAGGGCGGTGTCTTAACCGCTTGACCAACGGGCCTGGTAGCGGCAATCTGATTCGAACAGATGACATACCGGGTATGAACCGGCTACTCTACCAACTGAGTTATGCCGCCATGTGTGGTCAAATGATCTCGGCACCGCCGAAATCAGCTTCCTTATTATATCCAAGCAAGCCCCCTTTGTCAAGAAGAATTTCTGAATTTTTCGCAAGTTTTTTGGGAATCCTTTCCAGTGAGGTGATTTTTATGAAAAAACGGCTTCTTTACTGGCTGACCTTGTTCCTCTGCGGCGGGGTGCTGTACGTGACCATTGAGCTTCTCTGGCGGGGATGGAGCCATTATTCCATGTTCCTGGCCGGAGGAATCGGCTTTCTGCTGCTGGGGCGGCTGACGAAGGACCGCCTGCCGCCCTGGGCGGAAGTCCTCATCGGGGCGGGCATCATCACCATGATCGAGTTGGCGTCGGGCCTTGTTTTCAACCGAAACTATACGGTCTGGGACTATCGGGACGCCCCGCTGAACCTCTGGGGGCAGATCTGCCTGCCCTTCACCCTGCTCTGGATGAGCGTCAGCGGCTTCGCCATGTGGGTCTATACCAAAATCGAGCCACCGCTTAGGAAGAAGATCTGGTAGAGCCCCGACGGTGCGAAAAAGCCCCCTATGCGTAGGGAGAGGCAGCGCGGATGTCGGTTCCTCAAAAAACGCCACCCCCCGGCGGGAGACACCTGCCTGGGGGTGGCGTTGGGTATGGGGGATACCCCTGATTTTCCTTTTTCGGGTTTTTGCTTTGTTCACTCCGTCATGCGTTTGGCGACCACTACCAGGCGGCCGTTTTCCAAATCGTGGTCGCAGGTGGACAGGGTGATGAGCTTATCACCGTAGGTGGCCGTGACGCCGGTATCGAACAGGGCCAATTCCTTGCATTTGGCTACATAAGCGTCGAATTCTGCCGCGTCGGCGGCATCCACGAACTCGTGATAGGTGAAGCCCTCGCCCAGGGTGGCGGTGGTCAGGAACACGCTGACGATCTCGTAGGTGTGATGCTCGGACACGGTATCAAAGGTAAAGGTCTTATGCTCCCGCCAGAAGGATTCTTTCTTGAACTCGTCCAGTTCATGGAACATGGTGCCGTCGATCAGGTGGTGGCCGTAGATGGTCAGGTTGTCCGAGGGCTTGAACACGTCGCAGACCTCCCGGACGTAAATGGTGCCGTGGTAGTCCACTTCCTCATCAAAGTTATTGTAGAGATAATAGTTCTCCGTCCGGGACTGGACCACGGGATAGTTGATGTTCGTACCGGGAATTTCGATCCAGCCCACCAGGTCCGGATTCCGCTTCCACAATGCCACATACTCCGGCAGTACCAACACGGTCTTGCCGGTCTCCGGATGGACCAGCTCCACACGGGGGTCTGCGGTGGGAGCGGTGGGGTCGTCGGGATTGGCGGGAGTGGCGGCGGAGGGAGCGGTAGCTTCCTCCTGCTGGGCCTGCTTCTTGATGTCCGCCAGGTCGTTGTAGACGGCTTTGGAGTCATGGGAGACTTTATAATAGTTGATGAGCTTGTAGCCGGACACGCAGAACACGGCCAAAAACACGATCAAGAGGATGATGCAGAGTACTCGTTTCATGGTTTGGGTCCCTCCCAGGGTAAATTTACAACATT
>ERZ836358.1085-NODE-1085-length-29419-cov-6.054557_pt1 | contig 29419 bp, 26 predicted proteins | sample MGYA00519942_ERZ836358 | MGnify/ENA primary metagenome ERZ836358 (study PRJEB31850, sample SAMEA3708798) | human gut metagenome | biome: human gut; feature: human-associated habitat; material: faeces | place: China | collected 2014 ...
CAAACCGCAGTCTCAGCTTTTCAGGCATCGCACTTGCCCCCTTCCGTCATGAGTGAGAGCGCACCGCAGCCGGTGCACTGCTTGCGGCAGTCGGGCGAGAGCTCAGCCTTATATGCCTGCTCACGCTCGTGCCACAGGTGCGCGCGGCGCACGCCCATATCCACGATGTCCCACGGCAGGAACTCATCCTTGCCGCGCTCGCGGCAGGCGTAGCGCATCGGATCGACGCCGCAGGCATCCATGGCGGACATCCAGCGCTCGAACGAGAAGTAATCGCCCCAGGCCTCGAGCTTTCCGCCGCGGCGCCAGACCTCTTCAATGACGTCGGCAATGCGCCGGTCACCGCGTGAGAGCACAGCCTCGACAAAGCTCGTATCCGGATCGTGCCAGTTGTAGGTCACGTTCTTGGCCTTGATGTTTTCACGCAGGAGGTTGACCTTGCGTTTGTACTCGTCCATCGTCACCTGCTGCTCCCACTGGAAAGGGCTGTGCGGCTTCGGCACGAAGCAGGACGTGCTGACCGTGATGCGCACGCCGCGCGCCTTGTTCGTCGCGTACATACGCCACGTGTGCAGCACCTGATTGGCCAGCTCCGCGATGCCGAGCACGTCCTCATCCGTCTCTGTCGGCAGGCCGAGCATGAAGTAGAGCTTGATGCCGTTCCAGCCGCCCTCGAAGGCGACGCGGCAGGAATGGAGCAAGTCTTCCTCGCGCACGTTTTTGTTGATCGCATCGCGCAGGCGCTGCGTGCCGGCCTCAGGCGCAAAGGTCAGACCGCCCTTGCGCACCTTCTGCAGACGGCTCATGATGTCCATCGAAAAATTGTCCGCACGCAGTGACGGCAGCGCGAGGCTCATGCTGCGCGGCTCGCAGTATTCCAGCAGACCGTCGCACACCTCGTCGAGCGGGCGGTAATCGCTGCTCGAGAGCGACAGCAGCGTCGCCTCCTGATAACCGGTGTTCTGGAACGACTCGATGCCGAGCCGGACGATCGTCTCCGGTTTGCGCGGGCGCACCGGGCGATAAACATACCCTGCCTGACAGAAGCGGCAGCCGCGGATGCAGCCGCGAAAGAGCTCCACATTCACGCGGTCGTGCACGATCTCCGTGCTCGGGACGATGGGATCGGTCGGATAATAGCAGGCGTCAAGATCCTGAATGATGCGCTTGGTCACGCGCGCAGGCGCGCCGTGCGTCGGCGTCAGGTCGTGCAGCGTGCCGTCCGGATTCCAGTGCGGAACGTAAAACGACGGGACGAGCACCCCCTGGATCTTGGCCGCCGCCTCGAGAAACTGCGTCTTGCTCCAGCCGGACTTCCGCGCCTGCCGGAACAGCTCGAGCACCTCGTTATTGACCTCCTCGCCCTCGCCAATGATCATAAGATCGAAAAACGGCGCCATCGGCTCGGGGTTGCTGCACGCCGTGCCGCCCGCCCTGACCAGCGGCGTCAGCTCCGGGCGGTCGGCACTGCGCAGCGGAATGCCGGCGAGGTCGAGCATATTGAGCACGGCAGGATACGCCATCTCATAGCCGAGGGAAAACGCCACAACGTCAAAATCGCTCACGGGGTCGCCGCTCTCAAGTGCGTAGAGCGGGATGCCGGCCTTGCGCATCTCCTGCTCCATATCGCCCCACGGGGCAAACACACGCTCGCACCAGACGCCGGGCATCTGATTCATTGTGGCATAGAGGATGCGCATGCCGATGTTCGACATGCCGATCTCATAAATATCCGGGAAGCAAAAAGCGAGGCGCAGGTCCACCTCCGCCTTGTCCTTGATGATCTGGCGGTATTCACCGCCGGTATAGCGCGCGGGCTTCTGCACGCGCGGCAGGATGCGTTCCAATCGCTGATCCATACTACACTCCTACATTTGATAGTAGGAGTATTTTACATCATGTTGTGCGCCTTGGCAAGTCATTCCCGGCTGCAAAAGTGCCAGCCACGCGCCGAACACCCCCGGTGCGAGTCCGAATCCGCGCGCAAACAGTGCCAGACCGAGCACCATGAGCATGACCGGCAGCACCAGGCCGATCACGTCGAGCGTCCGCTCCGCCGCACGCTCCCCCGCCAGTGCCGCGAGTACGGCATACAGCGCGCGCCCGCCGTCAAGCGGCAGCACCGGCAGCAGATTCACACACGAAAAGAGCAGGCTCAGCTCCGCACACGCAGTATAGCCAAGCCCACGCAGAATGCAAAACAGCCCCGCACCGGCGGCCGGGCCTGCCAGCGCCGCCGTGACCGTGCGCAGCGCGCCCTCCGGCGGCGTGCACCGCAGCACAAGACCGCAGCCTTCCATGCGCAGACCGCAGACCTGCGCGCCGCACAAGATCAGCGCCGCGACGTGCCCGAGCTCGTGCACCGTCACGGTCAGCGCCAGACGCGCACACCAGCGCAGCGGCAGCAAAAAATACAGCCCGGCAAGCAGCACGACTGCCCCCGGGCGCACCTCGAGTGAAAAGCGGCGGCGCTTCATGCGGCAAGGTAAAACTCCGGGTTATAATAATACCCGTCGTGCATGAGCTCGAAGTGTAGGTGCGGTCCGGTCGCCTTGCCGGTCGCACCGACGAGCGCGATCGGCTGACCGAGCGTCACCGTCTCACCGGCGCGCACGAGCAGCTTGCTGCAGTGACCGTAGAGCGTTGCATAGCCGCCCGCATGACCGAGCTTGACATAGTTGCCGTACCCCTCGCTCTGCCCGGCGGCGAGCACCGTGCCGTCAGCAAAGGCACAGACCGTCGTGCCGGAATTGGCCGCGAAGTCTGTGCCGTAGTGAAATTTGACCTTGTTTTCCAGCGGGTGCAGCCGGTAGCCGAAGCCGGACGAGGTGTAGCCCGCGACCGGAGAGCCGTGCGCAAACGGCAGCTCGCTGACCGCGTAGCTGACGTTCGCCGGGACGGCATAGCCGGAATAGACCGCCTGCGCGTCGAGAAATGCCTCGCGCGCGGCGAAGGCGGCCTGCAGCTCCGGACTCTGCGTCGGTTCCGGCGTCGGCTCAGGAGTCGGCTCAGGAGTCGGCTGCGGTGTCGGTGTCGGCGTGGGCTCGGGCGCAGGCGTCACCCATGCGGACATATCCACCTCCGGCAGATACGGCTGCAGCCGCACATCCTGCTCCCCCACCTGTGCGGTCGAAAACGCACTGCGGATCTCGGCGAATACGGTGCGGTAATCATCGTCCGCACCAATGGCCGGAACGAGCACCGCGCGCGCATCCGCAGCCGCCGCCGGTGCGATCATCTTCACCGCCGTCAGCAGCAGAAACACCGCCGCACAGCCGTAGACCTTCCAGCGTTTCATGCACATCACCCCCGATAACAGAAGTGTATGCAGACAGGCTGGGGGTTAGTACATCATCAGCGGAAAGCCGCGTTCACTCAATGCCCTGCTGCTTGCACCAGATGTCCATGACGGTGTCCACCGGCAGGAGCTTGACCAGACGCACCTGACGGCGCACGGGGTGACCGAGAATGGAGACGCTCTTTTTCTTCTTGAGATCCTTCATGGCCTGCGCCGCCACCTCATCAGGACCGTACCACTTATCCACGTAGCGGATGAACTCATCGTGGTGCGCGACCTGCTGGAACTCCGTTTTGATCCAGCCGGGACAGACACACATGACATGGATGCCCTGCGGGCGCAGCTCGCGGCCGAGCGCGCGGGAAAGGCTCAGAACATAGCTCTTGCTCGCGCCGTACACCGCCTGATACGGCACCGGCTGCCAAGCAGAGTTCGAGCCCATGTTGATGATATTGCTGCCGGAATGCATATACGGCAGGCTCGCGTGGCACATGCCCGTGAGTGCGAGCGAGTTGAGCTGCGCGCTCGAGATGAGCTTCTTGCGGTCCGCCTCGGCAAACGGGCCGAACACACCGCAGCCGGCGGCATTGACCAGCATACGGATCTCGGGCTGCTCCTGCTCGAGCAGCGCCTGATAGGCGTCGATGCTGCTCAGATCCGAGAGGTCGAGCGCGATTGGCCGGATGGGATTGCGGCACTTGCCGCGCAGCTCCTCAAGCCGCTCTTTTCTGCGGGCGATGACCCAGATCTCGTCATATTCCGCGTCCTTATCCACAGCGTAGACGAGCTCACGGCCGATGCCGGCGGATGCGCCGGTGATGACAGCAATGTTCATAGTTTCTCCTCCGTTTTTCAATATCGGTGCATCTATCATACCGCCTTTGCACCCGTTGCGCAAGCGTGTGCCGGAAAGAAGCGGTGCAGCCGCCGGGAAAAATCCGGCGGCTGTGTGCATTTTTCGCCGCAGAGCGGGCTCAGCGTTTCCCGCCGTGCTTTCTGGCACGGAAATCCTCGTCGATGCGCGCCTTCCATGCTGCACCCAGCGGCGCACTGCAGCGCACGGCGGACACTGCCTCGCTCAGCACCTCATAGTTGAGCTGCGTGCCCGTGCGGTCGGCGTGGTAGTTGACCGCACGATCCGCGCCGATGCCGAAGCGTCCCGCCGTCTCGACGGCGTCGATGTTCGCGCCGAGGAACAAAAACTCCCAGCCATGACGCGCCTTTTGCCGTTCGATCATCTGTTTGACCCGCTCGCTGTCATAGCGGCGGCTGGCGTTTTCCATGCCGTCGGTCGTGATGACAAAGAGCGTGTGCTCCGGTACATCCTCGGTTCTTGCGTACTTGTGGACGTTGCCGATGTGGTGGATCGCACCGCCGATGGCATCGAGCAGCGCCGTGCAGCCGCGCACACAGTAATCCCGCTCCGTCATCGGTGCGATGTTCTGCACCGGTACGCGGTCATGGATGACAACGCTCTCATCGTCGAAGAGCACCGTCGAGATCAGCGCCTCGCCGGGCTCTTTTTTCTGCTTTGCGATCATGGCGTTGAACCCGCCGACGGTGTCCGCCTCCAAGCCGGACATAGAGCCGCTGCGGTCGAGGATGAATACTATCTCCGTCAGGTCCTTTTTCATACTGCATACCTCCGTATAAAAAATATGACTGCTTGGCTTTGCCTTACAGTCATATCTTACGACAGGATGCGCTTTGTCCGGTCGCATGGCAGGCGACATTTTCCGGACACGCTGCGTCACGCGCCGATCAGGCTCTGATCAAACGCAAACAGCGCCTCGTTGATCTCAAAGACGTTGTAGTTGCCATGCGCGACGAAAAACTCCACGATGATGTCAAACTTATTCGAATGCGAGAGCGCGAAGCCCGCCTTGCGAAGCATATCCTGCAGCTCATTAAGCGGCAGCTCCAGAGCGATGGCAAAGGCAATGACCGTCGGCTTGGAGGGCTTATAACCCTTGTCCGAGCGGATCTTCGAAAAGAGTTTGCGGTCGATGTTCGCCTTTTTGTAGCACTGCGCGTCCGTCATGCCGCGCTCGTCGATCTTGCGCAGGAGCATCTCGGAAAAGCTCTCATCGAGCCGCTCAAGCGCGTCCTTGAGCGTGCCTGGGTGCTGCGCTCCGACAGCGCGCGGTGCCGGCGCTGCGTCCGCCTGCATGCACGCGGATGCATAGCAAGCCGGATACGCCGCCATGCGGCGCTGGCGTGCACCGCGCTCATCCGAATGCGCCGCGGCATAGCGGTCGTCAATATATGCCGTGATGTCCGCAAACAGCTTGCTGCCGATCTGATACGCCTTGCGGTCAAAGATGACGAGGTAGACGGTCATATCGTGCGCAAGCAGGAAATCGCCGATGGCGTCGATCGCCGTCCTGAGCGCCAGATCCTTCGGAAACCCATAAACACCGGAGGCGATGAGCGGAAACGCGACCGACTCACACGCGTGCTCCAGTGCGAGCGCAAGCGACGACCGGTAGCAGGCAGCGAGCTGCTCACACTCTCCGTGCGCGCCGCCGCACCAGCGCGGGCCGACCGTGTGGATGACATACCGGCACGGCAGAGCATAGCCCTTCGTGAGCTTCGCGTGCCCGGTCTCGCAGCCGCCGAGCGCTTTGCATTCCGCCAGCAGCTCCGGACCGGCGGCGCGGTGGATGCAGCCGTCCACCCCACCGCCGCCGTCCGAGAGCGAGGCGTTCGCGGCGTTGACAATGGCATCGACCTGCATATGTGTAATGTCGTTTCTGACGATCTGCAGCGGCATGGCAAGTCTCCCTTCCGTTCAAAGCGGCATCGCCGTGCGGGCAAGCAGAATGACGGCCACAACGGCGAGCGCGAATGCCGCGACGCCGATCAGCACGGCCGTTTTCTTCCCCAAGCGTTTCTGCGATGCCCGCGCGATCAGCGCGGCGGCGGCCACACAGACCGCTGCTGCCGCGAGCGCGATGCCCAGCAGCGTCCATAGCCAGGACAGCTCATAAATGGTCTGCATACGTTCACCTCGTCCTTTCCACAGCGCGCACGACATTTCCGCTACCCTGTTCACTACCCGACGCCGCATAGCCGGCGCCGATCACTGCATAGACAGGCAGTAGGAAAAATTCATCAAAAAACAAAATATCCAGCGCCATCCACGGCAGCACAGCGCCGACACACATGAGCAAAAAGGCATTTTTCCGGCAACCGCTCCCGCCACTTGCTCGCTTGAGCGTCATTACCAGCCACGCACACAGCACCGGAAGCCCGATCAGGCCAAACTGGAACGCACCTTGAATGATGGTATTGTGCGAGGCCTTTGTTCCGAGCGTGACGCTCGTAAAGCCGGAGCCGAGCAGCATCAGCACGGGATCGTAGCTAAGGTCATGCAGATACATCCGCCATATTTCCGACCGGTGTGTCGTCAGATCCGAAACGTTGGCCGCATACGAAAAGCGGGACATCACCATACGCAGCAGGTCCTGAACCGCTGCGGACAAAAGCATGACCGCAGCCGCACACGCAACGCCCGCGAGGATGGCGATGCCTCTTTTCACATGACCTCCGGTGAGCAGGACCGGAACCCAGACAAGAAACAGGCAGGCCAAGACGACCACGAAGGATTTCGAGGCTGAGAGCAGCCCGCAGTAGACAAGAACCATCATAACGCCGATCCAGATGATCTGCCGGCTGTGCCGCCGTTCCCTGCTCATGAGCAGCTGGACACCGGCGAGGCAGGCGGTAATATGCGCGCAGTAGAAGTTCGGGTCACGGTAATAGCCGGAAAGCCGCGTGATCTTCAGATACGAATCTACTTTGATGTACTGAGAAATGTTCGGATACGCCGCGATCTGTCGGGCGGAAAGCGCGGCCATAATGATGCCGCAGGCAAAAAACAGGGTCAGTCTCGAAAAACTGACTGCGCCGGAAAGTCCCTTTGCCACGCACTGGAACAGCAGAAGCATCATGAAAAAGAACAGATAGTAATTCTCAATGGGGTTCGAGCGGATCGCCTTTGCGATCAGCGTCGTGACCGCGAGAAATGCCGTCACCAGGATCTGATACAGCGACAGGCGAAAACCGTCTCTCTGCCAATAATACAAGCATGTCACAAGCAATGCAATGGTAAAAAACGAGATGCTGCCGCGATCTGTCCGCAAAAGCGGGCTCCAAGGGAGAAAAAACAGCAGCACGCACATAGCGTCGTTTTGAAAGCATGACCAGAAATGAAAGGCCAGAAAGGCAGCCAAGCAGGCCGCGATCAGCATCTTGCTCCCGCTGATCTGCACAATGCAAAGCAGCAGCGCGATCAAAAGGCAGCCAAACAGCGTACCGGCTCCGCCAATGTCCGTCCTTACAACACCGCCGTGATCAAGTTGTGTCTTCATCATAACCGTTGATCAACTCCGAAAATCTGCGTCTTGCCTCTGCTGCATCAAACGTGACTCCGTCGAGCGCCTCGCGCTGCGTCCGCAGCATCTGCGGCGCATCCAGCAGTCGCCGCAGCCCCTGCGTGATCCCCTCCTGCGTGTTGGGGCACACCCAGCCAAAGCCCGTGTCTTGCACCATCTCGACCGCCGATGAGGTCTCGGTCGTTAAAATCGGTGTCCCCAGCAAGGCAGCCTCGTGGATGACCATCGGTGCGGCCTCTGAAAAAGATGGGATCAGGAGCACATCCGCTGCCCGCATATAGCCGTATGGATTTTCCATCGCGCCAAGCAAAATGACCGTACCATCAAGCCCCAGCTCAGCGATGGCCTTTTGTGCCGCGGCATACTCCGGACCGTCTCCGATGAGATAGTAACACATCCCGCCGCGCTGAGCCCCCAGTGCAGCCACCGCATACAGCGCACGCAGGATCCCCTTTTCGCGCCCGAATCTGGCGACAGTCAGAACATTCAGCCGTCTATGGTCCAAATTGACCGGCTGCGCTTTTGCCAAGCGAACAATCGCCGCGTCATTCTGAAAATTCGGAATAACGCACGTTTTGCCTGTAAGCTGCGGATGGACATTCAAAAACGCGCGCCTGCAGCCGTCGGAGCACGCCACGATCTCGTCAAACCGCCAGTAGAGACCGGCATGATACGCCGAAGCGGCGCGGATCCGTCCGTAATCGCAGTGAAGATACGTGATCTTCTTTTTTGCATCCACGCAGTTGAGGACAAACGCATTGCACCCGCCGTAAAACGTATGCGCCGCCCCGCTGTGCAAAAAAGAGATCGCCGCATCAAACCCCTGTATGCGCTTTTGCAGCAAACAGGCGAGCCGTGTGCTGAAGGGCATGCCAAGCACGCGCGTCATGCCTGCCCAAAACGCGCGCAGCAGCCGGTCACGAACCGTCGACACATCGTTTTTCGTCATGCCAAAATAGCGAAACGCACCGCCAGCAGCGCACACGCGCACATCCGACGGCACTTCGTTGAGCAGCGCGCCGCCGCAGTAAAACAAAAGCAGCGTGATGTCGTAATCGGCATGCAGTGTCTGCAGCAGGTTCAGCAGCGCCTTTTGCACACCGCCGATGTGCATATTGTTATTCACGATCAGAATCCGTTTCATATTTTGCTTCCCTCAGGCGCTTCCAACAGTATAATGCGGTCGGCGCGCCAACCGCTGACAAGGTCGCAAGTCCCCACAAAACCCATTGAAAATAGTTGTCGATCGCAATGCCTTGCAGCAGCCGGCAGCCTGCTGCAGCGAGCACACCCAGCAGCGCGGCAGCTACCGCAAACCGTACCAGCAGCTTCGAAAGCGGAATGTGCAGGATGTGTCTGCCGGAATAGGCCATGCAGTAGACGCTGCGAAACACCGTTGCGGTCAAGGTACCCAGCGCAACGCCGATCAGCGGACGCCAATGGATCAAAGCGCAGGAAAGAATGATATTGATCGCCGCTTCCCCATAAGCACCCCAGCGCGTTTGCCGAAAACGGTTTGCCGCGGCCGGCAAGCCGGAGCACGGCAGCATCATGCAGTTGACAGACTCCGCCATCAGCAGGACCAACGCAAACACCGGCTGTATGTAGTCGGCATCGGTAATTCCCTTGGTGTAGAGACGGACGAAGGGTACGATCAGGGCCCCCGTGCAGGAAAACAGCACGACCGAGACAGAGCCGATCAGCGTCTGATACCGCCGGAAAGCACGCCGCAGCCGGTCAAGCCGTCCTTTTGCAATCAGTTCTCCAAACTTCGCCTCCATGCCGCTGGAAAACGATTCCGTGATTGCGCGAACACTGCCGATGACCATGTTGTAAACGGCATATACTGCAACCAGCTTCACATCCGCAAACAATGTAAGCAGCACGATATCGGTATTCATGTGCAAAAAATACGCGATGTGCTGACCGATCCCCGTCCATTTCTGATCCAAAACCGCGCTTGTCTTTCCGACCTTCGGCAGCGGATAGTGCTTTTTCACATAAAGCCGGTACAGCAGCGGCCGCACGGCAAAAATCAAACTGCTCCCAAGCTTCACCCAGAGCAGCTGCGTCTTGAGCTGCGTCAGCAAAACCACTGCGGCTGCATTGACGACCGCAGCTGCGATCATGATGCAGTTGTTGACATACTGCCTTTGGTCGGCAACGATCAGTGTCAGGTTCGCCAAACCGCCCATATATTTTGCAAGCGTTGACAGGCCGATCGTGAGCACCAGCGCGAAAATATACGGCCTGGAATAAAGCGTTACGCCTGCGAGATCGTGATAGGTCAAACCGAGCAAAACACTGTAGACAACAAATGCGGCTGCGACATAATAAAAAAAGCGCCGGATCGCATTGTATACCGCGCTGACCTCGCACATATCGCGCCGAGCCAGCGGCACATACAGTTTTGCGCGCGCAACGCCGCCGATCCCGCTTTCAAGCAGCATGATGTAGGAAAGAAACTGTGTAATGGACGCACATATGCCGTACGCCTCCGAGCCGAAGGACGCGAGCAAAACGCGCAGAGTAACGATCCCGCAGGCAGTCGTGATCAGCTGGTTGCACAAAGCCGTTGCTATATTCCGTTTTGCTCTGTCATCTCTTGCATCGACCATTCTGCTCATACTCCTGTCACGCGCATTGGAGAGACTCACAAATGCGTCCCCGTTCGGCTCGGAGGCATAGTCATGCGCGCTCCACTCATTGTGCTCCGGTACCGCGCTGCGGCCGCTTATCTCTCGGCGTCTCACGTGTGCCCCGGTACATCGCCCGCAGAGCACGGAAGAAGGTCATTTCTCCCCGGTACGCACTGTACCGCTTCAGGCAAAAGCGCAGGCACAGCGGCGCTGCAGCCGCACCGAATGCCGCCCGATACAAAACGCCCTGATCGTGAAAATACTTTTCATCAAAGCCGTGAAAGCAGGTGGACGCGTCCTTGGCGCAGGTGCCGAGGCAGAAGCTGCTCGTATACACCCGAAGCCCCCGGCGAAACGCGTCGCACAAAAACAGCGTGTCCTCCCCGTGGGCATAGTTCGTGCCGCCGCCGAAGAGCGTAGAAAACCAGATGTTTGCCCTGCGCTGACTGTCTCGGCGGATGGAGCAAACGCACGTCCCATACCGCAGAGCGCGATGGAAATGCAGCCGACCGTCGCGATTTTTGATCCGGCGGATCACACGCCCGCCCTGCGTTATGTCCAGAGAAAAAAGGATCATATCCGCATCCGGATGCTGCGCATAGGCGCGGCGCACACCATCGGCATATCCGTCGGCATAGCAGATATCATCGTCGGCAAAAAGCAGGATATCCCCAGTCGCGTGCAGCAGCGCAATGTTGCGGTTGACGCCGACGCCCCGCGTGTCCGTGGTGATCATTTTCACCATTTGCCCGTCGCGCGTCTGCACTTCCTTCCGGAAGCCGTCCGCCTGATTGCCAAACACGGCATCGCCAGTAATGTGCATTTTCCCCGCGATCGTCAAGTCCTTCTGCCCCATGGTGACGCAGACAACCTCTACTCTATCCATACATTCCTCCGGCAGTCAGCGGATGCTCCGCGTGCAGACATCAATACGCATTGCCCGCTGTGCGGCAAGATAGTCCGTGTAGGAACGCTCCAGATCGATGAACGCCGCGTGCTGCTTGCACCTGCGCGCCTCCGGAGACGGAAGCACATGCCAGTTGCCGTACAGCTGCGTCAGCAGCGCGTCATAATGCGCCGTGACCGGGAACACGCCATCCTCAAACGGGAGCTCGACCGACTCTGTCAGCCACGCACGCGGGAGCAGGTTTTTCTCAAACCGTTTTCCGGCCGCCAGAAACGAATGCAGCAGCGCGGTGCGGTCGTCTCCTCTGCGCATGCAGAGTGCTTCCAACGCCCGGCGCGGCAGCGGGCGGCAAAGCTGCATGAACACTTTTTTCGCCGCGCTGTCCGTCTCATAGCCGCGCGCATAGAGCGCCTTTGCAATGATCGCCTTGGACGCCCCAAATTGCAGCCGCCGCATCAGCGGCCGATCCGAAAGATTGTCACACGGGAAAATGTCTATGTAGACGCCCTGATGGACAAGCGGGTCTTTCGGATGATATTTTTCGATGCAGGCCGTGTGGTTTCTGCGCAGCTTGGAAAACTGCATGGGCCAGTGCGCACTGTTTTCCCGCTGCACATAGTAGCGCTCAGGATCAAAGTCCCCCGCCGCCTCCGTAAGCAAGCGGTCATATTCGCTGCGCACGAGGATCACATCCACATCGTCGTCCCACGGGATGAAGCCGTGGTGACGGACGGCGCCCAACGCCGTTCCGGCGAAGAGCTGATAGGATATGTGGTGCCTGCTGCACACAGCGTCAAAGTCCTTGAGCATCTCCAGCAGGAGCGCCTGATGCGCAGTCATAACCTTCACTTCTTCCATGGTCAGATCCTCCCGTGCTTACGCACGCCATGGAGTGCGTAAGAAAAAAACGCGCAAGCGGATCGTGGCAGCGAGAGCCGCTCAACATCCCGGTAGATCCGCCAGCGGTTCACGGCCGCGGCGCGTTTGTCGAACGATCTTGAAAGCTCTGAAATGCGCCAGTCAACCAGCACCTCAGTACAACCGGCAGCAGAATCCCCGCCGCGCAGGATCGCCAGCCACAGCGCATAGTCCTCATGAAACACGTCCTCGCGGAAGCGAAGCCGCTCCAGCAGCGACCGGTGAAGCAGTACGGTAGAGCAGCCGATGACATTTTCGCCGAGCAGCCGGCGGTAATCCACCGACTGCGGAACGCGGTAGACACGCATCTCCCGCTCTGTATCCGCAAAGAGCGCATAAGACGTGTACAGCAGCCTTGATCCGCTGTGCACAGCGAGCGCAAGCTGTTTTTCCAGCTTCTGTACGCGCCACCTGTCATCGCTGTCGAGCAGCGCGATCCATTCTCCCTGCGCGAGATCAAAGCCCCGGTTTCTTGTGTGTGCAGCGCCCATGTTCTGCGGATTGCGCAAGACCCGAATGCGTGCATCCTGCTGCGCATAGGCCTGCGCGATCTCGGCTGTGCGGTCAGCAGAGCCGTCGTCCAGGATCAGCAGCTCCCAGTTTTCATACGTCTGGGCGCACACGGAAGCAATGGCTTCTTCAATATATTTCTCCGCATTGTATGCGGGCATGATCACGGAAACCAGCGGCTGCCTGCCGGCCGCGCCTGTCAGAGCATCTTGTTTCATGGCATTCTCTTTTCCAGCAGCCTTGCACACTTCTCCCAATCCTGATAGCCGCTGCCGAGCATATGGATGTCACTGCCGAGATAGCGCACGCAGCCGTTTTCGATCCATGTGAGACAGCACTTGCGGTGCAGCGGCTTTGTCAGGCACGCGGCATTGAGCTGCAGCGGCACACCGTCGCGCGCCAGCTGCCCGATGTCCGCAGCCGGATAGCGCTCGGCGTGCGCAAGGACAATTTGTATATCCTGCAGATCCAGCAGATGATACAGCGTGTCCCGGACAGACGCCGGCCACGCATAAAACGGCATCTCGAGCAGCAGCTCATTCGTGCCCTCGTGGCACAGGCGGTGCAAGCCGTCAAGCCGCTCCATCCCGTCGCAGATGAGCACCTCCGCGCCGAGGCAAACCTGCGGCGCTTGTTCCGGCAGATGCGCACGCAGCAGCTGCGCGCACTCTGCCCTGCGGCGCAGAAAGGATTCCACCGATTCCCTGTGCGGGTAAAAGTGCGGCGTCGCGCAGACCGTTCGGATGCCGGCCGCAGCCGCCATATCCAACTGCCGCAGGGACGTCTCAAGCCCATCGCTCCCATGGTCACAGCCGGGCAGCACGTGCGCATGGTAGTCCAGCGACAGGTCGATCGTGCCGTTACTGCGCTTCATAGGGATCGGAATACGAATACGGATATCCGTACTTGCCGCCGTATTTATGCCTATATTTGCAGGCATAGTTTCCGGACTTCATATTCATATCGTTGAGCACCACGCCGCACAGGTTCCCGCCTGCGCGCAGCACGGCGTCCTTGGCGTCATTGAGCTCATCCGTGGTCGTCACGCCGGATCTCGTTACGAGCACCACACCGTCGACATAGGTGGAGATGATCTGCGCATCCGCCACCGTGTTGATCGGCGGCGTGTCGATGATCACATAATCGTAGGTCTCGGCGCTCTCCGCCGCGAAGCGCCTCATGCGCTCGGACGAGAGCAGTTCGGACGGGTTTGGCGGGATCGTACCGGTGCAGACGATCCACAGCGGCAGATCCGTCACCTTGGCAAGCTCGAGCCGGCTGATCTTCGCCAAAAAGTCACACAGGCCGGCAGAGCTTCGCACGCTCCAGAGACTGCGCTGCCCCGCTTTGCGCATATCCGCATCGACAAGCAGAACGCGCTTGCCGAGCATGGCATAGCTGATGGCGATGTTTGCCGCCGTGAGGCTCTTGCCCTCCGATGGCTTTGCGCTCGTGACGGCAAAGGTCGAGCAGGGGCGCTCCTTATCCGCCGTCATGCAAAACAGCAGGCTGGTGCGCAGCTTTACATAGGCCTCTTTGATCGCAAACGGCGACTCTTTGGTCAGCAGCCGCTTTGATTGGTCAGGGCCGTCTCTTGAATCCCTTTGCGAGCGGCTTTCCTTTTCACAGGAAACTGCCGTTCCTCCCTCCGTCAGTATCCAGCCGGTATGCGCGTCATCCGCGATGTTGATCTCCGGTATCGCGGCGAGCATCGTCACATCCGCCGCCTGCGCAAGATCCCCCGGCAGATAGATCGTCGTATCCGCCAGCATACGCAGCACAAGAATGACCGAGATCACGATCACACCGAGCACAAAGCCAATCGCGCTGTCAAACCCGGTTCTCGGCGCAGTCTTTTCCTGCGCCACCTCCGGCCGGTCAACGACCTCCACACCGCCCGCTTTGGTGATGCGGACGATCTCCGTCGGCGCAACCGTCGCAAATGCGTCCGCGATCCGGCAGGCAAGCTTCGGATCGGCAGAAGTCACCACCACCTCCAGCAGCTGCGTGTCCGAAATGACGGAGACCTGCACCATGCGGTTGAGCTCTTTTCTCGACAGTGCCGTCTCCACGCGGATATCCGCCAGAACGGAGTCCAGGACGGAATTACTCTCCAAAATCTTCGAATACGTCGCGGCAAGGCTCTCCGCCGCCTGCAGATCACTGTTATTGATCGTATCGTGTGCGGCGTTGCTCGCGCTGTTGTAAACGTAAAAGCTCACGCGGGACTGATACGTCGGCGTGACAAACACGGTGATCGCCGTGTAAACCAGCGCGGCCGCAACAATGCCCGCCAGCAGCACCCAGTGAAACCTGGACAGCAGGAGCTTCAGGATATCCCCAAAGGCGATCTCGCTGCTTCCGGCAGCGCCTCGCGGTCTGTTATCGTCATTCATAGAGCGGTTCCCCTCCAAATGCTTTTTTCATCTTCATCGTGCGCCGTCTCCACGCAGCACAACACCGACTGTTTTCAGAATGCAGCGCAGATCCATCCAGACCGACCTGCGCTCGATATACACCATATCGTAAATGATCTTCTCCTCCGGCTTCAGGTCGTAGCCGCCGTTGACCTGCGCATAACCGGTCAATCCGGGAATCACGGTCAGGCGGTTGGAAAAGCCGATGATGTATTGCTCGAACTTCCTGTAGAAGCATGCACGCTCCGGCCTCGGGCCGACAAAGCTCATGTCGCCCCTGAGGATATTCCAGATCTGCGGCAGCTCATCGAGCCGCGTCCTGCGCAAGAACGCGCCAAAGCGCGTGCAGCGCGCATCATCCGCATCCGCCCAGCGCGGTCCGTCCCGTTCGGCATCTTCGCACATGGAGCGGAACTTGTACATAATGAACGGCTTGCCGTCCTTACCCAGACGCTCCTGCTTGAAAATCGGATCGCCCGGCGAGTCGAGCGCGATGATCAGCGCGATGGCCGACATCGGAAGCGTAAACACGATCAGCCCGATCAATGCAAAGCAAGTGTCAAGCGTCCTCTTAACGGTTAGATATACCCACTTTCCGGCGACGCAGGGCCGCTCTATGTACATCACACGCTGCACGGTATCATTTTTCGCGCCCGGATAGAATATCGCCGTCTCCATCATTCTCTCCCATCTCTCATTTCTCTTTTCTCTTCGCATTTGTATCCGTGGAGTTGCCGCCAAAGCGCAGGTCATTTTCTTATGTTTTAATGTAAGAACACGTTATGGGTAGTAGATTTTGGTCAATTATAGCACATTTTTGCCGGTAAACAACTTCCACGAACGTCAAAATAATATATTTTTTGTATTTTTGTGCACTTTTTTAGTGAATGCGCACACAAAATGACACGGAAAGTGCCAAAAATGGACTGGCCAATGGTCAAAAGGCAGGAAGTCCTCGCTTACGTTTCCCTGCTGCCGCACATTTTTCTCTCTGTGCGCACACGCCGAGCAAGCGTGCGGATGCGTAAAGGGGCGCGGCGCTTGCACATATCAGCGAAAAAAAGCTGCGAACGGATGGAATTTTTGTGTCGTGCTCCCATGGAAAATGCTGCGTCGGGAATTGACTTTTCCCGTTGCGTCTGAGATAATGAACATACTGAAAGCACAGGCAACTGACGGAACGTGGAGCACACCACATGGGAGCCTGCTGTAATACGAACTGTCGACCGTCTGGGCAAACCTGTAACCATGGGATTCCATGGGCAACGGGTTTACCCTTTTTTTATGTTCATTTCATCTTTTAAGGAGGATCTCATGAAAAAAGCAGCAGTCATTATGGGCAGCGATTCCGATTGGCCGGTCGTCAAGGCGGCCTGCCAGCAGCTCGACGCCTTCGGCATCCCTTACGAGGCGCACATCCTCAGCGCGCACCGTTCCCCGGCCGCCGCAGCGGACTTCGCCAAAGACGCCCGCGCCAACGGCTTCGGCGTGCTCATCTGCGCAGCCGGAATGGCGGCGCACCTCGCGGGCGCATTCGCCGCCAACTCCACCCTGCCGGTCATCGGCATCCCCATGAAGGGCGGCGCGGTCGACGGGCTCGACGCACTGCTGTCTACCGTGCAGATGCCCAGCGGCATCCCGGTAGCGACCGTGGCCATCAACGGCGCAAAAAATGCCGCTGTGCTCGCGGCGCAGATCCTCGCCGTCAGTGACGAAGCGCTGGCCGAAAAGCTCGATGCGCAGCGTGTCGAGATGGCGCAGCAGATCGCCGCGAAGGAAGCCAGGCTTCAGGCGGAGCTCTCCTGCTGAGCGACGGCGCAGCGCAGAGTCCCCTTTTCAGGACAACGAACATCCACACAACCCCGATCAACAATTATTTTGGAGGTATCATCATGGAACTTGTTTACACTGGCAAGACCAAAAATGTTTACGCGCTGGAAAACGGCAACTACCTGCTCAAGTTCAAGGACGACTGCACCGGTAAGGACGGCGTGTTCGATCCCGGTGAGAACGCCGTGGGCCTGACCATCGACGGTGTAGGCGATGTGAACCTGCGCATGAGCATCTACTTCTTTGAGAAGATCAATGCCGCCGGCATCAAGACCCACTTTGTCAGTGCCGACCTGAGCAATACCACCATGGAAGTCCTCCCCGCCAAAGTCTTTGGTCACGGTCTGGAAGTTATCTGCCGCCGCAAGGCCGTCGGCTCGTTCATCCGCCGCTACGGCGACCTCATCGAGTCCGGCGCCGACCTGCCCTACTACGTCGAGACGACCCTGAAGGACGACGCCAAGGGCGATCCGCTGATCACCAAGGACGCGCTGGTCGCGCTGGGCGTGATGACCGACGCGCAGTACGAGGATCTGAAGGCGCAGACCCAGCAGATCACGAAGATCGTCGCCGACGACCTGAAGGAAAAGGGCATGGAGCTCTATGACATCAAGTTTGAGTTCGGCTACGCGCCCGACGGCAGCGTCATGCTCATCGACGAGGTCGCCAGCGGCAATATGCGCGTCTATAAGGACGGCCAGTACGTGGATCCCATGACGCTCTCCGAGCTGTTTTTCGCGTAATGGGCGGATATTTCGGAGCGTTTTCCCACCGTGAAGTGGGACTGGATGTGTTTTTCGGCACGGACTACCACTCCCACCTCGGCACACGCCGGGGCGGAATGGTGGTCTACGGGCACGAAAACGGGTTTGTGCGTGAGATCCACAACATTGAAAACACGCCCTTCCGCACAAAGTTTGAGGGCAACCTGCACGAGTTCAAGGGCTACGTCGGCATCGGCTGCATCAGCGACACGGACCCGCAGCCGCTGCTTGTGCGCTCGCACCTCGGTCTGTATGCCATCTGCACGGTCGGCATCATCAACAACATTGACGAGCTGATCGACACCTACTTCTCCGACCACGGACACCAGTTCATGGCGCAGAGCAGCGGTAAGGTCAACGTCTCGGAGCTGGTCGCCGCCCTCATCAACATGAAGGAAAACCTCGTGGAGGGCATTTTGTACGCGCAGGAGATGATCCGTGGCTCCATCACGATCCTGCTGATGACGCCGGACGGCATTCTGGCCGCCCGCGACAAGCTGGGACGGCTGCCCGTTCTGGTCGGCAAGCATCCGGACGGCAGTCTGTGCGTCTCGTTTGAATCGTTCGCCTATCACAAGCTCGGCTATGAGGATGCCTACGAGCTCGGCCCGCGCGAGATCGTGGCGCTGACGCGAAACGGCTACGAGACCGTCTCGCCCGCGGGCGAGGAGATGAAGATCTGCGGCTTCCTCTGGACGTACTACGGCTACCCCAACTCGAATTACGAGGGCGTGAACGTCGAGGTCATGCGCTACCATAACGGCGACATCATGGCGCGGCAGGAGCTCGCGCAGGGCCGTCTGCCCGATGTGGACTACGTCGCGGGCGTGCCGGATTCCGGCGTGCCGCACGCCATCGGCTACGCCAACCGCAGCGGCAAGCCCTTTGCCAGACCCTTCGTCAAATACACCCCCACCTGGCCGCGCTCGTTCACCCCGGACAATCAGGAGGTACGCAATCAGGTGGCCAAAATGAAGCAGATCCCCGTGTCCGAGCTCATCGAGGGGAAAAAGCTGCTGTTTGTGGACGACTCCATCGTGCGCGGCACACAGCTGCGCGAGACGGTGGACTTCCTCTACGAGTCGGGCGCAAAAGAGGTGCATATGCGCTCTGCCTGCCCGCCCATCATGTACAGCTGCAAGTACCTGAACTTCTCGCGCGGCAACTCCGACATGGAGCTGCTGGCGCGGCGCGTGGTGCAGGAGCTTGAGGGCGACGAGGGGCAGAAGCATCTCGACGAGTACGCTGACGCCTCTACCGAGCGCGGAAAGTGCCTGCTGAGCTCCATCTGCAAAAAATTCGGTTTTGACTCTCTCGGATACCAATCTCTTGACGGCGTGCTGGAGGCCATCGGCATCGACCGGGATAAGGTCTGCACGTACTGCTGGAACGGAAAGGAATAATCGACATGGAAAACTCTCGATCCGCCGCTTACGCGGCAGCCGGTGTGGACATCACGGCCGGTTACGAAGGCGTCAGGCTCATGCGCGACGACGTCAAGCGCACCCACATCCCCGGCGTGGTGTCGGATATCGGCGGCTTCGGCGGTCTGTTTGCCCCCGATGTCTCCGGAATGAGCGAGCCCGTGCTCGTCTCTGGCACGGACGGCGTCGGCACAAAGCTGCGTCTGGCCGAGCTCATGGGCAAGCACGACACCATCGGCATCGACTGCGTGGCCATGTGCGTCAACGACGTGATCTGCTGCGGCGCGAAGCCCCTGTTTTTCCTTGACTACATCGCCATCGGCAAGAACGTGCCCGAAAAGGTCGCGTCCATCGTCTCCGGCGTTGCCGAGGGCTGCGTGCAGGCCGGCTGCGCCCTCATCGGCGGCGAGACGGCCGAGCACCCCGGCATGATGGCCGCCGACGACTACGATCTGGCCGGCTTTACCGTCGGTCTCGTGGACAAGCCGAAGGTCATCGACTCCGGCCGCATGGCAGCTGGCGACGTGGTGCTGGCGCTGCCCTCGTCCGGCTTCCACTCCAACGGTTATTCGCTCGTGCGCAAGGTGTTCGACGTGGAGAACACCGACCTCAACCGCTACTATGACGAGCTTGGCGAGACGCTGGGCGAGGCGCTGCTGCGCCCGACCGTGATCTACGTCAAGCCTGTGCTGCGCTGCATCGGCGCTGCCGACGTGCGCGGCGTGAGCCACATCACCGGCGGCGGCTTCTACGAAAACATCCCGCGCTGCATCCCCGATGGGCTGTGCGCCCGCATCGATAAGGCCGCGATCCGCACGCCCGCCGTCTTCGGTCTGCTGCAGGCCAAGGGCGGTATCGACGAGCACGATATGTTCAACACCTTCAACATGGGTGTCGGCATGATCGTGGTCGTCAGCCCCGAGACCGCCGAGGCGGCGCTCGGCGCGCTCAAGGCCGAGGGTATCGACGCCTACGTCTGCGGCGAGATCGTCACCGGCGAGGAAAAGATTTGTCTATGCTGACACAACACGCCGGCAAAGGAGAAGACCTGAGTATGAACAAAGCGAAGATCGCCGTGCTGGTCTCCGGCGGCGGCACAAATCTGCAGGCGCTGCTCGACGCACAGGCGGCGGGCGCGCTTGCCCACGGTGAGATCACGCTGGTGGTCTCGTCCAACGAGGGCGCTTACGCGCTGACGCGGGCGGCCAATGCCGGCATCCGCGCGCAGACGGTCTCGCCGAAGCAGTGCGGCGGTCAGGCTGCCTTTGAGGCGGCGCTGTCGGCACTGCTGGCGGAGTGCGAGATCGATCTGATCGTGCTGGCCGGTTTCCTGACCATTCTCAGCGCGGACTTCACCGCGCGCTGGCCGTCACGCATCCTGAACGTGCACCCGTCCCTGATCCCCGCGTTCTGCGGCAAGGGGATGTACGGTCTGAAAGTCCACGAAGCGGCGCTTCGAACGGGCGTGAAGGTCACGGGTGCGACGGTGCATTTTGTCAATGAGATCCCGGACGGCGGACGCATCCTGCTGCAAAAAGCAGTGGAGGTCCTGCCGGATGACACGCCCGAAACGCTCCAGCGCCGGGTCATGGAGCAGGCGGAATGGCAGCTCCTGCCGCAGGCGGCGGAGCTGGTCTCGGAACAAATCGTAAAGGAGAAGCGCAATGCTTGACTTTCTCACCCTTCTGCGGGAAAATCCCTATCCCGGCCGCGGCATTCTTGTCAGCCGTGACCTCGTTTACTATTTCATCATGGGCCGCAGCGCCAACAGCCGCAACCGCATCTTCGTCACGACGGATGACGGTATCCGCACCGAGGCGCATGACCCCGCGAAGCTCGAAGACCCCAGCCTCATCATCTACCACCCCGTGCGCACCATGGGCGATGCGCTCGTGGTCACGAACGGCGACCAGACGGACACCGTCTGCCAGTACGGCGACTTCCGCAAGGGGCTCATGACCCGCGAATACGAGCCGGACGACCCGAACTGGACGCCGCGCATCTCCGCCATCCTCAACGCCGACGGCTCGTTTGAGCTGTCGATCCTCAAGCGCAAAAACGGGCGCTGCCTGCGCGAGTTTTTCTGCTATGAGGGCGTCGACGCCGGACAGGGATACTTCATCAGCACCTATCAGGGCGACGGCAGTCCCCTGCCGACCTTCGCCGGCGAGCCGCTGGAGGTCACCGTGCCGACACCGGAGGAAGTCTGGCAGGCACTCAATGCGGACAACAAGGTGTCCCTTTACACGAACGTGAACGGCGAGGTACGCCTGTTCAACAAAAACCTGGGCGATTAAGGAGGCCGTAACGATATGAATGCGCTGGAACTGAAATATGGCTGCAACCCCAACCAGAAGCCGTCGCGAGTCTTTATGCGCGACGGGTCTGACCTGCCGTTCGCTGTCCTCAACGGCAAGCCCGGCTACATCAACCTGCTCGACGCACTCAACTCCTGGCAGCTCGTCAAGGAACTCAAGGCCGCCACCGGTCTGCCCGCCGCTGCCAGCTTCAAGCACGTGTCCCCCGCCGGTGCGGCCGTCGGCATGCCGCTGAGCGAGGTGGACAAGAAGATCTACTTCGTTGACCCGTCCGCGGAGCTCACGCCCATCGCCTGCGCCTACATCCGCGCGCGCGGCGTTGACCGCCTGTGTTCCTACGGCGACTGGGCGGCACTGTCCGACACCTGCGACGCCGCGACCGCAAGCTACCTCAAGGATGAGGTGTCCGACGGCATCATCGCCCCGGGCTACACCGACGAGGCGCTGGAGATCCTGAAGACCAAGAAAAAAGGCAACTACAACGTCGTGCAGATCAGCCCCGATTATCTGCCCGCCGCAACGGAGCACAAGGACGTGTTCGGCATCACCTTCGAGCAGGGGCGCAACGACCTCGTGATCGACAAGGGAATGCTCACGAACATCGTCTCGGAAAATAAGGATCTGCCCGAAAACGCGAAGATCGATATGATCGTCGCCCTCATCACGCTCAAGTACACGCAGTCCAACTCCGTCTGCTACGTCAAGGACGGTCAGGCCATCGGCGTGGGCGCGGGTCAGCAGAGCCGCATCCACTGCACGCGTCTGGCCGGACAGAAGGCGGACAACTGGTATCTGCGCCAGCACCCGAAGGTCCTCGCGCTGCAGTTTGTGGACGACATCCGCCGTCCCGACCGCGACAACGCCATCGACGTCTACACCTCCGACGAGTATGAGGACGTGCTGGCCGACGGCGTGTGGCAAAACACCTTCAAGGTGCGCCCCGAGGTGCTGACCGCCGAGGAAAAGAAGGCATGGATCGCAACGCAGACCGGCGTCACCGTCGGCAGCGACGCATTCTTCCCCTTCGGCGACAATGTCGAGCGCGCGAGAAAATCCGGCGTGACCTACATCGCCGAGCCGGGCGGCTCGATCCGCGACGACCACGTCATCGCCACCGCCGACAAGTATGGCATGGTGCTGGCCTTTACCGGCGCGCGCCTGTTCCACCACTGAGTCATCACACGCATATCCGTTTTTGCCGCCGCGCAGATCCCACCTGGCATTTGCGCGGCGGCAAACAAAAATATTAAGGAAATTGAGGGAGAGCGCCATGAACCTTCTGGTCATCGGCGGTGGCGGCCGCGAGCACGCCATCGTCAGGAAACTGAAAGAAAACCCCGAAGTGGAGACGATCTACTGCCTGCCCGGAAACGGCGGCATCGCGGCCGACGCCGTGTGCGTCGCGGACATCGGCGCGAAGGACATCCCCGCACAGGTGGCCTTTGCCAAGAGCCACAATATTGATTTTGCCGTGGTCGCGCCGGACGATCCGCTGGTGCTCGGCGCGGTAGACGCGCTGGAGGCCGCCGGTATCCCCTGCTTCGGTCCGGAGGCGAAAGCCGCTATCATCGAGGGCAGCAAGGTCTTTTCCAAGGATCTGATGAAAAAATACGGCATCCCGACGGCGGAGTATCAGGTGTTCACCGACGCCGGCGACGCCATGGACTATGTCAAGACCTGCCCCCTGCCCGTCGTCGTCAAGGCGGACGGTCTGGCGCTGGGAAAGGGCGTGCTGATCGCGGAGGATCGCACGGCCGCCATCGCCGCAGTCGAGACCATCATGCTCGACCGCGCCTTCGGCAACAGCGGCAGTCAGGTAGTCATTGAGGAATTTCTCACCGGACCGGAGGTCTCCGTGCTCGCCTTTACGGACGGCAAGACCGTCGTGCCCATGGTGTCCTCGATGGATCACAAGCGGGCGCACGACCATGACGAGGGGCTCAACACCGGCGGCATGGGCACCGTCGCCCCGAACCCGTATTATACCGAGGACATCGCCCGCACGTGCATGGACACCATTTTCCTGCCCACCATGCGCGCGATGAACGCCGAGGGGCGCACGTTCCGCGGCTGCCTGTACTTTGGTCTAATGCTGACGCCGAACGGCCCGAAGGTCATCGAATACAACTGCCGCTTCGGCGACCCCGAGACGCAGGTCGTCCTGCCGCTGCTCGAGAGCGACCTGCTGACGATCATGCAGGCCTGCCGCAACGGCACGCTTGCCGAGACGGAGGTCAAATTCTCTGACGGCGCGGCCTGTTGCGTCATCATGGCGTCCGACGGCTACCCGGAGCACTATGAAAAGGGCTTTGCCATCACGATGCCCGCCGAGACCGCCGCGCACACCTATGTGGCAGGCGCAAAGCTGACCGACGGCAAGCTGCTGACCAACGGCGGGCGCGTGCTCGGCGTGACCGCGACGGCGCAGGATCTCAGGAGCGCCGTGGAAAAAGCGTACACGATGGTGCAGAGCGTTCAGTTTGACAATGCGTTCTACCGCCATGACATCGGCCAGCGCGCCCTCAAGGCGCTGGAACAGTGAAGGGAGAGAGCGCAGGCATGGTTTACAGAGTATACGTTGAAAAGAAAGAGGCGCTGGCGAATGAGGCGCGCGCCCTGCTGGGGGATCTGCGGGCATTTCTGGGCATTGAGTCCCTGTCGGGGCTGCGGCTGTTCAACCGCTATGACCTCGAGGGCATCAGCCGGGATCTGTTTGACTACACCGTCAAGACGGTGCTGTCCGAGCCCCAGCTCGATATCGTGACGGACACGCTGCCGCAGGGTGACGCGGTGTTTGCCGTGGAATATCTGCCCGGTCAGTATGACCAGCGCGCCGATTCCGCCGCACAGTGCGTGCAGATTCTGTCGCAGGGCGAGCGTCCGCTCGTGCGCACCGCGCGCGTGTATGCGCTCGAGGGCAAGCTGACGGATGCCGAGATTGCCGCAATCAAGCAGTATGTCATCAACCCCGTCGAGAGCCGCGAGGCATCTCTGGAGCTGCCGGAGACGCTGCGCATGGAGTATGACATCCCCACCACCGTGCGCACCGTGGAGGGCTTCACCGCGATGGACAGCGCTGCGCTCGATGCGCTGCGTGATGAGCTCGGTCTCGCTATGGATCTGGACGATCTGACGTTCCTGCAGCGCTATTTCCGCGACGATGAACGCCGCGAGCCCACCATCACCGAGATCCGCGTGGTGGACACTTACTGGTCCGACCACTGCCGCCACACCACCTTCTCCACCCACATCGACAACGTGGAGATCGACGATCCCACGATCCAGGCCGCCTACGAGCGGTATCTGGCCGCGCGCGTGGAGGTCTACGGCGAGGAAAAGGCCGCCAAGCGCCCCCAGACCCTCATGGACATCGCCACCATCGGCGCAAAGACCCTGAAAAAGCGCGGCCTGCTGCCGGAGCTCGACGAGAGCGAGGAGATCAACGCCTGCTCCATCCACGTCACCGCCACGGTCGACGGCGAGGCGCAGGACTGGCTGCTGATGTTCAAAAACGAGACCCACAACCACCCCACCGAGATCGAGCCTTTCGGCGGCGCAGCCACCTGCATCGGCGGCTGCATCCGCGACCCGCTCTCCGGCCGCGCCTATGTGCATCAGGCCATGCGCGTGACCGGCGCGGGCGACCCGAGAGTCGCGCTCGACAAGACGCTGTCCGGCAAGCTGCCGCAGCGCAAGCTGTGCCAGACCGCAGCTGCGGGCTACTCCTCCTACGGCAACCAGATCGGTCTTGCGACCGGTCACGTGGCGGAGATCTATCACGAGGGCTACATCGCCAAGCGTCTGGAATGCGGCGCTGTCGTGGCAGCCGCGCCGGCATACAACGTCCGCCGCGAATGCCCCGCCCCCGGCGACGTGGTCATCCTGCTGGGCGGCCGCACGGGTCGTGACGGCATCGGCGGCGCGACCGGCTCGTCCAAGAGCCACAACCTGAAATCGCTTGCGACCATGGCCTCCGAGGTGCAAAAGGGCAACGCGCCCGAGGAGCGCAAGATCCAGCGTCTGTTCCGCAACAGCGACGTGACCCTCCTCATCAAGCGCTGCAACGACTTCGGCGCGGGCGGTGTCAGTGTTGCCATCGGCGAGCTGGCCGACGGTCTGCGCATCGATCTGGATGCCGTGCGCAAGAAGTACGACGGTCTCGACGGCACGGAGCTTGCCATCTCCGAATCGCAGGAGCGCATGGCCGTGGTCGTTGCCGCCGGGGACGCAGATGCCTTCATCCGCGCCGCCAAAGCGGAAAACCTCGAGGCGTATCAGGTGGCCGTCGTCACCGAGGACGCCCGCATGGTCATGGAGTGGAACGGTGCGGTCATCGCCGACCTCAGCCGTGCCTTCCTCAACACCAACGGCGCTGTCAAGCACGCCGGTGTGCGCGTGGCGCGCAAGGATCGCGCGCCGCTGGCACAGCCCCGCTTCAGTTCCCTTCGTGAGATGGCCTCCAGCCTCCGCTGCGCCTCCCGCCGCGGTCTCGTAGAGCGCTTTGACAGCACCATCGGCGCGGGCTCGATCCTGATGCCCTACGGCGGCAGGACGCAGCGCTCCCCCGCGCAGGCGATGGCCGCCGTGTTCCCGGTGCTGCCCGGTCAGGAGACGGATCAGGCCAGCGTCATGGCCTGGGGCTGCGACCCGGAGCAGACGAGCACCGATCCCTACATCGGCGCTTACAACGCGGTCTACACCTCGATGGCAAAGCTCGTCGCCGCCGGTGCCGACTACAAGAAAGCCTACCTCTCCTTCCAGGAGTTTTTCGAGAAGCTGCGCACCGATCCGGAGCGCTGGGGCAAGCCCTTCGCCGCCCTGCTCGGCACGGTGGACGCGCAGCTCGAACTCGGCGCTGCCGCCATCGGCGGCAAGGACTCCATGTCCGGCACGTTCCTCGATCTCGATGTGCCGCCCACGCTCATCTCCTTTGCCATCGCGCCGCTGAAAAAGGGCGAGGTGCTCTCCACGGAGTTTAAGGCCGCGGGTCATCCCGTGTACCTGTTCTCCGGTGCGGACGCCGACGGCGTCAAGACCGCATGGGAGGCGCTGCACGCACTCGCACGCAGCGGAAAAGTCCGCGCCGCGTGGGCCGTGGAAAACGGTCTGAGCGAGGCCGTGATGAATATGTCCTTCGGCAACGAGATCGGCTTCAGCGCCGAAAACACGGCCGTGGACTGGAACACGCTCTATCCCGGCGCGATCGTGGCAGAGCTCACCGAGGACACGGCGGACGCCATCCGTCTGGGTGTCACCACCGCAGAGCCCATCGTGCGCATCGGCGCCGACAGCGCCGCCATTTCGGAGCTGCTTGCGCTCAATGAGGGCGTGCTGGAATCCGTCTACCCGAGCCGCACGGCAGCCGATACGACGGAGGTCCCGCTGCTGTCCGCCCCCGCCGTGCAGCGCGTCGCGCCCAAGATCGGCGTGGCCGTGCCCAAGGTGCTCATCCCCGTGTTCCCCGGTACGAACTGCGAATACGACTCCGCCCGCGCCGTGCGGCGCGCCGGACTCGAGCCGGAGATCCTCGTGCTCAACAACCAGTCCGCGCAGGACGTGGCCGACTCCATCAGCCGGTTTGCCGACGCTGCGCGCAGCAGCCAGATCATCTTCGTCCCCGGCGGCTTCTCCGGCGGCGACGAGCCGGACGGCTCGGCCAAGTTCATCACCGCCTTCTTCCGCAACCCGGAGGTACGGGATGCGACCATGGATCTGCTGAAAAACCGCGACGGTCTCATGCTCGGCATCTGCAACGGCTTCCAGGCGCTCATCAAGCTCGGTCTTGTGCCCTACGGCGAGATCATCGACACGGACGCGTCCTGCCCGACGCTGACCTTCAACACGATCGGCCGCCACCAGTCGCGTCTGGTGCGCACCCGCATCGCCTCCAACCGCTCTCCGTGGCTGGCCGGCACGCAGGTCGGCGACGTGTACACCGTCCCCATCTCCCACGGTGAGGGCCGCTTCCTGTGCAGCGAGGAGCTGGTGCGCAAGATCGCCGACAACGGCCAGATCATCACGCAGTACGTGGACGTTAACGGCGTGCCCGGCATGGACGTGGACGTCAACCCCAACGGTTCGATCTGGGCCATCGAGGGCATCACGTCCCCGGACGGCCGCGTCCTCGGCAAGATGGGTCACGCCGAGCGCATCGGCGACGGCCTGTATCAGAACGTGGACGGCTGCTATGATATGAAGCTGTTCCAGTCCGCGAAGAAGTACTTTGACATTTGATAAGGGAGGGCTCGCAACATGATGACGGATATTGAGATCGCCCAGCAGTGCCGGATGCACCCGATCGCGGACATCGCCGCCACCGCCGGTATCGACGAATCCTATCTCGAACAGTACGGCCGCTATAAGGCCAAGATCGACCCGCAGCTGCTCAAGGATCGCGCCGAGCGTCCGGACGGCAAGCTCATCCTCGTGACGGCCATCAACCCCACCCCTGCGGGTGAGGGCAAGACCACGACCTCCGTCGGTCTGGCAGACGGTCTGCGCAAAATCGGCAAAAATGCCGTGGCTGCGCTGCGTGAGCCGTCGCTCGGTCCGGTATTCGGCGTCAAGGGCGGCGCTGCCGGCGGCGGCTATGCGCAGGTCGTGCCCATGGAGGACATTAACCTTCACTTCACCGGTGATTTTCACGCCATCGGCGCAGCCAACAACCTGCTAGCCGCCATGCTCGATAACCACATCCAGCAGGGCAACGCCCTGGGCATCGACGTCAAGCAAATCACGTGGAAGCGCTGCGTGGACATGAACGACCGCCAGCTGCGCCAGATCGTGGACGGTCTCGGCGGACGCATTCAGGGTGTGCCCCGCGAGGACGGCTTTGACATCACCGTAGCCTCCGAGGTCATGGCGGTGCTGTGCCTCGCCAGCGACATCACCGATCTCAAGGCGCGGCTCGGCCGCATGATCGTGGCCTACACCTTCGACGGCAAGCCCGTCACCGCCCACGACCTCAAGGCCGAGGGCGCGATGACCGCGCTGCTCAAGGATGCGCTCAAGCCCAATCTCGTGCAGACGCTTGAGGGCACGCCCACGCTCATCCACGGCGGTCCGTTTGCGAACATCGCCCACGGCTGCAACTCCGTCACCGCGACTCGCATGGCGCTCAAGCTGGGCGACTATGTCGTGACCGAGGCCGGCTTCGGCGCGGATCTGGGCGCGGAGAAGTTTCTGGACATCAAGTGCCGTCTGGCAGGGCTGCACCCGAACGCCGTGGTCATTGTGGCCACCGTGCGCGCGCTCAAGAGCCACGGCGGTGTGCCCAAGGCCGAGCTGAACACGGAGAATCTGGATGCCCTGGAAAAGGGTCTGCCCAATCTGCTGCACCATGTCAACACCATCCGCAGCACGTATCACCTGCCGTGTGTGGTCGCGATCAATGCCTTCCCCACCGACACGGAAGCCGAGCTGCGGCTCGTGGAGGACAAGTGCCGGGAGCTCGGCGTGCGCGCCGTGCTCTCCGAGGTCTGGGCCAAGGGCGGCGAGGGCGGCAAGGCGCTGGCTGAAGAGGTCGTGCGCCTGTGCGAGCAGCCCTGCACGGAGGAATTTACCTTCTCCTACCCCACCGACACGACGCTTGTCAGAAAGCTCAACGCCATCGTGCAGCGCGTCTACGGCGGCGCGCAGGCCGTGCTGACCCCCACTGCCCAGAAGCAGGCAGAGCGGCTCACAGAGCTCGGCTTCGGCGATCTGCCGGTGTGCATGGCAAAGACGCAGTACTCCCTGTCGGATGATCCCACTCTGTTGGGCGCGCCCAAAGATTTTGCCGTCACCGTGCGCAGTCTGAAGGTCAGCGCCGGTGCGGGCTTCATCGTTGCCCTGACGGGCGAGATCATGACCATGCCGGGTCTGCCCAAGGTCCCCGCTGCCGAGAAGATCGACGTGGACGAAAACGGCAGGATCACCGGTCTGTTCTGAGCTGCCGGATAACCGCATATGAAAAGAGGCCGCGATCGTGTGATCGCGGCCTCTGTGTCTTTGCAGAT
>ERZ836358.1131-NODE-1131-length-28222-cov-8.086378_pt1 | contig 28222 bp, 17 predicted proteins | sample MGYA00519942_ERZ836358 | MGnify/ENA primary metagenome ERZ836358 (study PRJEB31850, sample SAMEA3708798) | human gut metagenome | biome: human gut; feature: human-associated habitat; material: faeces | place: China | collected 2014 ...
GGAAGATGGAAGAGGTTCACGATCTAATTAGTAGCGTCATTTAACGAACGATGTAGTAGTACTCGCCGTCGTCGCGCACGGCCTGGCTACGGTCGAGCGAGAGGTGCAGGAAGTTGTACCAGGTGAGTCCCCACTGAGCCCATTCGGACGTTGCCTCGAGGTCGAACTTCACGGGAATGTTGAAGTCGGTCGAGTCGAGGTCCTCGGCGTCGATCACGCTGCCGTCGTACCAGACCTTGTCCATGTTGACGGTCTTGCCGGACTCGAGCTCGCTGTAGCCCTGGTCGATTGCTACGTTGCTCTTCGTCTCCTGCCATGCGGCGGAGAAGCGCACCCAGTGGTTCGCCTTCGCGAACTTGAGGGGCGCGGTGTTGTTGATGCTGAAGATCACGGAATCGTGCTCGGACTCGCCGCCGTTGTAGAACTCGCGCACAAAGCGCGTGTCGTAGCCGCTGCCCTCGGTCCTCGAGCGCGAGCGCGAGCGCACCTCGTCGTGGCCGTTGCGGTGCACGTAGGCGGCGGATGCGGACCAGTCGCCGAGGCGCTGCGTGAGGCCGATGCTGAACTCGTCGCTGAAGGGTGTCTTCAGGCGCTCGAGGCCGTCGAAGTCGTTGGCGGCGAACCAGCCGTCGGCGGCGGGACTGTCGTCGGAGGCGTAGTCGTAGATGTTCTCCATCCCGCCGTTCTGCGCTTTGTAGAGCGCGTAGGTGAGGATGTTGCGGCCGTAGTAGCGGTTGGCGCCCACGGTGATGACGGAGCCGCCGTTGCCGAAGAGGTCCCACGAGGTCGTGAAGCGCGGCGCGATGTTGACGTCCTTCGTGAAGTCGTCGTACTCGGCGCGCAGGCCCGTGCGGATCACGAAGTCGCCCACGCCCATCCTGTGCTCGCCGAAGAGCGCCGCCTGGTTGTAGTCGGCCTCGTACGTGCCCGCCTTCCAGCGCGTCGTGTAGAAGTCGGTCTGCGAGAATTCGCCGTAGTCCGACTGCATCACGGACTGCGTGACGCCCCAGCGGTAGTAGTTGCTGCCGCGCCTGTACTCGGCGTGCGTCGAGGAGAGGTCCGCGCCCGCGCTAAACTGATGGCTGACGCTGCCGACCATGACGGGCTCGCAGTCCATCCTCGTCTTCGCGTTGATGACGGACTGCGTGCTCTCGAGGTCCCCGAGACCGCCCGAGGCGGCCGAGGTCATGCTCGTCGTCGAGGTGCTCCCCGTGTCGTCCATGCCGATCGTATAGCGGTCGAGCGACGTCCAGTTCTTGACGTCGCTCGTGCGCTTGTCGGTCATGCGCGTGTACGCGAGGGACGAGTCGAGCACGCCCGCCTTCATGCGGTGCTTGACGCTGGCCGTCAGGTTGAGGCCGTCGTGGTGATCCTCGTAGCCGGAGTCGGCGACTGTCGTGAGGAAGCCCTTCGACTCGTAGCCCGAATAGGTGAGCGCGAGACTCGCCTCCGTCCAGGGCGTCGCGTAGAGCGTGGCCTTCGCGAAGAAGTTGTCGGCCGTGCGGCGCTGCGTCTGCGTGCCGCCCGCGACCGGCGTCTCAAGAACGCCCCAGCCGGTCCAGTTCTGGTCGTCGGGCACGATGGAGACTCGGGTGCCCGGCACCTGAATGGTCGGGATCTTCGACTCGCGGCGGGTGTAGCCCACGACGACGCCGAGATTGTCGGTAATGCCCCATTCGCCCGTGAAGCCGTAGGTCTTCTTTTCGAAGTCGGTCTGGAACTGGGCGGGCTTCGAGACGTCCGCGTCGCCCGAGCCTACGTCGAGCGCGGAATCGGTGTGGATGCGGCTCCAGCCCGACTTCGTCATGCGGCCGAACACGCTGATGTGGTTTTCGCCCGACCAGCTACGGGTCTGAGCGTCGATGACGCCGCCCGTGAAGCCGCCGAAGGAGGCGGGAATGTTGTGGTCGTAGACGGTAACGCTGTCGATGAGGCGGCTGTCGACGTAGAAGCCCTGCTCGTCCGAGCCGCCGAGGCGCGTCGTCGTCACCGAAGTCTGCTCGGCGGGATCGAGGTCGCTGTTGGTCGAGATGCCGTCGAGCGTGTAGTTGTTCTGATAGGCGACCGAGCCGTGGATCGAAATGTTCGACGGCTTGATCTCGCCCATCTGCAGAGAGCCGTCGCCGTGATTGGAGAACTGGACCGCAGGATTGCTCTTGAGGAGGTCCGTGATGTTGCCGTCCTCCGTCGGACGCCTGGCGATATCCTCGCGGGTGAGATGCGTGAACGACGTGAGGCTTTCGCCCGCACGGTCGCGCACGACGACGGATTCGCCTTCGTCTGAGGCTGGTTCGGCGGCGTCCGCCTGCGCAGGCTCCTCGACGGCGCGCGCAGCCTCTTCGGTCGAGGCCCAGGCGGGAGCCGTCGCGGCAAGCACGGCGGCGGCAATGAGAGTTCGGTGAAGCACCATGATCCGGTAGTCCGATTGAAAAAAGTCCAGAGATGTGCCCGTGCGCCCACGGGCGCGCAGTTCCCCGAATCTTATATGAGAATGGTTCTCATTCTTTCATTATTCTTTCTATCTGCGGATGCTTCTCATTTGCATTCGCCTATGGTGGACGACGATCATCACATAGTTGAGAATGACTCTCGCCTACTCGCAGTGCGAAAGAGCGTGGGCAAGTGCCGTCACCCGTCCTCGGACACGTTCGGGGTCGGACGCGCGGACCGATACCGCAAACACGTGATGTCTTTACGCAAATCCCAAGGGTTTACCCGCGGCTCATTCAGGCAGGAATCCGCGGCCGTCCGGGATCCAGAGAACGACGAAGCCCCTCGTCCGATGCAGGACAAGGGGCTTTCCGGGATTTCATTCATGCACGCCCGAAGGCGCGCGGACTGCGTCCGTCATTCGAGCACGGCGCCGCTCATGCCCGAGGTCACGAGCTTGGCGTAGCGGGCGAGGTAGCCCGTCGTGATGCGCGGGGCGCGGGGCTTCCAGGCGGCCCTGCGTCGGGCGAGCTCCTCGTTGGTGAGGTCGACGCTGATGGTGTTCGCGGGGATGTCGATCGTGAGCATGTCGCCTTCCTCGAGGAGTCCGATCGGACCGCCCACGGCGGCCTCGGGCGAGACGTGGCCGATGGCGGCGCCGCGGGTTGCGCCCGAAAAGCGGCCGTCGGTGATGAGCGCGACGCATCCGCCGAGGCCCGAGCCCATGATGGCGGAGGTCGGGTTGAGCATCTCGCGCATGCCGGGACCGCCCTTGGGACCTTCGTAGCGGATCACGACGACGTCGCCGGGATTGATGCGGCCGCCGTAGATAGCCTCGAGCGCATCCTCCTCGCAGTCGAAGACGCGGGCGGGCCCCGTGTGCACGAGCATTTCAGGGGCCACGGCCGAACGCTTGACGACGCAGCCGTCGGGCGCCACGTTGCCCTTGAGGACGGCGATGCCGCCTTCCTTCGAGAACGGATCGGAAACGGGACGGATGACCTCGGCGTCGAGTATCTCGCGACCCTCGATGTTCTCGCCCACGGTTTTGCCCGTGACCGTCGGCAGGTTCGTGTGGAGCAGACCCGCGCGGGCGAGCTCGTTCATGACGGCGGGGATGCCGCCCGCCTCGTCGAGCTCCTCGATGTAGCGGTGGCCAGCAGGAGCGAGGTGGCAGAGGTTGGGCGTGCGCGCACTGATGGCGTTGGCCTCCGTGAGATCGAGTTCGAACCCGCACTCGTGCGCGATGGCGGGCAGGTGCAGCATCGAGTTCGTGGAGCAGCCGAGCGCCATGTCGACGGTGAGCGCGTTCTCGAACGCCTCCTTCGTCATGATGTCGCGCGGACAAATGTTGTTCTTCACGAGCTCCATCACCGCAAGGCCCGCCTCCTTGGCGAGGCGATAGCGCGCGGACATGACGGCGGGAATCGTGCCGTTGCCGGGCAGCGCCATGCCGAGCACCTCGGTGAGGCAGTTCATGGAGTTGGCCGTGAACATGCCCGAGCAGGAGCCGCAGGTCGGACAGGACTTGTTCTCAAGCTCGAGGAAGGTCTTCGCATCGATCTGGCCCGTGCGAAAGCGGCTCACGCCCTCGGAGATGTCGGAGTAGGAGAGTTTGCGGCCGCAGGCGCGGCCCGCGAGCATCGCGCCGCCCGAGATCACGATGCTCGGGATGTTGAGGCGGGCGGCGGCCATGAGCAGGCCGGGCACGTTCTTGTCGCAGGCGGCCACCAGCACGAGGCCGTCGAACGGATGCGCCGTGGCCATCGCCTCGACGCTGTCGGCGATGAGCTCGCGCGAAACGAGCGAATACTTCATGCCCTTGTGGCCCATCGCCAGACCGTCGCAGACGGCGATGGCCGGGAAGACGATGGGCACGCCGCCGCCCAAGGCGACGCCCTGCTTCACCGCGTCCGTAATCTTGTCAAGAAAGACGTGTCCCGGAACGATGTCGTTCTGCGAGGAGACGACGCCGATGAGCGGGCGCTCAATCTCCGCATCGCAGAGACCGAGAGCCTTGAGAAGCGCGCGCTGGGGAGCCGCGTTGATGCCTTTCTTGAGGGGATCAGAACGCATGTAGAAGTTTCCTGTGGTGAATTGATGAAGAGGGCCTTTGAAGTGGCCGTCCGATCATTCTATGGGAGCCTCCGGAGCGATTCCGACGCATCTACTCGAGATGTCTTAGGAGAAAAGTCCGAGGAATCTCGAGCGACGTCAAGAGGTACGCAAATATAGGCAGGAAGCCTTCCTCCCCTTCGCTTCCCGCTTGAGGGACGTGCCTTCCGGCATGCCGTCGTACAATGTTCGAAACATCCGGTCAGGACTCAAGACTTCGATTGCGGCCGCATCCGCCGCAGGAGACCCGCAACATGAACTTCTCGCCTCTGCAGCTCCGCAAGCCTGCACTCGCCGCTCTCGGCGAACGGGCCGAAAACCTCTTTCGCGACCACCACTACCGCGAGTGCACGCAGGTCATGCGCCAGTTTGCCGAGGGCGTGCTGCGCACGATCCTCAAGGACGACAGGCACACCTATTCGGAGATGATGCGCACGCCGCTCGTGCGCCAGCTCGCCGACAGCCTCACGTTCGAATACTTCCGCCGCATCCGCGATCTGGGCAACGAGGCCTCGCACTTCAGGCTCGGGACGTCCGGGACGATGCTCGAGACGGGCGAGCGCCACTACCGCGTGCGCACGGCCGACGACGCCGCCGAGTGCCTCAAGTACGGGCACGGGATCGCGGTCTGGCTCATGTCGCTTCTCGACCGCGAGTTCCGCTATCCCGACTTCAGGCCGCTCACGCCGCCCAGGGCGAGGATCGCCGCGCAGGGCGCCCCCGTCGTCTTCAACCCCGACCAGCAGGCCGCGATCGAGCTCTCGCAGGGGCGCCATCTCGTGCTCGCACCGCCGGGCTGCGGCAAGACCGCCATCCTCACCGAGCGCATCGCCGTCGCGCTCAAGGACGGCGTGAATCTTTCCGACATGCTCTGCCTCACGTTCACGAACCGAGCTGCGCGCGGCATGAAGGAGCGCATCGACGAGCGCTTCACGGACCGGTGCATGGACACCCTTTACGTGGGCAACCTCCACCGCTTCTGCTCCCGCCTTCTCTTTGACAACGACGTCGTCTCCGAGATCTCGACGATCCTCGACGAGGACGACGTCCACGACGTGATCGAGGGCCTTCTCATCGAGAACATCCCCGGCGGCTGCAGAGGACGGTCCCTGCCGGGCAACGCCGCCGACTACATCATGGCGCGCTCGGCAAGGCTCTTTCAGGAGGCGAACGGCTTCCCCGAGGAGACGTTTCATCGCACGCCAGAATTCGACGTCAACAAGAAGAACCAGGACGAGCTCGACGCCTTCGGACTGATCAAGGTCGACGACTTCGGCCGCTGCATCGAGCTCGACCATGCCGCGATCGACGCGGCCGCAAGGCGCTACCTCGAGTACAAGACCGCGCAGCACCTGCTCGACTTCAACGACCTGCTCCTCAAGGCCTGGGCCTGGCTCGACGCCACCCCCGAGGCCTGCGGGCGCTACGCCTGGATCCAGGTCGACGAGGTGCAGGACCTCTCGCCCCTGCAGCTCGACATCGTCAAAAAGCTCTGGAACGACTCGATCGACAGGAGCGTGTGCGTCTACTTCGGCGACGAGCAGCAGGCGATCTTCTCCTTCATGGGCGCCAAGCTCGACACGCTCAGGGCCCTTCACAAGACGCACGAGATCCACCGCCTCTACAGGAACTTCCGCTCGCCCGACTACCTGCTCAACATGTTCAACACCTATGCGCAGCGCGTGCTCGAGTGCGATCCCGAGTTCCTGCCCAAGGCCGAGAAGACGGTCGCAAGACCCGAAGGGGCCCTGCGCGCCATCCGCACGGCCACGCCGCAGTCGCAGCTGATGCTGCTGTGCGACCTGCTCGAAGGGCGACGCCCCGAGGAGACGACGGCCGTCATCGTGCCGAGCAACCGCGAGGCCGACGCCGTCAGCGCCGCCTTCAAGGCACAGGACATCGAGCACTTCAAGATCTCCGGCAGCGACATCTTCAGGCAGAACATCCTCAAGGCCGCCAAGGCCTACCTGAGCGTGCTCAAGGACGACTTCAGAAGCGCCCCCTGGGCCCAGCTCGTCTATCGGCTCAGCTCGAAGAAGAACCTCTCCCTCAAGAAGATCCGAGACTACCTTGCCGTCGAATTTCCCAGGCGCGGGCTTCTTGCCTCCGACCTCATGCTCTACAGCACGCATGACGAAAAGGAGCCCGTCAGCGCGCTCGAGGACTTCATGCGCGCCTACGAGGGCGAGCTCGTCGTCTTCGACACGGAGACCACGGGCCTTGACATCGGCCTCGACGAGGTGATCCAGATCGCCGCCGTCAAGCTGCGTGCGGGCGAAGTCGTCGAGCGGCTCGTGCTCTACCTTGAAACGGAGCGCGAGATTCCGAAGATGCTCGGCAACATCCCGAATCCGATGCTCGAGGAGTACGAGGCGCACCGCGCCGAGCTCGTCACGCCCGAGGCGGGCTTCAAGATCTTCCTCGACTTCGTGGGCTACGCGCCCGTCGTGGGCCACAACGTCGAATACGACGCCAACATCGTCAACGCCCAGTACGCCGTCCTCAAGGACCAGCTCAGGCGCGTGCGCGGCGATGCGGCGGGACCCGACGAGGACGTCGACCGCACCGAGCTCGTGCGCCGCTTCGACACGCTCAAGCTCTCCCATGCGCTTGAGCCCGCGATCCTCAAGGCCGCGGGCCTTGCGCGCCTTCCCTCGCACAAGCTCAAGGACCTCATCGCGGTCCTCGGACTCGAGGGCAGCAACACCCACAAGGCCGACGACGACGTCGAGGCGACCGTCAGCCTGCTGCGCTGGTTCCACGCCCAGGCCCGTCCGCTCGTCGAGCTCCAGCGGCGCTTCCTCTCCAACCCGAGCGTCGTGCGCATGTCCGACACGCTCAGGAAGATCGTGCTCCCGATGTTCCTCGAGCACAGGAACCTCATGTACCGCAGAATGCCCGCCGACGACGAGGCGATCCTCGTCCAGGTCTTCAGGCAGTTCATCGAGGCCCTGCCCAACTACACGGACGACGAGGGCGAGATCGAGAACATCCGCAAGAAGCTCCCGCTCATCTACGAGTACCTCGACCGCGTGCTCATCAACACGACCTCACAGCCGACGCTCTACGCGCAGCTGCAGAGAAACCTCGTGCAGATCAACTCCCTCAAGGAGCCCGACCTCTGCTCGAGCGACATCGTGCGCGACCGCGTCTTCATCTCCACGGTCCACAAGGCCAAGGGGCTCGAGTTCGACAACGTCATCGTCACCAGCGTCATCGACGGCACGTACCCGTTCTTCAAGAACCACGACAAGGCCGACATCCTCGAGGACGCCCGCAAGCTCTACGTCGCCATCAGTCGAACGAAGCGCACGCTCGTCCTGACGATGCCCGCGGCGAACGCCTGGAACTACGCCCAGAGGCCCTCGCGCTTCCTCGAGAGCATCTCAACCTACTTCGAGAAGTCCTCGGCATAGCCGCTGGAAATCCTCTCGAACAGAAACGGCCCCTGCCTTCACGGGGGCCGTTTTCGTTGACGGACACGACGTCAGGCGGCTTCGGCTTCGAGGGCGCGCTCCTCGAACCTGCGCTTGATGCGCTTCATGAGGCGCACGTAGAGGTAGAGCAGCGGCACGACGGTGACGGCCCAGCTGATCGGATAGACGATCATCAGGGTCACGTAGTCGGGGCTTGCCGCGAAGACGGTCCAGACCCAGATGAGGCGCACGGAGCACACGCAGATGAGGGTCGCCATGGCGGGCGGCATCGAGTAGCCGTAGCCTCGCATGGCGCTCGAGGAGACCTCCATGAGCACGCTGATGGGCTCGAAGCTCGCCACCCAGAAGATGCGCGCCATCGCGAGCTCGACGACGGCCGGCACGTCCGTGAAGAGTCCGAGCATCGTGCGTCCGAAGACGAGCACGAGCGCCACCATCAGGACGGTGGCGACCATGTTGAGGCCCGTGGCGACGTAGGTCGCGCGCTTGCAGCGCTCGAGGTTCTTCGCGCCGTAGTTCTGGCTCACGAAGGTCGTGGCGGCCAGACCGAAGGCGTTGATGAAGCAGTAGATGTTGATCTCGATCGTGAAGGCCGCGACCGAACCCGCCATGGCGTCCGCGCCGAGACTGTTGATGGCGGACTGGATGACGAGGTTCGAGATCGAGAAGACCGCGCCCTGAAGGCCCGCGGGCCAGCCGATCCTCACCATCGGGCGCAGCGCCGTCATGTCGATCCGGAACACCTCGCGCGGCTCAATGTGAAGCGGGCCCTCGGCCGTTATGAGGCTGAAGAAGAGGAGCGAGGCGGCGAGCGCGTTGGCGAGGACGGTCGCGAGCGCAACACCCGCCGTTCCCATGCCGAAGGCGAGCACGAAGAAGAGATTGCCCGCAATGTTGACGAGGGTCGCCGCCACCAGCGCCCAGAGCGGCGTCTGCGTGTCGCCCTGGCTTCGCATCACAGCGGCGAGGAAGTTGTAGATCGCAATGAAGGGCATGCCGAGAAGATAGACGCGCAGATAGGTGAGCGCATCGTCTCTCACGGCCTCGGGCACCGACAGCCAGTCCATGGCGGGCCCCGCGAAGCACTCGCCGACGATCGCCGCGCCTATGCCGAAGATCACCGCCGTGGCGAGCGCCGTGTGCACGGCCCTGTTCGCCCGCTCGGGCTCCTTCATGCCGAGCAGCCTCGCCACCACGACGTTGGCGCCGAGCGCAAGACCCATGCAGAACGCAATGATGAGGCCGATGACGGGCACGTTGTTGCCCACGCCCGCCATCGACTCGTTCGAGACGAAGCGCCCGAGCACCGCAACGTCGGCAGCGTTGAAGAGCTGCTGGAGCATGCCTGTGAAGGCGAGGGGCAGGGCGAAGACGATCATCTTGTCCCAGATCGATCCGTTGAGCATGTCGATCTTCTTGTTCTTGCGGCGCATATCCTTGCGTTGTCCTTTGGCTGGCTGTTGTTCTGCCGTCGAGTCCGGCACTTTCGTTCTTCCGTTCATTCTACCGCCCCCTCCCGCCCTTCCAAGAGTCCCGAAACGAGCGCGGAGCAGTCTTTTGAGCGACCTCACCCGCGCTTGGCGCGTCGGCCCTTCGCGGCGAGGCGATAGCGCTGCCTCGGGTTCTGGCGCGCCTCGGTGGGCTCGATGACGCCCGCCTCCACAAGACGCTTCACGCGCTTGGCGGCCGTCTGGCGGGAGACGCCCGCAAGGAGCGTGATCTCCTTGACCGAAAGACTGCCCGCCTCCACGAGCCTCTCCCTGAGAATCGTCTCGAAGTCGGCCTGATCCGCACCCGCCAAAGGCGCTGCGGACTCGTCCGGAGCCTCCGCCCTCACCTCTTCTCTTATGTCGGCTTTTTCCTCCTCGGCCGCCTTTGCGAAGATGACCGTGAAGGCGGCGGGCGTGGTTTCGACGCGCACGGCGAGGCCGTCGGCCCCGCAGCCGAGGATCGCGGCAAACCCGAAGCCCGTGCCTTCGGCGGCGAGGCCGCCTGCGAGCGGCGTGAGGGAAAGCATGCGCGCGAGCCTTTCGTTTCGGCTCGCCCTGAGGCCCGCGTCCGAGGCGAGCGCCTCGGGCGCCATGCCGAAGAGTCCGCCCGGGCTCCTGATGTCGACGGCGTCCTCGAAGACGCGCACCCGCACGGGCATGCCTCGTCCTTCAGGCGAATAATCCCTGTGCTCAAGGGCGTTGACGAGCGCGGCGCGAAGGGCTCGGGCGAAGGCCCCATCCGTCGTTTCCGCGGCGGGCGCCCACGACGCCATGACGATCCTCTCCGCCTCCGCGGCCATTTCGGCGGCGGGGCCGGGCACGGGCTTCATGAAAAGCACTCTGCGGCCCTCGTCCGCGCCGTCGCCCCTCGGTCCCTCGAGGACCGACACCTCGAGCACGAGCCTCGGAAAATGCTTCTGCGGGAAGATCGAGCCGGCGACAAGGCCGCCGAGCGTCGGGCAGATCCTGCCGTCGACGCGGGTGAGGACGCCGAGCTGCATCAGGGCCGTCTCGTCGGAGAGTCTCGCGAAGACGTTCGGATGACGCTCCCTCGCAAAGCCGAGCATCGCGGCGATCCGCTCGGCCTCGAGCTCGTCGGGATTCGCGTGCTCGACGGGCTCAATGTCAAAGAGCGGCGGACAGCGCTCCTCCATCATGCGGTAGCGCTCATAGGCGGTCAGAGGCCTGGTGCCCTCGTCAGTTCTCAGAAAGGCGCCCGCACGGCCCGCGCCCTGCACGCGGGCGGGCCTGCGCCTGCGGTCGACCTCATGCACGCGCAGCCAGGCGACGGGCCGTCCGTCAACGGACGCAATCCCCGCCTCCGCGCGCACCTCAGGCTCCACCGCCCCGAGCGCCCCGCGAAGGGCCTCGACCGCCGCCTCGGCATCGAACCCCACCGCAGACCGCCATCCGTCCTCAGGATCGGGGCCGATCAGAATCCATCCGCCCGCCGTGTTCGCAAGGGCCGAAACCGTCGCTGCAAGACTCTCGTCGGGCGCCTTGAGCACCTCGACGCTCCTGCGCAGATTCGCGCCCCTCATGAGACGCGCCAGCACGCCGCCCGCGTCCTCATTCCCGACTTCAGACATGCCGTCCTCCCGACTTGACAAATCAACTGTAAACCCTTCCGCCGGGGTGCACTCCGTCCGCTCCCGCAGCCCCGTCGCGCAACCGGAAATGGCCCCGCGACAGCTCAAACTGTAAACATGCGGTACCGGAACTGTCAACCCCGCCCGCTGACAGTAACGCATACTTTAAACTACAGATCAGACATATTTTACCTTTACACTTGCCGACCCTCTTCCTCCGGCCGGCTCACGGAAAAGCATCCCGGTCATTTCCACTCACGACTGTAAACCACGCCCAATCACCTTTCAACCCTTTACAGTTGCAATCCCTCTGTCACTCGAAAATGCATCGTCATGCAACAACTGGAGCTTCAGCTCGACGGGTTCCGAAGCGCTTGTCTTCAGAGCCTGCGAGCCCGCCGTCTCGCCCCGAAGGACGGGCTGAACGCTGGTCGAAGATACTTTGCGAGCTGATTTTCATCGAGCGGCCTCGGCGTATTTTGAGGTCCTCTTTGGCGCGAAGACCGTACGTCCCCTTGAAGTGACCTTCAAAATGCACCATGCCGAAACGGACGTTCTGATCCTCGAACCGATCCTTCGGGTATGGGCTGCACGAGGTTCCATCATCCCGGATACCTCAGGCGCACCCGCGTACTCGGAGCCGCGGACATCGTCGAGCGCTTCATCGTGAAGCAATCCTGAAAACAATTCGGGCGCCCGTAGCATCTGCCGCAGGCGCCCGAATTGTTCTTGTCCGTCCCTCGACGGCGCCCTTTCCGGGCTTAGCCGCAGACCCAGAGGGCCGTGCGGTAGACGACGAAGGAGAAGGCGTAAGCGAGGAGCGTGTAGGCCACCCACAGGACGGCCGGCGCCTTCCAGGTGCCCATCTCGCGCTTGATGGCGGCGAGCGTCGCGAAGCACGACGGGCTGAAAACGAAGAAGGCGAGGAAGGAGAGGCCCATCGGGATCGTCCAGCTGTGCTGCAGGATCGGCACGAGGGCGTCCTCCGCGTCGCTCGCGGTCGCGTAGAGCGTGCCGAGCACCGAGACGGCCACCTCGCGCGCGCCCATGGCGGGAACGAGCGAGATGCACATCTGCCAGTTGAAGCCGATCGGCGCAAAGAGGGGCTCCAACGCGCGGCCGAGCATGCCCGCGAAGCTGTAGTTGATCGCGGGATCGGTCGCGCCGGCGGGCGCGCCCGGGAAGGTCGTCAGCACCCAGAGGAAGACCGTGAGCGCCAGAATGATCGTGCCCACCTTCTGCAGATAGATGCAGGCGCGCTGCCAGAGGCCGTGCGCGAGCGCGTCGATGCGCGGCAGGTGGTAGCTCGGCAACTCGAGCATCAGCGTGCGGTTCTCGCCCTTGCCCGTCGTGTGCTTGAGGATCCAGGCGACGACGAGCGCGCCCACCATGCCGAGACAGTAGAGCGCGAAGAGCACGAGGCCCTGCAGGCCCACGCCCCAGACGGAGACGTCGGGCACGAAGGCCGCGATCATCACGGCGTAGACAGGCAGCCTCGCGCCGCAGGTGAGCAGCGGCGCAATGGCGATCGTCGCCCAGCGGTCGCGCTGGTTGCCGACGATGCGAGCCGCCATGATGGCGGGCACCGCGCAGGCGTAGCCCGAGAGAAGCGGCAGGAAGGAGCGGCCCGAAAGGCCCACCGAGCCCATCGTGCGGTCAAGCAGGAACGCCGCTCGCGGCAGGTAGCCCGACTCCTCCATCAGCAGGATGAAGAAGAAGAGGATCAGGATCTGCGGCAGGAACACCACCACGCCGCCCACGCCGCCGATGACGGCGTCGACGAGCAGGTCCTTCACGAACCCGTCGGGCAGGTGCTCGGCGCACAGCTCTCCGAGCATGTTGAAGCCCTCCTCGATCCACTCCATCGGATAGGCGGACCAGGCGAACACCGCCTGGAAGACGAAGAAGAGGATGATCATCAGGATCGTCACGCCGAGCCAAGGATTGAGCACGACGCGGTCGATGCGGTCGGAGAATTCGTCGGGGAAGATCTTGTCAAGCCCGAGCTTGCGCAGGATCCTGTTGAGGCGCGCAAGGTCGTCCTCCTCGGTCGCCTCGGGCACCCAGGACGACCAGGCGGACGGGTCGGAGAGAAGCTCGGTGAGCCTGTCGATGCCCTGCTTGCGCACGGCGATCGTCTCGACCACGGGCACGCCGAGCTCGCGCGAGAGGTCCTCGGCCTTGAGCTCGATCCCGCGGCGGCGCGCGAGGTCCATCATGTTGACCGCCACCACGGCGGGGAGCTTCAGGCGCTGCGCGGCCATGACGAGCTTGAGGCCGCGCCTCAGGTTCGTCGCGTCAAGCACGCAGACGACGAGATCGGGCCTGCGCTCGCCGCGCGCGATGCCCTTGAGGACGTCGACCGTCACCTTCTCGTCGGGCGAGCGCGGATGAAAGGAATAGGTGCCCGGAAGGTCGAGCACGCGGATCTTCTCGGGCGCGCCGATGAGTTGGCCCTCGACGCGCTCGACGGTCACGCCCGCATAGTTGGCGACCTTCTGCTTCGAACCCGTCAGAATGTTGAAGAGCGACGTCTTGCCGGCGTTCGGATTGCCGAGCATCGCGATGAGCGGCCCGGACGGATAGATGTCAACGGTGGAGACGGCCATCAGTCGCGCCTCCTCACCTCGATGCAGCGGGCCTCGACCAACCTCAGCGCAAACGTCGAGACGCCGATGCGGACCGCGATCGGATCGCCGCCCAGAGCGGCCTTCTGCAACACCACGCACGGTTCGCCCGCGGTGAAGCCGATTTCCTCAAGCCAGATCTCCCAGTCTTCGGGAGCGCCTTCGGCATGGACGCCGACCACCTCGAGCTCGTCTCCGATGGCGGCCTTGTCCAGAGTGAATGTGTCGGACATTTTTATATATGGGGGGCTGATCCTTCGTGCCTCGGGCCGCCTCAGGGGTTCGGAAGCCCGGGTCCAGCCCCGTGGGGGAGGGCTGAGAAGGAAAATGATTCTCTTTTAGGTGACTCGCATTTTACCCGTTTGCGCAGCCGTCGGCTCGATTCCCTGAAAAAATTCCTCGCCCGCTTGGACCGCCTCCGCCTCCCGAAGAGGCGCGCTGTCACCCAAAAATGACAGTTTTCCCTTACGACGAATACTCCCAAGGGGGTATTTGCACCCATTTCACCCTAGTCAATCTGATGTATAACCCTTGAAAATCAATGGGTTAGAATGAAAGAATCCCCTGCCATTCAATGCGGTTCGCGCCTGACGCCGAACCCGCCTCACCAACGGAGTTCCCCCCTGATGACCGAGATGACCGCTCCCGCGCGCGTTCGCGAGATTCCCTATAACTACACGTCGCTCTCGGACCGCGAGATTGTGATCCGTCTCCTGGGCGAAAAGGCCTGGGACACGATTGAGTCTCTTCGCGGCTCTCGCCGCACCGGCCGTTCCGCCCGCATGCTCTTCGAAGTGCTCGGCGACATCTGGGCGGTCGAGCGCAATCCCTATCTGGTCGACGACCTGATCGTGCACCCGAAGCGCCGCAAACTGCTCGTGCGCGAGATGAGCCGCCGCCTCGAGGCCGTTCGCCAGCGCGCCGAGGGCAATGCCGACGTGCTTCGCCTCGTCTCCGAGGCGAGCGCCGCCGTGTGCCGCTTCGACAACAGCTTCCCGAAGCTCATCGAGCGCCGTGCCGAAGTGAAGCGCCGTCTGTCCGCGATCACCGATCCGGACAACATCCGCTTCGACGGCTTTGCGCGCGTCACGCACGTCACCGACGCCACCGACTGGCGCATCGAGTATCCGTTCGTCGTCCTCACGCCCGACCGCGAGGAGGAGATCGCGCCCCTCGTGCGCGCGCTCTTCGAGCTCAAGCTCACCATCATTCCGCGCTCGGGCGGCACGGGCTACACGGGCGGCGCCGTTCCGCTGCACCCCGACACGGCCGTGATCAACATGGAGAAGTTCGACCGCCACAGCGGTCCCGTCATGCGCCGCCTGCCGGGCGTCGAGGGCGAGCATCCCGTGATTGAATGCGGCGCGGGCTGCGTCACCCGCCGCATCGAGGAGGCCGCGGCCGCCGCAGGCCTCGTCTTCGCGGTCGACCCCGCCTCGGCCGACGCCTGCTGCATCGGCGGCAACGTCGCCATCAACGCGGGCGGCAAGAAAGCCGCCCTCTGGGGCACGACGATCGACAACCTCGCCTGGTGGAAGATGGTCGACGTCAACGGCCGCATGATCCGCGTCGAGCGCGTCAACCACAACTTCGGCCGCATCCACGAGGTCGAGACCGCCGAGTTCGACATCCACGAGCTCTCCGACGAGGGCGCGGTCGTCAGGACAGAGCGCCTCTCGATTCCGGGCCGCACCTTCCGCAAGGCGGGCCTCGGCAAGGACGTCACCAACAAGCTTCTCAACGGCCTGCCCGCCATACAGAAGGAAGGCACGGACGGCATCATCGTGAGCGCCGCCTTCGTGCTGCACCGGATGCCCGACTTCGGCCGCACGGTCTGCCTCGAGTTCTACGGCACCGTGGCCGAATCCACACCCGCCATCGTCGAGGTGCGCGACTTCGTGCGCGGCCATCCGACGGTCGAGCTTGCGGGTCTCGAGCACATCGACTGGCGCTACGTGCGCGCCGTCGGCTACCGTGCCAAGCTCGAGGGCCGCGGCATGCCCAAGATGGTGCTTCTCTCCGACATCGTCTCCGACAACGAAGCCGACCTCGACGCCGTGGCCGAACGCTGCTGTGAAATGGCGCGCGCCCGCGGCGGCGCGGGCTTCATCGCCCGCACGTCCGCCGATCGCAAGGCCTACTGGAAGGAGCGCTCCCGCACGGCAGCCATCGCCAAGCACACCAACGCCTTCAAGCTCAACGAGGACGTCGTCATTCCGCTCGAGCGTCTCGGCGAATACTCCGACGAGATCGAGCGCATCAACATCGAGTTCTCCTTCAAGAACAAGATCCGCATCGCGGGCGCCTTCATCGAGCGCCTCGCCGACACCGCGCTCGACGAGCGTCCCGGCATCACCTTCGCGCGCGACCTCGCGGCCCGCGTCAGGACCCGCTGGGAGGAAATGCGCGCCGCCATGGACGGCGACGCCGCGCCCTATCTCGCCGAAGGCGTCGAGCCCCGCGAGGGCGAGACCGTGTTTCTCGCCATGCGCGACGGGCGCCTTCGCATCTCCGTCAAGCGCGAGATCCTCGAGATCCTCGCCGCGACGCTGCCCGCCGACGTGATGGCCGAGCTTCACGCGCTCCACAAGAAGCACGTGAGGAGCCGCCTCTTCGTCGCGCTCCACATGCACGCGGGCGACGGCAACGTCCACACGAACATCCCCGTCAACTCCGACGACTACGGCATGATGCAGGACGCCGAGCACACGCTCGGGCGCATCATGAGCTGCGCCGTGAAGCTCGGCGGCGTCATCACGGGCGAGCACGGCATCGGCCTCACGAAGTTCGAGTTCGTCACCGACGAGGAGCTTCGTCCCTTCCGCGAATGGAAGAACAGGATCGACCCCGAGGGCCGCTTCAACAAGGGCAAGCTCATGCCGGGCGGCGGCCTCGAGCGCGCCTACACGCCCTCGTTCGAGCTCTTCCGCGCGGAGTCCCTCATTCTCGAAAATTCGGGCCTCGGCGCCATCTCGCAGTCCGTCAAGAGCTGCCTACGCTGCGGCAAGTGCAAGCCCGTCTGCACGACGCACGTCCCGCGCGCCAACATGCTCTACTCGCCGCGCAACAAGATCCTCGCGCTCGGGCTGATGACGGAGGCCTTCCTCTATGAGTCGCAGACCCGCCGCGGCCTTTCGCTCAAGCACTTCAACGAGCTCGTCGATCTGGCCGACCACTGCACGATCTGCCACCGCTGCGTCAAGCCCTGCCCCGTCAAGATCGACTTCGGCAAAGTGACCACTGCCGTCAAGGCCTTCCTCAACCGCTCGGGCCACAGGGATCTCAATCCCGCCGCGCTCGCGGGCGGCGCGCTCGTCGACGCCGTCAACCCGATCGCCGTGCGTGCGCTCCACGCGGGCGCCGTTCGCGCGGGCTTCTCGCTGCAGCGCCTCGGCAACGAGCTCGCCGAGAAGTACCTCGCCGCGGACCTTGCGCGCATTCGTGAAAAGCCCGCCAACACCACGGGCCGTCCGAGCCTCAAGGGCCAGGTGATCCATCTCGTCTCGACGCCGCTTCCGGGCCGCATGCCCAGACAGACCATGCACGCCGCGCTCGGCATCGAGGACGAGGTCACGATCCCGATTCTTCGGCGTCCCGACATGCCCGCCGACACCGAGGCCGTCTTCTACTTCCCGGGCTGCGGCTCCGAACGCCTCTTCGGCGACGTGGGCCTCGCCGTCGAGGCGATGCTCATGCACGCGGGCGTCCAGACCGTGCTCCCGCCGGGCTACCGCTGCTGCGGCCACCCGCAGCTCGCCTACGGCGAGACCGCCAAGGCCGAGAAGATGATGACGGAGAACCGCGTGCTCTTCCACCGCATGGCCAACACGCTCAACTACCTCGACATCAAGACCGTCGTCGTGAGCTGCGGCACCTGCATCAAGGCGCTCGACGAGTACGAGTTCGACCGCATCTTCCCGGGCTACCGCATCATCGACATCCACGAGTTCCTGCTCGAGCGCGGCATCACCATGCCCGTGCACGCCGACACGTACCTCTACCACGATCCGTGCCACACGCCGCTCAGGCTCAACCCGCCGCTCGAAACGGTCAAGAAGCTCACCGGCGCCAACGTCGTGCAGTCCGAGCGCTGCTGCGGCGAGTCGGGCCTCTTCGCCGTCAAGCGCCCCGACATCGCCTCCCAGGTGCGTCACCGCAAGTTCGAGGAGATCGAGAAGGCCAGGGCCAAGACCAGCATCAAGGGCCACGTCAAGATGCTCACCACGTGCCCCGGCTGCCTGCAGGGCCTCTCCCGCTATGAGGAGCGCGCCGACATCGACGCCGAGTACATCGTCGTCGAGATGGCCCGCCAGATCCTGGGCGCCAACTGGCGCGACCAGTTCATCCGCACCGTGAAGAACGGCGGCATCGAGAAGGTTCTCGTCTAGGAACGCCTTCTCTCCGGGCAGCCTCCCGAGGGGGGCCGGACGGCAACGCCGTCCGGCCCCCTTCCCCTGCCCCGCAGTTCGCAGCCGCGTCCGACGGCTTCGCGCCCCGGCGTCCAAGCACGCCGCCTCATGGTTTTTCCTCTCGCGCGTGCGTTTCGAAATGCAAGCGTATTCTTCAGAACAGGCTCGGGGCGCGCGCCCTGACTTATCCTTCGGCTAAGAGAAACAACACAAAGAAGGAACCCACACATGCTCAACGACTAGCAGAAGGCCGTCGTCAAGGCAACTGCTCCCATCCTCGCCACCAACGGCGAGGCGCTGCTCGCTCACTTCTACTCGCGCCTCCTCACCCACAATCCTGAATTCCAGCAGCTCTTCAACATGACGCACCAACGCACGGGCTCCCAGCCGCGTGCGCTCGCACATGCGGTCCACGCATACGCGACCCACATCGACGATCCGTCCGTGCTTGCGGGCGCCCTAAGGCATACCGCCATGCGGCACTGCTCGGTGGGCGTTCGCGCCGAGCACTATCCGATCATCGGCCGTCATCTGATTGCCGCCATCCGCGAGGTGCTCGGCGAGATTGCGACGCCCTCCGTCATCGACGCCTGGTCCGCCGACTACAACCAGCTGGCCGCCATGATGATCGCGTTGGAGCAGGACCGCTACTCGAGCGCCGCCCAGGCGCCGGGCGGCTGGAGCTGCTGGCGCGGCTTCGTGCACACCGACAGGCACGAGGAGACGGCCGACGCCGTGAGCCTCACGCTGGGCCCCGCCAACAACGGCTCCGTCGTTCAGGTCCGCCCCGGCGAATACGTCTCAGTGCGCGTCTACATCCCCGGAGAAAACCTCGTCCAGCCCCGCCAGTACACGGTGACGGCGACCAATGAGAACTCGATCCGCATCACCGTCCGCCGCATTTCCGCAAGAGACAGCCTCCCTGCAGGCATGGTCTCGAACGTCCTCTGCGACCTCGCGGCCGGCGCCCTCGTCGACCTCTCCGCGCCGACGGGAGGCTTCCGCCTGCCCGAGGGCGACGCCCCGCTCGTCTTCATCACGGCGGGCATCGGCGTGACGCCCTCGGCCGCCATGCTCCGCAGCGTGGACGAGATCGAGTCGCGCATCAGCGGCCATGAAGGCCGCCATCTCATCCTGCGCACCACGGCCGACCATGGCCGTCCGTCTGCGGAGGACTTCGCGGCGCTTGTCACCGACAACGCCGACTACCTTCTCTGCGGTCCCGCAGGCTTCATGAAGGCCGCCGCCGAGGCCCTCAGGGCCGCAGGCGTCCTGTCCGCCCGCATCCGCACCGAGAAGTTCGGCACGGGCGAGCCGAAGCTCTGACGGACAGTCAGCCAATTCTCTTCAAAAGGGCGGGCCGTCCCCTCGGGACGGCCCGCCTTTCTTTCATTCGGCCACTTCCTCGGGGTTTCCCTATTGTGACTGTGTGAATTCACACAGAAACCCAATCCCGAAAATCCGATCATGTTCTCAATGCAGTTTTTGACCGAACCGCATGTGCAAGAACAAAACGCCGAGACCACGGCGTCCACAAGGAGAACAGTTATGAAACTCAATCGTCGTCAGCTCATCGGCGGCGCGGCCGTCATGGCCGCCATGCCCGGCATCCCGTCCGCCTTCGCCGCCGTGAAGGAGGAAACCCGCGACCTCGTGATCGTGGGCGGCGGCCTTGGTGGTCTTTCCGCTGCAAACGCGGCCGTCAACAAGGGCTGCAAGGCGCTAGTCATTGAAAAGCTTCCGTTCCTCGGCGGCGCAGGCATCATGCCCGAAGGCTCGCTCGGCATCAACACGAAGTACCAGAAGGCCCATGGCATCAAGACGACCGCCCAGCAGGTCCTCGACGCCGCCCTCCAGTTCCACCACTTCCGCGCCGACCCCGCCGTGCTTCGCGTCCTCATCGAGGAATCAACCCGCACGATCGATGAAATCATCGACATGGGCGTCGAACTTCGCGGCATCCGCACGATGTATCCGAAGGAAGAGTCGCTGATGTGCTGGCACCTATTCAAGGGCGGCACGGCTGAAGTCATCCGCCGTTGGATCGAGAACATCAAAGCCCGCGGCGGCGAGCTTCTGACGAACACCCGCGTCACCAAGCTCATTATGACCGACGGCCGAGTCACGGGCGTCGAGGCCACGACGAAGTCGGGCGACAAGCTCATCATCCACGCCAAGAAGGTCATCATCGCCACCGGCGGCTTCGCGGCCAACAAGGAAATGCTCGCGCAGTACGTCTTCGACTCCTCCGCTCTCGGCATGGTCGAGCCGATCTGGCTCCGCAGCCCCGTGGTCGACGGCCGCACGGGCGACGGCATCAACATGGCCCGCCTCGTCGGCGCAGGCGTTGCAGGCATGCACGCCGTCGCAGGCAACGCCCCGTACCTGCCCGACACGCCCCCGATCAACCAGTTCTCCGGTCCGGACGAGCTCAAGCAGGGCCGCTGCGCCCTCGCCCAGCCCTGGCTCTGGGTCGACCACACGGGCCGCCGCTTCTTCAACGAGTCCCGCGGCTCCGTCTTCGTCGACGTCTACAACGCCATGACGACTGCCGGCGGCGTCTCCTACACGATCTTCGACCAGAAGATGATGGACCGCATGATCAACAAGGGCGCCGTGCTTCCCTTCAATGTCATCGTGCTCGCCGACACGCCGCTCAAGGCCCTTCCCAAGACCTGGGAGATCGGCAAGGAACGCGGCTGGGCCTTCAAGGCCGACTCGATCGAAGAACTCGCCCAGCAGATCGGCGTCCCGCCCGAAAACCTGAAGGACACGATGAAGAAGGTCAACGGCTACGCCGAAAAGGGACACGACCCCGAGTTCGGCCGCAAGCCCGAGCATCTCGTCAAGTTCGATCTGGAACACGGCCCCTACTACGCCCTCAAGGCCATCCGCGCCTTCTTCCTCACGCTCGGCGGCGTTCAAGTGACGCCGGCCTTCGAGGCCAAGACTCCGCAGGGCGACGTGATCCCGAACCTCTACGTCATCGGTCAGGACATCGGTGGTCTCTACGACTCGTCCTATGACCTGCGCTGCGAAGGCTCCGCTTCGTCCTTCGCCATGACGTCGGGCCGCTATGCTGCTGAGCACGCCCTCAAGCGGATTCAGGAAGGCAAGTAAGCAAACCTCCTTGGCAACAACCTGAATAATCAACGCCAGCCAACAGCCGGTCGTCCGCATCATCGGACGACCGGCTTGTTTTCGTTAAAATCGGATGGCTGTTCCACCTCTCAGGAGATCCCCGATGTCCGACTTCCGCTATGCGCCGATCTACGGTCGAAATCCATGGCTCATGGTCGAAGATGCTGACGAGGTCGCCGATTTCTTCAGGAATTCGGGCACGCCGTTCGTCAGCCACCGCCGCGACATCGTGCATTTCGGCAGTCAGCCTCATGTCTACTGGATAGAGAGCGGACTTGTTGCAAGCTCCGCGACCACGGACGTCGACAAGGTCCGATGGATCGGCCTCTTCTCTCGCAGGACGCTGCTCGGCAGCGTGCGTGCCATCGGTCACGGCAAGGCTGCCATGACTCTCATGGCCACGGCCGTCACCGACGTGAGCGGCTTCGCCATCCCCCTCGAGCTCTACGCCCGCTGGGTCTCAGAGAATCCCGAACGCGAGCGCGCCATGCTTCTCAACTGCATCGCCAAGTCCGAGTGTCAGGTTGAGGGCGTTCTCGTCAACGACCTCTGCTCCGTCGACGACCGCGTCGAGATCGCCGTTGCGGTGCTCTTTCGCGCCGCAGGCATCACCGAGGCGCAGCTGCCCGCCGCGATGCCGTGGGACATTCCCGTCTCCGACATCGCGAGCCTCGTGCACGCCGAGCGCGCCATGACGAGCCGAGCCGTGGGCAGGATGGTCTCAAGCGGTCTGCTCGAGCGTTCGGGCAGGACCTTCGTGCTCAAGGCGGTGCCGCCCGCAGCCCGCCTCTGGTGGGGCGTCTGAGCGCCCCCGCTGGTCCTCAGTCCTTCCCGGAACGGCGGGACTTGGGCGCAGGAAGCTGCGCGAGTACGACGGCGCCCGCCATCAGCACGCAGCCGAAGAGCTCCCTCTGGGAGAGCACTTCGCCGAGCAGCAGCCAGCCCGCGATCACGGCGATGGCGCTCTCGAGGCTCATGATGAGGCTCGCGACCGTCTCGTTCATGCCGCGCTGGCCCACGATCTGCAGCGTGTAGGCGATGCCGTTGGACATGATGCCCGCCCAGAGGATGGGAAGGAGCGCCCCCTGAAGGCCTTCAATGGTCGGGGACTCCGCGATCAGCACGGCCGCCGAGGCGATGATCGAGCCGCAGACGAACTGTCCGCAGGCGAGCTCGACGCCGTTGACTTTCGTGACGAAGTGCGAGATGACGAGGATGTGAAGCGAGAAGACGAAGGCGCACAGCAGCGTGTAGAGGTCCCCGAGCCTCACCGAAAAGCCTTCGGGCGGCACGCAGAGAAACCAGAGCCCGCCGATCGCGACCGCCACGGCCGCCCAGACGAGCCAGCCCGTCCTGCGGCCGAGCGCAAGCCCGATCATCGGCACGAGCACGATGTAGAGCGCCGTGATGAAGCCCGCCTTGCCGACCTCGGTGTCGTGCACGAGCCCGAACTGCTGAAGCGACTCGCCGCCGAAGAGGCACAGGCCGCAGGCCGCGCCCCCGAGAAGGAGCATCTTCATGTAGGCGGGCGAGGTGCGGCGCGCGTGCTCCGCGGGATTCGAGGCGGCGAGCCTCGAGCGGTTCCACAGGACGAAGGGCAGCAGCACGAGGGCGCCAAGGAACATGCGCGACGCCGTGAAGGTGAAGGGACCGACGTGGTCCATCCCGACCGACTGCGCGACGAAGCTCAGGCCCCAGATCGTGGCCGTGATGAGGAGAAGAACGGTTTGGCGAAGCTGAAAGAGCGACATGACGGGTCTGTTCTGCTTGGATTGTTGTTTTTCTTCAGGGCTGAATCCGCCCATTCTATCAGAGGCCCCGACGCGCGCCGCGGGCACGATCACGCTCAACGGCACCAGCCTCTCCATCGAGGACGCCGGGAAGATCGCCGCGGGCGAAGCCGACGTCACCATCGCCCCCGAGGCCGTCAAGCTCCTCGAGGACAGCCACAAGCTCGTCATGGCCTCCGCCGCCCAGGGCCTGGCCGTCTACGGCCTCACCGTGGGCGTCGGCCTCAACAAGGACCAGAAGCTCTTCACCGCCGACGGCAAGCTCTCCCCCGAAGTGCTCGAAACCTCCCGCGCGTTCAACTACAACGCCCTGCGCTCGCACTCCGCCAGCGTCAGTGAAATGATGCCCGTCGACCTCGCCCGACTCTCCATGGTCGTGCGCCTCAACACGCTCCTCGCCGGCAAGTTCGGCGCCCAAGTCCGCGTCGCCGAGCTCTATCGCGACATGCTCAACAAGAACGTGACGCCGCTCATCCCGTCCGAAGGCTCCGTCGGCGAGGCCGACATCCTTCTCGCCTCCCATGTCGGCGCCGTCATGATCGGCGAATGGAAGGCCGACGTGAAGGGCAAGGTCATGACGGGCGCCGACGCCCTCAAGGCCGCCGGCATCAAGCCGCTCCAGCCCGAAGGCAAGGACGCGCTCGCCATCCTCTCCAACAACTCCGTCGCCATGGCCTACGCCATCGACGCCGCCCGCAACGCCGAGCGCATCGTCGAGATGACCCCGACCATCTACGGCCTCTCGCTCGAAGGCCTCAACGGCAACGTCGCTCCGATCCTCCCGCAGACGATCGGCGCCCGTCCCTTCTACGGCTAGAGCATCCTAATTACCAGAGATTTTCCAAAAGGCGTTATGCCTCTCATACGCTTGTTCATACATAGTGAAGCTTGCACGGAGAGGGAGGTTAAGGGTATGATCTCATGAAATGTTTTGTTACGGGAGAGTCGTTTTGAAATCTTTGCTTTTGCTTCCCTTAGCCGCAGCCCTTCTTTCCGGATGCGCCGTCACCACCGAAGGCTCCCTTCAGGCCCCTATGGCCGAACGGCCAGACTCCGTCTGCATCATTCGAAACCCCGCTGTCGCTATCGTCCAAGCGCCAACCATCTTCCAGCAATCCTTTCAGTCCCGTGGTGTAAATGCCGTCGTGTGCGAATCGAAACAGGACTGCAAGTCTCCTTGGTACATGACGTATGTCCTTACGCGCCGCTGGGACTTGACACCGTACCTAGCCATGGGGCACGCGGAGCTATACCAAGACGGGCAGTTAGTCTCGTCGGTTGACTTCTCCGGTGGATGGGGGTTGAATTTCGCCAAGTACGGGCGCACGAAGCAGAAGCTCGACGGAATGATCGGAACTCTTCTCGGAGAGAAGACGGAATGATGCTCCGAAGGAAGCTCTTCAAACACCCCCTCTCTTGGGAGAGGGTTAAGCATTTTTGTTAATTTTTGAGGAGCGAAAAGAAAAAAACAAGCGCGAGTTTAAGATCGAATTCGGCAATGTTCGGTTTTTTAGAACTATCACTTGCGCGCTCACGTCAATGCCTAAAAATAGGTTCATCACGGAAGTCCGGGGAACGCAGCCTTGCCTTTTAGGAAAAAGGCGCGTCGGGCATCCGTACATAAAAAAGTAGCGCTCATTCCCAGATTCTGGCAAATTCAAGTTATCGAAAAGAATCGCCAATCGGGGGTGAGCGCTATGACTAACATTGTAGAGTAACTCTTTCAAATTCTGAATCCATGGCCAGGCTTCGAGATTGTATCCTTCGAAAGTCGTGTGTCTCCCATTGACGGCAAGAAAATACTGCTGTTGCGATTGGCTCCCATCGAAGGCTCAATGCCAATCTGTTCCCGTTGTCACCATGAGGCACCGCTTATCCACGAGTATGTGACGCGCCGAATTAGCGACCGCACTATTCTTGACTATTTTGTCCAGCTCGAAGTCCGAATTCGCAGAGTGGAATGCTTGCACTGCAAGGGTTGCTGTCAGGAATACGTCGACTGGCTTCGTCCCTACCAGCGCTGTACGGAACACCTGTGTGATCATATTGAACACCGGCTGAAGGAAGAAACTGTTGCTTACGCTGCCCAAGAAACCGATCAGAGCTGGGATACCGTCAAAGCCATTGACAAGACTCGGTTAGAGCGTGAGTTTGGAAAATTCAAGTGGGACAATTCAGAACGACTTGCAATTGACGAGTTTGCCATCCATCGACAGCATCGCTATGCCACAGTGGTGTATTCGCTTGATCACAAGAGCGTTCTTTGGTTGGGCCACGGCCGTTCCGGAGTGACGCTCCGAGAATTCTTCAAATTGCTCACGGAGGAGGAACGAGCGAAGATCAAGGCTGTCGCTATGGATCAAAGTACTGCCTTTGACATTGAGGTGAAGGAGCAATGCCCGAATGCAGTCATCGTTTTTGATCTGTTTCACGTTCTGACCAACTATGGTAGGAAAGTCATTGATCGTGTCAGAGTCGACGCTGCCAATCAACTACGGCATTTGCCTAAGTTGCGCAAGATCGTCAAGGGCGGCAGATACCTCTTGTACAAGCGTCCGGAAGACCTTACGGAAAACGAACATACAAAGCTGGCCGAGTTGGCCAAGCTGAATTCTCCTCTGCTCAACTGCTACGTCATGGCAGATGAACTGCGTCATTTATGGAAGTTGGGAACGCGCGGCCAGGTAATCGCACTCGTGATGGATTGGATCCATCGTGCAACTCACAGCAAGATCAAGCCTCTTGTGGACTTTGCCAAAAACTTACGCAACTACGTATCGGGCATCATCTCGTCGGCCGATCACAAAATCAATACTTCCGTGCTTGAAGGTGTGAATAACAAAATCAAGCAAGTCAAGCGTCGAGCTTACGGCTTCCGAGACGACAACTACTTTTTCCTAAAAGTCAAGGCTGCGTTTCCCGGACTTCCGTGATGAACCTTTTTTTTTCACGTTCCCGAACCCCTCCCACACGCCTTCCTCGTTTGCGTCTTCATCCGCCTTGGGCTACATTTGAAAGATTGCGTCCACTCATTTCTCCAAGGCTTTCCATGCTTGATCTGATTCTTGCCGGCCCCGGCGTCACCCCCGATCTCGTCTGCGACCTCGCCGACGAATTCATGGCGGGCGAAGTCCTCACGCGCCCCAATGCCGCACGCTTCTGCGGCCTCTCCCCGATGACGTCCCGCTCGATCGCACGGCGCCTGGCGGACGACGAATCGATCGACGTCCTCGAAGTGAAGGCGGGGCTTTCCGTCTGGGACTTCCGCGTCATCTGCCTCGACATGGACGGCACCGTCATTCAGAACGAGTGCATCGACGACATGGCCGCGCTTCACGGCGTGGGCGAGGAGGTCTCCTCAGTCACGCGCGCCGCCATGGAGGGCGGCACGAAGCTCACCTTCGCCGAAAGCCTCGAAAAGCGCGTCGCCTTCCTCAGGGACGCCCCCGTCTCGGTCATCGACGAGGCCCTCGCGAGCGTGCGCCTGCTGCCCGGCGCCGCACGCCTCATCGACTTCTGCAACGCCCACGGCATCCGCAGCTACGTCCTCTCGGGCGGCTTCACGCACTTCACGCACGCGATCGCAGCCCGGCTCGGCATGACGGGCGACTTCAGCAACATGCTCGGCATCGACGCCGAACGCGGCGTCCTCACGGGCACCGTGACGGGCCCCGCGGGCGGCCGCATCCTCGACGCCGACGGCAAGCGCCGCACGCTCGAGATCCTCTGCCATCAGGCGGGCGCCACGCTCGAACAGGCCATCGCCGCAGGCGACGGCGCCAACGATCTCGAGATGATCGGCGCGGCCGCCCTCGGCATCGCCTACCACGCCAAGCCCGTCGTGCGTACCCAAGCCCGCCTCGCCGTGACGGCCTCGGGCCTCGACGCCATCACGCTCCTCTTCATCGAAGCCTGGCGCTGACGAGCCGCCCGTCCGCCGCTCATCCGCAGGACGCCGGCAGCCCGTTTTCGCCTGTTCCCCGACACCCGCAGCGCACCGCTCTGCGGGTGTTGTCTTTAGTGTTCACGTTTTCCCTCGAATCCCCTGCCGCAGGCCTTTTGCGTCTTCTTTTGGACCGCAGGTTTGGCTAAAATCGTGTCACCCCAAAACCACCCCCACAAACCGTCTTCAAGAAGAAAATAAAATGATGAAGCAATCCCTTTGGGCGTTGGCGGCTGCGGCGCTCTTTTCCGTCATGGCGGCATTCGTCAAGCTCTGCAGCGACGTACACGGCCCCATCGAAATGGTCTTCTACCGCTCGCTCTTCGGCGTGCTCGTGATCTCCCTCTTCGTCTTCCGCAACCGCGCTACCCTCACCCTCAAGACCCCGCACATCGCGGGCCACATCAAGCGTTCCGTCCTCGGCACGCTCTCGATCATGCTCTGGTTCTTCACGCTCGGAAAGATGCACTTCGGGACCAACATGACCCTCATCTACACGACGCCGCTCTTCATGGCCGCCAACTTCGTGATCCTCGCCTTGATGCGCCACAAGCCCGCGCCGTGGGCGCTCGTGCTCGCCACGATCGCGGGCTTCACGGGCGTCACCATCGTGCTGCAGCCGAGCTTCAACGAGGGCGAGCTGATCCCGGCCCTCATCTGTCTGGGCGTCTCGCTCCTCGACCTCGTCATCTACTGGCAGATGAAGGAGCTCGGCGACATGAAGGAGCCCTCCTGGCGAATCGTCTTCTACTTCACGCTCTTCGGCACCATCGCGGGCCTCATCGCCTGCTACGTCGTCGAGGGCGGCCTGCACATGCCCAACGCCCAAGGCCTCGTCGGCATTCTCGGCATGGGCCTGTGCGCCACGCTCGGCCAGATCTGCACGACCCGCTCCTACGCCTACGGCAACATGCTCCTCTCCTCGTGCCTGGGCTTCTCCGCGATTCCATTCTCGGTCATCATCAGCTTCTTCTGGTTCGGCGAGAGCGTGACCGCCGCGACCCTCACGGGCGCCGCCGTCATCCTCTGCTCGGGCATGATGGCCACGGTCGCCACCAAGCGCACCGAGGCCGCCGAAAAGGCCGCTAGGGCCGCCGAGGAAGCGGCCAAGGCTGAAACCGAAAAGACCGCCTGACCTCCGTCCGCGACGCGTCACCGACAGAACGGGCCTGCATCCTGCCACGGATGCAGGCCCGTTTTCACAGAAACAGCCGCAGGAAGCCTCCGAATTCATTCGGATGGAGGAATGCG
>ERZ836358.1179-NODE-1179-length-27425-cov-13.468067_pt1 | contig 27425 bp, 15 predicted proteins | sample MGYA00519942_ERZ836358 | MGnify/ENA primary metagenome ERZ836358 (study PRJEB31850, sample SAMEA3708798) | human gut metagenome | biome: human gut; feature: human-associated habitat; material: faeces | place: China | collected 2014 ...
CGCAGCCCAAAAAGCCCGGCAGCTGCACGAGCAGCGCGGCGATCTCGGACTTGGTAAAGTTCGTCTGGATCAGCGGCAGAATGGTGTTGAGCAGGTTGTCCAGCTCCATGACGCTGGCGTTCTGCACCTGATCCAGCACGGCCTTAATGACGGTGCGCTGGCGTTCGACGCGCTTCCAGTCGTTGTCGATCTTGCGCAGACGGGCGTATTGCAGCGCCGTGTAGCCGTCAAAGTGGTTGGGGCCCGGGTCAACGTGGTTGACGATCAGCATCGAGTTGGAGGGGACCTCCCAGTTCAGGGCCTTGGCCTCCATCTCGGTAATATCAAGGTCTACGCCGCCGACGGCATCCACGATCTGGACGAAGGAGTTGAAGTTGACGCGGACGTAGTGGTCTACCTGCACGTTGAAGCAGTCCTCGATGGTTTTCATTGTCAGCTTTGCGCCGCCGTAGCGGAAAGTGTGGGTGATCCAGTCGTACTGGCCCTCATAGCCGTCCAGCAGGATCGGCACGCCGGTGCCGCGCTCGATGGAGACCAGCCGGATGACGTGATCCTTGATGTCGAGCGAGACCAGGATCATGCTGTCGGAGCGCGCGTCGTCGCTGAACTCGGTGGTGTCCTCCGTGCCGTCGAGCTGGTTCAGGTGGGTGAAGGCATCGGCGTCGTTGACGGCCTCGGTGCGCTCGTCGGTGCCGATGAGCAGGATGTTCAGCACGTTGTCGTCAGAGAACGGGCTGCCCTCGGGCATTGTCATCTCGCTTTCGGTGTGGGTCAGGCCGGTTCCGTCCAGGTCCTGGTCCTCGTCCGCGCCGATCTCCCCCATCTCGCTGACGCTGCCGTCATCATAGCGCAGCAGATCGAGCTTGCCGTTGACGTAAAGGGCCGCCAGCACAGCCAGCACGGCCAGAATGCCGACAACAATGACCGCGATTTTGCCACCCTTGGGCAGGCGCCGCCACGGGTTCCTTTTTAGCGCTCCATCGGTTGTTTTTTCGGTTTTCGTTTTCAGTTCGTTCATATTTTTACTTTCCCCTGTTGTTGCCTTACCTATAATCCTGTTGTGTAGGGGGCAATGGCCGCCCCTACATATATTCAGCGTGTCGAAAAACCTCCCTCTGCGAGGGGGCCAAGGGGTGAGCACACCTTTTTCGACAGGCTGATATATTACGTGCGCTTTAAGCGTTTGGCGATTTGCCGCACATCACAACAATAATACAAAAACGCCAGCCCTGCAAAGACGGTCAGTCCCAGTGCGCGCCAGGTGAACCAGCCGTGCTGGATGCTGTGGGTGCGCAGCACGATGAACCACGCCGGGGTCATCAGCGCGCAGAGCCCCAGCGGCAGTGCGCGTGCGAGCTGCTGCCTGTCCCGGATGCTGGCTGCAAACAGCGCCAAAAGCAGAACGACAGCCAGAACCAGCGGCCAGAACAGGTGTTTGCCCGCCAGTGTCGTGTATACAAAGCGTAAAATATTACCCCAGGTCAATTCCATGCCGTGCCAGCTGTCGGCGGCAGTGCGCACGCCCACCTGATGCAGCGCGTCGGCGATAACGTTCTGCCCGGTGACAAGCCCGGCCAGCACCCATTTGGATGCCCAGCAGAGCAGGTAGCCGACGCCCCACGTCAGGCTGCCGCCCACAACGATGCCGCACTGCCTTGTGCCGGCCCGCAGGCGCTGCTGCGGCTCAAGCAGCCAGCAGACAAGCGGCAGGCCAAGGGTCAGGACCGGCGTGACGAGCAAGTCGCAGAACGACGTCACAACGCCAAGAACCAGCAGTGCCAGGCAGACATCATCGCTGCGGCGGGGCTTGGCCAGCACCCAGACGCAGCCCGCGTAGGCAACGGCAAAGCAGGTGAAAAACTGTACCTGATGCGGTGCCCAGAACGCCGTGACCAGCAGCTGGCTGACCGCGAACCACACCGCGGCCCGCAGCCCGCAGCGGCGGCGCAGCAGCACCGCCACCGCGGCAAACAGCGCCGCCAGCACCAGATACTGCACCACGCGCACGCCGGTGATGTCGGTGACCAGCAGCAGCGGGCGCAGCCAGATCAGGTAGCCGTGCCAGTACCGCGCGTAGGAGAACGGCACAAGCGCGGGCGCGTCGGTGCGCTGTGCGCCCGCGGCCCAGTCCCTTACTATGTACCATTGCAGGTCGTCGGCCAGCGTCTCAAAGTTATCGACGTTGTAGGCCGTATTCGTCATCATGGCGGTCAGCGGCGGGGCCTCGTCGGCGGACGCGGCCTCGGTCAGCATAATCGTGTCGGTGTAGTTGTCCATCTGGAACAGCTTGAAGTTCAGATATTCCGGGTACAGCCCCTCACCGGCGATTTTCACCGCTGAGTCGTAGACATGGTCCCGCACCGGCTCCCCGGGCAGGGCGTAGGCCGCCAGCAGCAGCACAAAAAGCGCCGCCAACGTCACGGCGAATGCCGCCAGCGCCCGCAGGGCAAAGGGTGGTTTTTGGTTTTTTGGTTTTGCCATGCGGCACCCCTTTCACACAAAAATACAGTTTAATTATAAAACAAAACTCCCGCCGTTGCAACGGTGGGAGTGTGAAAAAAGGTTGAACAAATGTTGGGACGTCCTTGCCTCCCTCGCAGAGGTAGCCAGGGGAATGTTCCCTACACCATATCCGTCTGCCTGGACACCGACAGCACGATGCCCATCTCCCCCAGCAGCATCAATAAGCTGGTGCCGCCCGACGAGAAAAACGGCAGGCTGATGCCGGTGTTCGGGATCGTGTTCGTCACAACGGCCATGTTCAGAATCGCCTGCAGCGTGACCTGCACGACGAACCCGACGACGAGCAGTGCGCCGAACTTATCCCGTGCGCGCACCGCAATCGACATGCCGCGCAAGAGCAGCAGCAAAAACAGCGCCACGACCAGCGCCGCCCCGATAAAACCAAGCTCCTCACACAAAATCGAAAAAATAAAGTCGTTCTGCGGCTCCGGCACGTACAGATATTTCTGTCGGCTGTTGCCCAGCCCCAGCCCGGCCAGTCCGCCCGACGCGATGGCGTAGAGGCTCTGGATCGTCTGGTGACCTTCGCCCAGCGGGTCGGCAAAGGGGTCGCGCCACGACGCAAGCCGGTCCGTGGCGTAGGGCACCAGCTCCGGCAGCGCAATGACCGCCGCCGCAATGGCCGCCGCGCCCAGCCCCCCGGCCAGCCCGAACCAGTGCAGCCCCGTGCCGCCCACAAACATCAGCACCGCGCCGATGGACAGGATCAGCAGCGTGCCGGACAGGTGCGGCTCCAGCAGCATGAGCACCGTGACGACCCCCAGAATCAACGCGAACGGCACAACGCCTGTGGAAAACGACTTCATCCTGTCGTGATTCAGTGAGATGATATGCGAGAACACCAGCACAATCGAGAATTTTGCGATTTCACTGGGCTGCAGCGTGCCCAGCCCCGGCAGCACGATCCACCGCTTGCAGCCGTTGTACTCCGGCATGAAAAGCACGATGGCAAGCAAAAGCAGCGAGATCCCCAGCATCGGCCAGGCCAGCCTGTGCCAGACGTGGTAGTCCACCAGGCTGGCCGCGTACATAGCCAGCACGCCCAGCGCCGCAAACAGCAGCTGCGGGCGGATGTAGGTGTAGGCGTCGCCGCGGCGGTAGAGCGCCACCGCGTACCCCGCGGAGAACAGCATGATGAGCCCGTAGCTCAACAACAGCAGCAAGATCAGCAGAAACGGTATGTCGAATGTCGGCAGCGATGCCGCCCGCGCCCGAATCCTTTGTAGAAGTGCAGCCATAACAAAGCCCCCTGCGCAGAGTGTACGCAGGGGGCGGCGGGTTTATGCTTTTGTCAGCGGTTCAAATCAAGGCTCAGCATCGTGTAGCCGTTGGCGCCGCTCTGGATGCTCTGGCCAATGGCCTCATAGCAGGCCTGCAGGACCTCCATGTTGGGCTGGGGCGCGTCCGGGTCGGTGATGGTCCCGGTGGCAAGAGCCTCGTTATAATTCTCAATAATCTGGGCACAGATGCGGCGGCGATCCCGCAGCGGTGTCAGCAGGTTGGCCATCCACTGCTGGTACATACCGTGGTAGTCGCTGCCGTGGTCAGCAAACAGAAAGTAATATTCCTGCTCGACCTCCATGGGCGACGCCTGGCAGCGGTAGAAATCCCCCAGTGCCTTGCGCTTTTTATCGGTGGAGTATTGCAGGATGTCCGACAGTCCATTGAGGAAAAGCTCTGGGTGCCGAATCCATTTGGAGTACGGCTCCACCTGCACTTTTAGTGCATCAAAGACGGCCAGAAAATCCTCAAGCGCGATCTTCATCTCGCCCTTTTCCCATTTCTGGATCGTGCGCTTATCCCGGCCCAGGCGGTCTGCCAGTTCCCGCTGTGAAACACCCGCTGCCTCCCTCGCAGCGGTCATTGCTTCTGCCACACGGCATCGATATGCGGACATAACATCTTCTCTCCCCTCAAAACGCGATTCACCGCCGGAAAAACAGCAAAGCGGCGGTGCAAAATGCGCCGCCAAAATTCCCGGCACTGGTTGTGTACTTTGCACACCGGGATATGCTATATTGTGAAGGGCGGCATCCATAAGTACACTAACACTACCGTAATTTTACTCTAGTTACCATTTTTTGTCAATATATTTTGTTATGTAACATAGCAGGAGTGGGTGAAAATCGTGTATACCTATCGCGTTGTCTGTCAAAAGCTCTCCGCGCCCGAGCTCGGGCCCTACACTACCTACGGCATTCTGGCCGCGCGGGACCTCCGCGGCTGCCAGCAGGTCGTGCAGTTTATCTCCGACGTATCGTTGGACCGCGCCTTCGTCGAGGCCCTCGCACGCCGCTGCACCGCCGCCCAGCTCGACCCCTGCCACCTGCTGGACGTGGTCGAGGATGCCATTGGCGGGTAAAGCCTTCCGCCCCCAAAGGCTCCGACCAGTGGCGAGGTGCGCCCTTTTGCCGGGTGTCCTATAGCGCAAGGGACACCTCTCACATGCTGTTCCCGGCAAGCGCAGTCCTTGCCCGGGTGTGTTTGCCGTGCGCCTTTTTATGCGGCCACCGCAACTTGCTTGTCAGCTCCTGCTCATACTCTGGCGTGTCAAAAAATCACATTCGTGGTCTATTGAATATCTAGGGGCGACCATTGGTCGCCCGCCAACTTGGCGCAGCAGCGCCTTTTCTTGGTAAGTTTTTTTCACAGGCAAACGGGCACGGGCGAGCAATGCTCGCCCCTACAAGAGTTTTTTGACAGTCTGCATACTCAGGGAAGATATAAGATTCCATCTTCAGCTTGAACATTGGTGTACCTCATAAGCTGACCCCTGCCCTTTTGGGCTCCTGATAAGGATAAAACCGCAAGCACACACGACCAAATTCACGGACATTCCCGTTGAATTTGTGTTGTGTTTACGCTTTTTTTGTGGCGATTCTTGCGCAACAGTTGCGCAAAAACATCAGCAAAACTCTAACAAGTGCTTGGCGGTGTGTATAATAGTTGCCGAAAGCGCTTGTCATTGTGACGAATTCGACAAGTCAAAATTTTGCAATCTGCCAAAAAATCACTTGCTTGAATGTAGCCGTATTGAAATTCTCATCCCAAAGTATTATACTGTTCCTTATAAATAAAAAAGCACACAACAAACATACCGTGTCTTACTTTTCCCGACGTAAGCGCAAATGTTTGCACATCGGATTATATTCTCAAAAAAGACTGTAAATACAGCTCAGCTTGTGGAAAAAGTCCGTTTCCGTGCCAGATGTGCGCAGCGCATAAAATCGCGCCGAATGGCGCGCGTTCCCCCGATATATCGTGAGAACACACATATACACATATATAGAAAAGGAGTCGAAGCAAATGACGAAAGCATTTTCTATCCTGCACCGTGCGGCGGCACTGCTTGTCGCCCTGTGCCTGCTGGTCGGTATGGCTCTGCCGGTTTATGCAGCTGAGGATGGGGCTTTATTTTTTGACGCAGGTTCGGAAACGATTCCGACCATTCCTGCCGCAGACACGTCAAGCGAGGGTGTAGAGCCTGCGCAAGAACCTATTGTATCCGACTTGGAAACGATTCCGGATGAAGGAGATACCCCGCCCACTGCGAACGAGCCGGGAACAGAAGCGGGAGACACGGTAAATAATACAGCAGCGGTTCCGAACAATGACGGCAAAACCCAGGAAGCGGCAGAAAATCAGACTCCCGCCGCCGATACGGACACCGCTCCTGCCGACCCAGCCTTGACGAACAAAACCCCTGCGGACACTTCCGATACGGCTGCCGCGCCAAACCATGCCATCAACGCAGAGGAAGCCACGGCGGCAAAAAACAATACAGAGCAAGATGTTCTTTTTGCTGACGGGGACAACCCCAACGAAGAAGATACTATGCCTGCGGATGATTCGCCTGACAACGATGACGCGAACACACCTGATACGATAGCGGACACCAGTGTATCGACGGGCTTTATCCCGGCTACGACAACCATTTATTTTGAGGATGACGGCAGATACAATACAACATATAACGGTCAAAACTGTACCATCCGTTTTTATGCACAAAAGGTAGCCTCTACTGACGCAGGTACCGCCGACTTGAACAAGGATATGGTGGATGCCGGAGAAACAACCGATAGCAATGGGGAAAAACATAGAGTATTCAGCGTCACACTGAATTCCGCAGATTATCCGGATGACGGGTTTTATCGGGTTATTTTCCAGTATTGGGTAGGCGGCAACTGGCAGGAAGAAATCTTTGCCTTTGGCAATGGTGATCGTGAAACCGGAGCCACCACTCACTGGACAGCGATTGACCAACTTGCCGGTAAAAAGTTTGTTCGAACAGACAAAAATACTACGGACAAAAATTACAATCGGGGTTCATCTTACAACGCCGCCCAATGGACGCGCGTGGAGTACTATTACAAGGATATGCCGCTTTACTTCAAAAATGCAAGCGGCGCTCCACTTACCAACGTAACCGCAACATTTTTCAAGCTGGAAAACGGCGCCCCGGCACCAACCGACAGCCAAACGATCGGCACGGTGGATGCGGGCAAACTTGCCGCACAGCAGATCCGGATCCCCGACAATCAGTCGCGGTTTGTGCAGTTTACTTGGAACAATGGCCAAAGCGCCCTGTATGATTTCACCACAGACTTCACCACATCCCCCTACGCGGACGCCCAGAAACTGGACTTAACAGCGGCAAATTGCTATGTCTACAACGATACCACAAGCACCTGGGCAAGCGCGGGCGGTGATTTGCTTACCGCGGGCAAAAAGATTTACTTTGACGCCACGCTGTCCGCGTACAGTTATGAGGGCGAAGGTTTACAGCAGTCCGCCATGGGCGACGGCGAAACCATGTACTGCTTCCTGACGAGTTCAGACGGCGCGGTCACACAGCAGCCGATGACACAGGAAAAACCTGACTCCACAGCCGCTGACCGCAAGCTGTGGTTTTGCGAGATTCCCGACGATGGAAAAACTTACACCGCGGTGCAATTCTCCGCAACGGATAACCAAAACGCCACCGCAAATGACAACAAAACCAAGGTGTACACCACGGCGGAAATTCCCCCAACCCTGCAAGATCCCTGCTTTTTTGCCGACGATGGCGACCCTTCGGCTTACTCGCAAGGCACCGTTTTCCGCGACGGCTACTGGGGCGAGAAAGCCTCTGTCCGCGATGCCGAAAGCGGCAAAAATACCACCGTTGTGGACATTGATAACAGCGGCACTTTTACCCAACAAAAGGATACAAAATATATCACCAGCACCCTGTACGATTACTACACCGACTACGAGCTGAATGGCCTGAACCGCGACACTTACTCGTGGGTGACCACATCTTCCCAGCGCGGGTACGTCACTTTTGAGCAGTTCAACCGCGCATTAAGCAGCGCTTACACTGCAAACGGCAATGTAAAATACCCGCTTTATACCGGGCATTTCCAAAAGTCAGGCTGGGGCGACCCCTTTGCAACCGTTGCCGCCGGTATGGGTCTATACGGCTGGGGCGCTGAGGGTAGTTCCAACTACAATATCTTTATGGCCGTGAATAACTCGGCCTTGGATGATAATGGTAATGGAAGCTCCGATTACAATCGCACCTTCCAGGGCCTTGTGGAAAGCAAGACCTCTGACGGTACGGCAAACGGTCTGCCGCTGTTAAGAACCAAGAATTCCAACACAAATGCGTCGGTTGACCCGCACTTTGACAAAGACTTCCTGCAAGGCAAAAACGCCTTTAACACCGTGCTGGGCAAGGTGTACGAGGATGTTTCCTTCCCGCTCAAGCAAAAAGCCGTTTTTGCGCAAAATCCGGACAGTCCGGACGATAACGACCCGGAGGGCAAAGCCGAATATTGGTACTATGACAGCAGCAAAAGCTCTCTGTATTTGAAGCAGAACCAAACCGACGGCAAGTATTATCTGGAATCCCCCAAAGATGGTGACGGCAACCCCACCACGGACAGCAAATCACAAAACATTTCGTCACCAAACAATACCAATGGCACCTACGGCTTTTTCCCGTTTAACCAAACAGTCAGCACAGTCGGGGCATCCCAATACAACTACGGCTTTGGCGCCAAGCTGCAATTTGACTTTACGCTTACAGAGGACGGCAAGGTTGTTGTAGGAAAAGACACCAGCGGCAGGAACATTGAAGTTCCTATCAAGTTCTTCTTCTCCGGCGACGATGACGTGTGGGTCTACATTGACGGCGAGTTGATGCTGGATGTCGGCGGCGCGCACGGTAAAGCGTCCGGTCTGCTGGAATTTGGCGCGGACAGCACCGTAACCCCCTACGTCAGTTCCAACAAGAACACCGACACAAGCGACACCATGGTCTACCAGACTGATACCACCAAAACCGTCTGCTTCAACCAGACCCCTGTCACGTTCACCAAGACGACAGGCAAAGCCATCCAATTAGACAAAAACCGCACCACCCACACCCTGACTATGTTCTATATGGAGCGCGGTATGTGGGAGTCCAACATGGCGGTGGCGTTCAACTTCCCCGACAATAACAAATTGCAGGTTGAAAAGCAGGTCGATCTCAGCAAGGTAAACACCGCGTTCAAGTCTTTATTCCAAAATCAAAAGCTCTTTACCTTTACCCTGCAAAACTTGGCTACGCATTACGGCCCAAAAGCAATCACCAACAGCACCCCCGACCCCGTGGCAGTCGGCAGCGCTTTCTCCGCTAGCAGCAGTGATACTGACAGTACAACCATGGAAAAGGACGATAATCCGCCCGACACAAGCGGAACATACACTGGTCAAACCGTAAAATGGTACGCCCAAGGGTATGATAAAGGCAGCGCACACCGCAACCTGCGCTACGGCACTATGACGCTGACAAACCCGCTCAACATCGAAAACCGCGACTATCTGTCCTTTGACGTTTACGCCGTGGGCAACCCGGGTGACGGCGTTCTGTCCACCAACTACCTGTATCTGACCTTGGTGGACAACAACGGCAAGAAGATGGGCTGCGATGCCAACAGTCAAAAGTCCTATCTGAACACCATGCTCAGCGGCAGCGTTGTGATGCAAAACGACAAGTGGGTCACGGTCAAGCTGCAGCTGAACAAAATGCCAAAGGACACGGACTTTGACCTGACCAAACTCTCAAAAATCCTCATTGGCGATGACTACGAGCGCACGGTTTACTTCCGCAATTTTGTTTTTACCGCCAAGCCCGTGGCAAACAAAACGGTGGGCTTCTCGGTAGAGCAAGCGGATATCCCGGACTATGACTCGGCGGAAAGCAATACCTTGAAGCCCGCCAGCGGCGCGATATTTACGTCCAGCGTAGCGGGCAGCGGCACGCAGGCGGTGGACACCGATGGCACGTTTGATTTGCAAGACGGCGAAACCGTGACCTTTACGGACCAGTTCCGCTGTGGTAGTTATATCTCGCTGCAAGAGGCGGAAAACACCGCCTTGTACGACACCCGCTGGGAAGTGTACGAGAACGGGACGTTGGTCAACGCAGCGGGGACAAGTCCGTCTGTAAGCGGCACAATCACCACCCCGCTGCAAGGCGACAACACAAACCCGGAGGACGGCAGAACCGAAACGGCGGACACACCATCAACAGGCAGCAACTACGACGGCAGCAAGCCCGCAAACGCAAATACGCTGGTGTTCCGCAGTTACGCCGCGCCGGAAGAAGAATTCCCCGAATTGAAGGTCAAGTTCATTAACACCGTCAAGGTCGGTACGCTGGTAATTAAAAAGGAACAGCCGAACGACGAAACAACGGCGCTGACAGGCAACTACACGTTTACCGTCACCTTCAGCAACGTTGGCGGTATCGGCTTGGGCAGCGCGGACAGCGTACCACAAATGACCAATACCATTCCAGTTGGCGGAAGCTGGGAAATTACTGGCATCCCCATTGGCACACGCTTCCGGGTAGTTGAAACGCCCGCCGCTGACAGCAGCCTGAAAAGCGTAATCTGCGACGCCACTGACGCAAAGTACGATGTGGACAACGGCGTGCGCGGCACGGTTACCAGCGATAAGACAACCGTCACCGCCACCTTTACCAACACGGCACACCAATTGATGGATATTGAGATGGAAAAGCAGTGGCAGGATGCAGACGGCAACAAGCTGACCGATAAACTGCCGGATGCGATTTGGGTCAAGCTGGAGCGCCGCCATGTGAATGACACAACCGGCGCGTGGCAAGACGTGCCGTCTATGGACGCTGTCGAGCTAAAATACGACTATATGTCCAAAACGTGGACGCACACGTTTAAACGTCTGGACAAGACGGATGTCAACGACGGCAACACCCCCTATGTGTACCGCGTGGCGGAGTGCGCAAGCAAAGACGGCAAGTATAAGGCAGACGGTACGGTTACGATTGGCGCATACACCTACACCGCATCGCAAAAAACCGACAGCACAGCCGGCAAAATCACCCTGACCAACCAGCGCACCAACCCGAAATTTGCCCTGAACCTTACCAAAATGGGCATAGACGGTACAACCACTCCCCTGCTGGGCGGTGTGGAGTTCAAGCTGGAAAAGCTGAACGATGACAACACCACGTTTGTAACAATCGGCACAGGCGTGACGGGCAGCGCAAGCGCGGGAACAGGTCAACTTACCTTTGCAGACCTATCCCCCGGCAGCTACCGCCTGACCGAAACCAAAACCGCCGAGGGCTACACCCTGCTGAGCGAAGCCATCGAGTTTACGCTGACAACGGACGGGAAGTGCAAACTCAACGGCACGGATTATGACGAGGTAACCCAAGATCCCGCCAGCCGCGTGTACAACATTGCCCTGACCATTTACAACCGCAAGGGCTTTACCCTGCCGCACACGGGCGCGGACGCACCCAGCCTGTGGCTGCTGATAGGTTTGCCCGCACTGGTGGCTGTGCTGCTGGTGCTGGTGTTCCGATACAATAAGAAAGGGGGCAAACATTCCTGAACCCCCTAAAAAAGCCCTCTACACAAAACAATATAGAAAGAAAGAGGTATGCAACAAGATGAAACTGAAACGTTTATTTACCGCAGTCCTCAGCACCGCCCTGGCCCTGAGCCTTTGCGCCATGCCCGCTATGGCGGCAGACGACACGACGACGCCGGTCAAGACGAGCACCAGCACGATTGATACCCAAAAAGAAGGCTCTATCACCATCTATAAGCGCGCAATGGATAGTGGCGAAAAAGAAGGTGACCATGGTGATGGCGAAACGATGACGGGGAAACCGCAGGGTACTGCATTGAAGGATACAGGCTTTACCCTCTATCAGGTCATGAATACAGAGGCATTGCTTGCCTACTATAATGATAACCCAACTGGCAAGCAGGTAGAAGTTGAGGACTACTTTACTAACTATACTAAAGATAAGACGGCAGCAGGGCTAAAAGAGAAGTATAAGACTCCTTATAGGGAACAAGTGTTTACAAATGCGCAAGGCGTGGCCCAATTCACCGAACTCGATGTCGGTATGTACCTTGTGATTGAAACCCAAGCCCCGCAGGCTGTTACCGTACCCGCGGAGCCGTTCCTGGTTTCGATTCCTATGACCCGCATTGGCGACACGGCAGAGGGTGAGGCCAGTCAAAACCAAAAGCAATGGCTGTATGATGTGACTGTCTACCCCAAAAACAGCATTGCCAAGGGCACGGTAAAACTTGTCAAGCTAGGCAAACAGGGAGATAAAACAACAAAGCTGGCAGACGTCCAATTTACCCTGTACAGGAAGAGTGACACAAAAGATGAATATACTCCGGTACAAACTGCCGATCCCTTGGTAACTGATGCTAACGGCGAAATCGCTTTGAAAGACCTTACCAAAGGCCGCTACTATCTGCAAGAAACAGGTTATACCGCAAATAATGACAAGGGCTATATCCTGAACACCACAGGCAAATTCTACTTTGACATTGACAAAAATGGCAAGGCTGTGGCGGCAACTGACCCTGCCATTACCGATACGAATAAAGTGAGTGACGCAAGCTTTACCATTGACACTACCGGCACTACTTTGACCGTCACGAACTACAAGCCCGACATTGAAAAGACCGTCACCAAGCGCGACGGCACCACAACTGAACATGAAGCGGATTACGGTATTGGCGATGCCGTGCCGTTTACCCTGACTATCAAAGTCCCTGAAAACGTCGCCAGCCTGAAAACCTTCAAGGTTACCGATACCACGGATGTAAAACAGTTGAAACATAATGCAAATCCCGTTACCGTCAAGGGCATTAAGGCTGACGCGGGCAAAACCGAGGTTAAGTTTGAGGAAAACACGGATTATACGCTGAATATTGATACCAACGGAACCATGACGGTTGACTTTGGTGCGAAGAAGAGCGATAAGTTCCAGTCTGTTGCAGGTGGTAAAATCATTATTACCTATACCGCTACCGTTCAGAGTGGTGCAATTGTTGCCGGTGATGGCAACGTGAACACTGCCAAGATCGTCTATTCCCGCAAAACCGGCACTGAAATCGTGGAAGGGCCTGACGACAACAAGCCCTACGAAATCACGGACAAGGGCGTTGTTTACACCTTTGAACTGAACATCCACAAGACTGCCCAGGGCGGTGCCGAGGCCGGAAAGGATCTTGTGGGCGTCACCTTTGACCTGTACAAGAAGGTGGAAAACTATGAAATTAATAATGGTATAGTGGCGACTACAATTAAGGGTACAAAGTATACCAACGCCGACCTGTGTGAAGATGCCGTAAAACTGGGCTTGACCACTGACCCTACTGAAAAATGGATCAAGGTCGCAACCCTTACAACGAAAGGTGAAGGCAAGGATTCCGTAAAGGGTCTGCCCTCCGGCACCTATAAACTGGTCGAAACCAAGACCGTGAATGGCTACAACCTGCTGTCTAAGCCCGTGGATGCCAAACTGAACCTTACCTATGCTGCTGGATGGACAACCACGACAACGTATGATACATATGGCAACCAGACCAAGTCTACAATAACTACCCCGACCTACAAGAGAGACGGCGAGACTGTGACCCCCGGCGAAGAGATTGAAATCGTCAACCGCGCGGGCTTTACGCTGCCTGTCACCGGCGGTTTCGGTACGCTGCTGTTCAGCGGTATCGGTGTGCTGCTGGTTCTGGCGGGCGTCGGCGTTCTGTTCAGCCTGAAAAAGAAATCCAACCGTGCGTAATGCACACCATCCAAACACCCACAGCAAAATAAACGGGTAATCCATAGGGGAAGGGCCGGAAACGGTTCTTCCCCTATGGGCGGTTGTGGCAGTGCGTCAACCCTTTACAGAAAGGCTCTTTGCAATGGAAACCACCGTCAAATTAAAACTTGGCTTTGCTGCGTTGATGATCGTCTCCGGCATCGGCGTGGCCATGTACCCCGCTGTCAGCAACGCGGTGGCACAGCGCCACGCAAGCTCGGTCATTGAAAGCTACAACGACACCGTGCAGTCGATGGACGCCGAGAAAATCGACGCCGCCAAGGAGGCTGCGCGCCGCTACAACCAACAGCTGAACAATGCCATTGACCGCGACGCGGCGGGCGAAGCGGACGACATCGGCACAAGCTATGTGGACATGCTGGACGTGGGCGAGAGCCTTGGCTACATTACCATACCCAAAATTGACGTAAACCTGCCCATTTATGAGGGCACAAGCGACGATGTGCTGGTAAAGGGCGTCGGACATCTGGAAGGCTCCAGCTATCCGCTGGGCGGCGCGGGCACCCACAGTGTGCTGACGGGGCATCGCGGTATGGCCGAGGCGGTACTGTTTACCGACCTGGACAAGCTGGGCGAGGGCGACCGTTTTTACCTCCACATCATGGACGAGGTGCTGGCGTATCAGGTGGATCAGGTCAAGGTCGTGGAGCCGGAAAACACCGAGGATCTGGAAATTATCCCCGGCGGGGACTACTGCACGCTGGTCACCTGCACACCCTATGCCATCAACACCCACCGTATGCTTGTGCGCGGCACCCGTGTGCCGTATACCGGAGAGGACGAGCAGCCCGACACGCCGCAGACCGTGCAGTACCAACAGCTGAATACCGGCAACGTGGTAAAGCGCATTGTGGACGCCTGGCCGTGGATCAGCGTGACGGGCAGTGTGGTTATCGGCGGCGAGGCGCTGCTGTTGCTGCTGCTGTTGCACCGCTGCAAAAAGCGCGAGGAGGAAGACTGATGAAACGCCTGTTTCTGCAAATTTTTGCATGGCTGGCAATTTTGCTGGGCGTAGGGCTGATGCTGCAGCCCACGGTCAGCCGATATCTGACGGAGCAGAAAAGCACAAAAACCGTGCAAAAATTTGTGCAGGCCGCCGAAGCTGCCGCCCCCGCCGCGCCCGAAACCTCCGCCGCCGAACCCGCGCGCGCCTACCCCGAACTGTACGACGCGTTTCTGGCCTACAACCAACAGCTTTTTGCCCAAGGCCAAAGCGGCCTGAAAGACCCCTTTGCCTACGAGACCCCCGCCTTTGACCTGACGGGCTACGGCTTGCCCGACGACGTTATCGCCGCGCTGTGGATACCGCGTCTGGACTTGGAACTGCCTGTTTATCTGGGGGCCAACGCGGCCAACATGGCCCGCGGCGGCGCGCTGCTGGGGCAGACCTCCATGCCGCTGGGCGGCGAAAACACCAACACCGTCATTGCCGCCCACCGCGGCTATTACGGCGCGGAAATGCTGCGCAACGTGCAGCAGATACAAATCGGCGACAAAATTACCCTGACAACGCCGTGGGACACGCTGGTTTACCGCGTGTGCGAGCTGAAAATTATACAGCCGGACGACATAAACGCCGTGCTGATACAGCCCGGCCGCGACCTGCTTACCCTGACGACCTGCCACCCCTACACCCAAAACACCCAGCGCTACCTGGTGATAGCCGAGCGCGACCCCGATGCAGAGGCCGCCACCCATGCGGCAGACCTGGCCGAGTGCGACGAAACCTGGGACGCCGCACCGCGCCAAGTGACGGTGGAGGCCGACGGTACCTCCGCGCTGGAGGAAGTCACCCCCGAAAGTATCACTCCCCTGCCCCACGAGGGCGGCGGCGAAAACGCGGGCGGCGCGTACTCCAACTGGATGATTTGGCTGGAAAACAACGCCCTGTGGGCGGGATGCCTGCTGATTGCCGCCGTGATCGGCTGTATGCTGATTTGGCGCAGGCATAGAAAGGATTGACCCATGCAGAATATCAACGAAAAGGCGCTGGCCGTTACAGCCGAGGTAAGCAAGGCGGTGCTGGGCAAGCCGGAAGTCGTGCTGAAAATCATGATGGCGATACTGGCCCGCGGCCATGTGCTGATTGAGGATATCCCCGGCGTGGGCAAAACCACGCTGGCACAGGCGTTTGCCCGCGCTATGGACCTGACCCAAAACCGCGTGCAGTTCACGCCGGACGTTTTGCCGTCCGACATTGTGGGGTTCTCGCTGTACCAAAAGGAAACCGGCAAATTTGTGTACCACCCCGGCGCGGTGATGTGCAACCTGTTTTTGGCCGATGAAATCAACCGTACCAGCGCCCGCACCCAGTCCGCCTTGCTGGAAGTCATGGAGGAAAGCGCCGTCACGGTGGACGGCGTGACGCGCGTTCTGCCGCAGCCGTTTACCGTTTTTGCAACGGAAAACCCCGTCGGCTCGGTGGGTACGCAGATGCTGCCGGAATCCCAGCTGGACCGTTTTATGGTCTGCGTGGTCATGGGCTACCCCGATGCGGAGGCGGAAATGGAGATTTTGTCCCGCCAGCCGCGCCGTGCCCTGCTGGACCGTGTGCAGCCGGTGATGGACAAAAACGACCTGCTGGCTATGCAGCAGCAGGTAGACGAAGTATATATGAGCGATGAAATCAGACGGTATATCGTGGAACTCTCCCGCGCAACGCGGCAGGACAGCCGCCTGATGCTGGGGCTTTCGCCCCGTGCGTCGCTGGCAGTGGCCGGTATGGCGCGCGCGGCGGCTTTTCTGGGCGGGCGCAATTATGTGGCCCCGCAGGATATTACCGCGATTTTTGCCGATGCGGCCCGCCACCGTCTGCGCCTGACCGAACAGGCCCGCACCGGCGGCGATACAGTGCAGAATATCCTTGACGATGTTCTGCACACCGTGCCGCGCCCTCGCCCGGAGAAACCGTTCCATGGCAGGTAAGGTGGGCTGCGCGCTGCTGCTGGCCGTGCTGTTTGCCGCGGCAGCGGTCAGCCGCACGTCGTTTGCGGTCTTTTTGGCGGCACTGGCGGTGCTGCTGGTCGGCTTTTTGGCGTGGTATGTCCGCACACTGCGCAGGGATGTGACGGTAACGCTGCAGCTGCCTGCCCGCCCCGTGCACCCCGACGAGGATTTTGCCGTACTGGTGAAACTGCACAACAACGGGCGGCGGCCCATGCCGGAGCTGCGTGTCGTTTTGCAGGCTGTGGACGCCGAAAGCGGAACGGCCATTGAACTGCCCTGCGGCGCGATGCTGGCCCCGCATCAGTGTGCCGATTTGCGCGTGACCCTGCGCGCAGCAAAAAGCGGTCTGTGGCGGTTCCGTGTGCGGGAAGCCACCGTGCGCGACCTGTTGGGGCTGTTTGCTGCGCATTGCGCCGTGCCGCCCCAAAGCAGAGAACTGTGTGTGCTGCCCCCCGCCGAGGGCGAGGACGACGGCGCAGGCACAAAACCGCAGAACTGCGCCGAAAAAGTGACTGCGGCGGGCTGCGATTTGACCGACGGCGTTTATGATCTGCGCCCCTACCGTGCAGGCGATTCACCGAAGCTGATCCACTGGAAACTGACCGCCCGCGTGGGCGAGTTGACCGTGCGCGAGCCGTTGGGCGCAGCCTACCGCGCTGACCCTGCGGGCAGCGTTTTGGCAGAGGGGGCCAACGCGCCGCAGCAGTTGCTGCACTTTGGGCAGGCCGCCGTAAAGCGGCTGCGCAGATTGACCCGCCGCAAGGACACCGACCCCGCTACGGGACTGGTATTTGTGGACCGTGTGCTGCTGCCCCGCACCAAGGCCGCTGCCCACCCCATGGCGGAAACGGCGGCGGATCTGCTGATTTCGGAACTGCTGGCCTTGGGCTTGCTGACGGCACTGAACGGTGCGTTTGCACTGGCATTGCCGATTTGGGTGTGGCTTGGCGTGGCGGCACTGTGTGCGGCGTGGCCGGCACTGCACCGCGTCCCGCTTTCCAAGGCGGGCCGTTACGGCGCGGCGCTGGCGCTGGCCGTGGGGTATCTGGTGCTGCTGTTTGCCGTGCAGCAGCCGTTTTTGGCCGGTGCGGCACAGTGCGCGGATGCCGTCAGGCTGTGCTTGAATACACGCTTCAACGCAAATTTTGTAGTGTCCGCCTCGCCGGTTCCGGCGCAGATGGGCCTGTTTGCGCTGCTGACGGCAGTGCCGTTTACAATGTTTTTGGCCGCGCTGACAGCCCGCCACACCGACGCGCTGCTGCTGGGGGCGGTGCTTCTGCCGATCGTGGTGTTCACGCTGTTAGCGGGGACGGGCCGTGCCGTTTTGGGCTGGCTGCTGCTTTTGCCGGGCTGGTTGGGAAGTTGTGCGGCGGCGCGGTCGCTGGTGCGCAAACGGCTGTGGCGCGGCAAGGGTTCCGCTGTCTATGCCGCCAACCTGCAGACCCACCGCACAAACCAAAGACTGGCCGGTGTCGGCATGGCTGCCATTTGCGCGGTGCTGTTTTTGCCTGCCCTGGCACTGCGCCCCGTGCTGATGCTGCCCTTGAACGCGCTGCAGCCTGTGACCGACAAAGTCTGCGCGGCCGGGCTGAGCGCGGCGATCGAGTGGCTGCCGAAAATCAGCGGCGGGGCACTGAATTTCCATGTCAGCGCTGCTGCGGGCGGCGTGGAGGACGGCAGCCTGACACGGGGCGACGGCCTGGCGCTGACGGGGCTGGAGGATATAATGGTCACGACCGATGCCAAGCCGGAGGAGACCGTCTACCTGCGCGGGTTTATCGGCGTGGACTATGACGGCACAAGCTGGCAGGCAGGGAATGCCGCTGCCTTCGACAGTGCCGCAGCAAACTGGAAAACCGACGGCGACGGGCGGCTTGCCATTGCGAACCTGCCGTTTTTGCGCGCGGCATACAGCGGCGCACAGCCGCAGCAAATGACCGTACAGCGTCTGCATGCAAACGATGCCTACACGTTTGCGCCGTACAACGCATATTTTAACGACTACTACACGCCGGACGGCGACGGAGCCATAGCGGGGCAGACCGTGCAGGACGATATGTTCTACTATTTTCCGCGCAAACAGGCAGAGGAGCTGCTGGCGGCCCGTGACGATGATGACGCGGGGGTGCTGGACCGTCTGGAAAGCGCCTACGCCGCGTATGTTCGTGCGCGCTGCCTGGATGTGCCCGACGGTGCCGGGTACGATGCCATAGACAAGGAACTGGCTGCGCTGGTGAAGGAGCGCAAACTCAGGGATGATGACATCGATGGCCGACGCGCACTGGTGCGCAGCTGGCTGAACGAGCACTGCCGTTACAGCGCGGACGCCGAGACACCCGACGACACCGACCCGCTGCTGTATTTCCTGAGCGAGAGCCACGCGGGCAGCAGCACACAGTTTGCCTCTGCAGCGGTGCTGCTGTGCCGCATGGTGGGGCTGCCCGCCCGATATGTGGTAGGCTACGCCGCACCGCAAAGTCTGTTTACCGCTGCGGGCGACGGCAGCTGCCGTGCTGTTTTGCAGGATGATAACGCCCACGCCTGGGCAGAGATTTACCTTTCCGGGCAGGGCTGGACGCCGCTGGAGGTCACCCCCGGTATGACAGCCGAACTGACCGAGGGCGAGCTTGCCGCCGATGCCGCACAGGCAGGGCAAAATGCCGCAGACAGTGATACACCCCTGCTCGCACGGCAGGAGGCCGACTCCCCTGCCGAAACGCCGCAAAGCGTCCCGCTTTTGTGGGTGCTGCCTACGGTTTTGCTGCTGCTCGTCTTGGCCTTGGCACTTCTGCGCCGTGCAAGGCGCACACCTTTGCAGACCGTACAGGCAGAATTTTGTGCGCTCCATCGCAAGATGCGACGCTGCGGGCTGGCGGCGGAGGTGTCCTCTGACGAAGCGGCATTTGCGGAATTTCTGCAAACGCATTGCCCGCAGACGGACCGCGAAACCGTGCAGCACCTGCTGGATGCCGTACAGGCGGCACAGTTTGCGCCCGATCCATGCACCGCCGAAACCGCGCAGGAGATACAGACCCTGTGCCGTAAATTACGCAAAAAACTGTGCAGACGAACGGTGTGAGGGCTGTGCAAGGGGAAGCTTTACGCAAGAAATAATTGACGATTCGGCAAAAAACGATTATGATAATGGTAAATACATATCGGAGATGAGAAACCATGCCACCTTTGCCGAAGAACGACAAGCCGATCGATATCACGCAAATCGCGCAGGCGCTTGGCGTATCCAAGACAACCGTGTCCCGTGCCATATCCGGTAACGGGCGCATCAGCGCAGCAACCCGCCAGCGCGTGCTGGACTATGTAAAAGAGCATAACTATACCCCCAGTATGATGGCGCGTGGGCTGGTGAAGCGCTGCTCCTACAATATTTCGCTGGTGATTTCCACGCAATTTTCCGACTTTGAGCTGCCCTTTTTGCGCAAGGTGATGCGCTCTGTCTATCAGGTTGCCGGGGATTCCGACTACGATGTCCTGCTGACGCTGGTGGACGAAAACGAAACCCGTCCTGTGGAGCGACTGCTGGATAACCGCAAAATCGATGGTCTGATCTTGACCCGCACACTGGAGCGTGACCCCTTGATCCCGCTGCTGAAGGCGCGCAAGGTGCCGTTTGTCGCCATCGGTCAGCCGGAGGACGATCAGGTACTTTCCGTTGACCATGACCAGGTGGGCGGCTGCCGTGAGATGACCAGTCTGCTGCTGATGAAGGGCATGAAGCATATCGCGCTGCTGGGCGGCAGTATGCTGTACACCGTCAACCAATCCCGATTGGAGGGCTTCCGGCAGGCTTATGTCAAGATGGGGCAAAAAATTGACGAAAACCTGCTGTTTTTGGAGCTGGAAAGCGACGATTTGCGCATGGAGGCTGTGCAGCAGGCTGTAGAGCGCGGGGCGGATTGCATCCTGTGCATGGACGAACGGCTGGCACAGCTGACTCTGAATATGCTCAAGCAGCTGAACCTGCGCGTGCCGCAGGATATCCGGCTGGCGTCGCTGTATGATAATGAGAATCTGGTCAATACCGTGCCGCCCATCTCCGCCGTGCAGTTTAATGCGGATATCCTTGGCTTAAAAGCAACGCAGCAGCTGCTGTGCGCCTTGCAGGGGCAGCCTGTTGAAACCCGCATGGAGTTGGGTTACCAGGTAAGCCTGCGGGAATCGACGCAGACGTGAAATCCGAGCGCACACCGAGGGGTGTGCGCTTTTTTTGTCTGACCCATCAAACCGTGTACATTTTCAGGAAAATGTACAAAATGGGGCAAAATAAAACAAAAAGTCCCGAATTGCAGATACAAGCAATTCGGGACTTGCTATGATTTATAGAAGAACCTTAACTGTCAGGTCTTTCCAATTCCCCGGCCAAAGTACGTAACCACGCGAATTTCGACAGGCGCGAGCCTGTTCGTAATTCAACTTAATGGTTATACTCGCTGGCAAATCAGCCGCGAGGCGACTTGATGGCTGCCTGCTTATTGGGTCGTCATCATAGGTATGTACCCAAAAGCGCGTACTGTTTGCATCCTCAAGTATCCTATTGACGGCCCCATCCCCTTTCTTCGCTTTTGTTTTTCCCGGCATGATTTTTTCCGCCGAAATCGAATGGTAATTGTACGTTCCGCGCACATTGCATTGAACAGTGCATGACTCTTGAAATAGATTTAGTTCCCAGATGAATTTCTGTCCATCGATGGAGAAGATTCTCAGCACAAATCTGTCCAGAAATTCCCGGCTGATTTCATCGTTTGGGAACGACTCTTGCCAGCTGAGTGCTTCCTCTACCTTTTCACTATTGGCAGCTCCGTTTTCTTGTTCCTGCTGGTATTCTTCTAAAATATCCTGCCGGTGATCCTGCCAAACGTTTTTGTAAATTTCTCGCGCCATCAATTCGAGCTTCCATGCTTGCACATTGGGGGCGCTGCATTTGGGGGCTACATTCCTCAGTGACCGCTGATAACAGATATATCGAACAATGCCTTTCTCTGCGCGGAACGCCCGCATTCTGGCTCCGCAGCCACAAAACAGGCGGCAAGCCCATTTGTCGGCGTGTTCGCTCTTTCCATACAAGTAAGCCTGCGTTATATTGCCGTCTTTGTACGACTGCCATGCATGTCTGCGGCGCTGACATTTATTCCATAGTTCCTCTGAAACGATTGGCTCAAAACTGCCTTTCACCAGAATGTAATCCTGTTCGCTGTTCTTGATGCTTTTATGGCTGAGGAAATCATCAATATGCGATTTGTTGTATGTCAAATACCCTTTATAAATCGTATTTTTGGTGATTGAGAGAACCTGACGCGCGCTCCATTGTGGCATTCCGGATTTATTCGGTGTGCCTTCTTGCGTTAGTGTCTGGGCTATCTCGGTGCCATTTATGCCATCAGCATACCAAGCAAAAATTTTTCTGACAGTCTCTGCCTGACTTTCCTGCACCACAAGCGTATGAGCCTTTTTATCACGCTTATATCCAAACGGTGTCGGTCCCGCAACATAGGTTCCTTTTTTCTGTGACGTCTGAATGCCCGCCTTGGTGCGTTCACTCATTTTACGGCTTTCATCTTGCGCAAGGCTTGCCATAATGGTCAGGCGAACTTCTCCATCGCCACGCATCGTCCAGATGTCATCATTGACGAAGTACACTTCAACGCTGTACTGTTTCAGCTCACGGGTCGTAACCAAAGTATCCACCGTGTTTCGGGCAAAACGGGAAACCTCGCGGGTCACGATCAGGTCAAACTTCTTTTTCCGGGCATCTCGCAGCATCTTCATAAAAGAAGGCCGGGTTTTCATGCCAGTACCTGAGATTCCTTCATCGGCGTATTGCCCAACCACCATCCAATTCGTATGATGTTCTGCAAGCTCCAGATACCAGTTCATTTGATTTTTCAGTGCTGATATTTGCGCCTCAAGTTCCGTGGACACGCGCCCATAGAACACGACTCTGCGCGGGCAGTTTTGCTGGTCTGCTTTATCATATTGCATCGGTTTTCCCTCCTTCCCCATCAGTATAATACTGCATTCAGTATTTTCAAAATGTACAAGTCAATGACTTAATCATGGTATAGAAAAGCCGTGGAAGAAGGTTCCTTCCACGGCATGATCTTTATACTACTTTTTCAATAAGGCACTGATGTTTCTTCGTTTTCTTGTCATAGTTGATAGCTACCAAGAGAAGATTTCCTGTATAGCCACGCAGCGAATCCGGATATTTCTTTTCCTTAATCTGCTGCATCGCAGTCTCCGCCGTTTGGTTCCACTTCAACTCCACAACAAGCGCCGGATAGTCATTTCGGTACTCCGGTTTTGGAACGAAAACGAAGTCTGCGAAGCCCCTGCCTGTGGGCAGCTCTCGAACCGGCTTAAAATAATATTGCATAGCGTACAGGTATGCAATCGCCAAGACGCTGCTCAAGGAGTTTTCATTGTTGTACTGGATGGCAGAAACATAGTCATCATGGATTTTCTCAACCTGAGTGGCTACTGCATCACCATCCATATCCAATGTCGCATCCAGCAACTTCTCAGACTCCTGCTGGAACAGCAACATCTCATTCCAATGCTTGCTTTCCACCGCAAGTGTCAATTCCTGCCGGATTTCCTCATTCGGAACGAACGCTGTTTTTCGGTTCTGGTCATATCCCAAGTAGCCAAGATGGATCATATATGTCAAAACATCATCTTTGCTTTGGATATTAACGGTATCGTTCTTGAAGGTAGCCGTGTTTACTTTAACTTCCACACCGGAGAGCATTTCAATGATTGCCGTTTTCAGCCCATCATAGTTCATGTTGATAAGGGGAACGATTGCTTCATAGGAAGCCGTTTCCGACCAGTAGCTCTTAAACTCTCTCTTCAGCATAACGCTGACAACAGCTCTGGGATTATAAACTTGGTAATCCCGCAGCAAGTAACCATCGTACCACTTTTTTACCTTGTCAAAGTCTTTGTGGTACTCCTCGCAAAGATTCTTAACTTCTTCTTCCGTAAAGCCAATGAAAGGTGCCAACGTGCCGGCACTGACCATGGTAAACTCATCGAAGTTATTCAAGGCCGACTGCGTTTTTTCCTTTTTGATTGGCAGAATGCCGGTGAGGTATGCAAGCTGAATGTATTTTGTCGGCTCTGTACCTTTGAATAAGCCTCTCAGGAAATAGATATATTCTTCTTGAACAGCCTTATTGGTTGCTTCATCTCGGATCAGAATATCCCATTCATCAATAATCACAATAAATTTCTGACCGGTCGAGTTTCTGATGCGCGACAAAGCGTCCGCCAATGTCAACACTTCGTTAGGAAGAACTTCAGGGTAGTACTCTTTTAGTTCCTCCAAAACCGATTGCGTAATGTAGGATATAATACTTTTGATGTCTGCACAACTGGACAAAAACCATTGTACATCTATATGGATCACATCATACTTGTTGAGATGCTTTTTGAAGTCGCTACTCTTGCCGATTGTAAGCCCATCGAACATCTTTTCTGAATCGCAGCCTTTGCTGTAATAGGCTGCCAGCATATTAGCCGTATAGGACTTACCAAATCTCCGGGGGCGGCTATTGCAGATATATGCTTCTGGTGTATCAAGAACGCTGTTGGTATATTCCAGCAGACCCGTTTTATCCATATAAATTTTTGAATTCAGTGCAACTTGAAACGCACTATTATCCGGATTCACGAATCTTCCCATTTCGCCAAAGCCTCCTTCAGAAGTCATCTATTTCTAACCATTCAAATGACATTAGTATAGTCATATAGTACCATTTATCGATACAAATAGCAAGTTGGAAATTTCCCTACCCTATATATAATAGTACAAAAGCGCCGCAGCAGGGATTTCTTTCATAGCATGATCTATCATCGCAGACACCTCATCTGCTATGACGATGATTAAATTTTGCCACATGGAATCCTGCTTTCTGCATATAATCTTCAAAAATATATGCAGATAAAACTCGAAAGGCGCAATAAGCCACAAATTGCGATAATTTCCCTTCGATGAACCTGTCAGATGTCATCTGTTTGAACCATTCGGAATTCCCGAATAGTTGCCATCACGGTCTATTCCTCATCCGAATTATAATATTACCATTTACTGATTCAAATAGCAAATCTAGCGTCATTCCATAACGACACAATAATGCCGTGGAAGTATTTCCTCCACGGCACGATCTGTCGTTATAGCTGTGCGTTTCTCTCCCTCTGCAAATTCCAGACAGGCAACCCTTCCCGGCGCTTTGCCTCGCATCGCTTTGCAGCCATGCGATATGTTTTCTCGCATCTTGGCACGCTCGTGGAATCCAGTCATGGCGCTACTTCCCCAATGCGGTACAGCAGAGGACGCTATTCACTTTTTCGGAGGTTTGGAACCTCCTAATACATAAGAGAACAGCAAATCGGATTTTTTCCACAACTTTTTCAATTTTCTTTTTTTACCAGAAATATATCCACACGCATATCTTTCCACAAACCGGGGTGGATCTTAATCCCACGCGCTTTCTGATACTCATAGGCTGTCACAAAGTCAACCGCAAAACTCAAAAGTGGTATCTTTTCATCCAGCACGCTTACCTGATTTTCTTGACAGCTTTCCAGCCATTCCACCAACTTACGCTTTCTTTTGGTTCGGCCCATGTTCAAAAAGAAATCCTGTGGACGACATATTGTCGCGCAATCGGGTCCAGCACTTTCTTTATCCTGCTTGCCGATTTGCTCTTGCTCAATATCATAGGGAACGCCACTTTTATAGGTAACCATCGCTATCGGCTGCCTTTCCGATTGGATAGGCATGATCTGCTGCACATTCATCAACTGCAACATCCAAATGTAGCGGTTATTGCTTTTTACAATCCGGTTGGCATACCTGTCCAGAAAGCCCGGCTCTATTTTACCATCCGGAAAAGAGGCATCATCGCTGAGTGCAGCCTCGATGCTGTGCATATCTAACCTTGCTTTAGGACGCTGTTCCTGTATAGAACTTTGCAGTAAGCCTTCGACATTTATAATCTCATTGTTGATTTCCGTACTTTTGCTTAAGAAATCATCCATAGTTATGCTTCGGCTTGCCCGCTGGCTGACAAGATCGTCCAATTCCTCATTCAGCGCAGAGAGCTTGTTCTCCAGCTGGTTTCCATCATTCGGTGTGCCGGTAGTGTTCAGATTTGCATCCAACATCCGCAAAAGACCCAGTATATCCTCGGCATTTTCTTTCCAAACTGTACGGAACACTTCCCTTGCCATCAATTCCAGCTTCCATTCAGATGCGTATGGTGCCGGACAAGGAATACCGTTCAGTGCTCTGGCGGCATCTTTCTTTTTGAACATTTTCGACCGTGCACAGATAAGCCGCATATTTTTCCCACCGTTGGCCGTTTTATCGTAGCCTTCGATTTGGAATCGCATCCCACAATCGCAAAACAGAATTTTCGTCCATTTATTCTGCGGGAAGGACACGCCAAACTTATGGGCACGACCATCTTTTCCTTTTACAAAAGCAGCACGCTTGCTGCGGATCTGATTACAGGTTTCCCATAGCTCCTCTGAGACGATTGGCTCAAAGTCTCCCTTTACAAGAACAAAGTCCTCCTCGCTGTGATTGATGCGGTTATGGCTGAGGAAGTCATCAATATGGGATTTATTATAGGTCATATAGCCCTTGTAAGTGGGCTTGCGGAGTACTCGTGACACTTTGCTGGCCGTCCAGCTCAGGCCACCGCCGCCATCCTTACGGTTTTCTTCTATAAGCATTTTGGCAACAGTCGTTTCTCCGTGCCCCTCTGCGTACAGATTAAAGATTCTGCGTACCGTTTCCGCCTGTTCCTTATTGATTACATAAGTTCCATCCACACGGTCATAGCCGATAATATTACCGCTGCCATAGAGTACACCTTTCTCACGGCTCATCTTCTGTCCAGCTTTTACGCGCTCACTGGTCTTACGGCTTTCATCTTGGGCAATGCTCGCCATAATGGTCAAGCGAACCTCTCCATCGCCGTCCATTGTCCAGATGCCATCATTTACAAAATAGACTTCCACGCCGTATTGCTTCAGTTCTCGCGTAGCATTCAACACATCCACCGTGTTACGCGCAAACCTCGACAATTCACGGGTGACAATCAAGTCAAAGCGGTGTTCCTTTGCGTGCTCTATCATCCGCATAAATGATGGACGTTTCTTCATTTGGGTACCGGTTATGCCTTCGTCTATGTACTGCGCTACAACGGTCCAGTTGGGATTGCGTAATGCAAGGTCTGTATACCATTCCATCTGATTTCCCAGCGCAGATAGCTGTTCCTCATGTTCTGTTGAAACGCGGCCATAAAACACCACCCTGCGCGGTCGATTCTTATAATTTCCAATATAGTCTGTCATTTCGAACGCCTCCTTGTTCTTTCATTGTACAAGGGGCAAATTCATAAGGGAAATGTACAAAAACACTGGTACACTTGCCATCCTTGTATGAGCGTTGCTGCTCTATACTATAAGAGTACGTTCTCTTGATTTTTTTCCACAATCACTATTTTTAGTTCATTGCACTTGACATACATCAAGTAGCCATGCCACGCGGATAGCATTTTTCAGAACATATCAACAAAAATGACCCTGCACGATTCTGTGCAGGATCAAAATATATATTCGTTTTATTTTCGTACATAACTGGTTGATGGGCCGGCTCCGACTTTTTCAAATAACTATTTCGAAAAATCAGCCGGGCTATCAAACTGGAATTTGTTATTCTCCTATGGAGGCACCGCTATCGTCTTTAAGGCCACAAATC